>Ga0209363_1001741_pt1 | contig 10785 bp, 11 predicted proteins | sample WorMetexBAHAMAS3_FD_187385 | JGI IMG/M metagenome (GOLD analysis project Ga0209363, IMG submission 187385) | Marine gutless worms symbiont microbial communities from Max Planck institute for Marine Microbiology, Germany - Inanidrilus exumae... | ecosystem: Host-associated > Annelida > Digestive... | reverse complement strand
GCCGCATGTGTATGTGAATGCCTTTGACCTAGAGAAGTCCTTCAATTTCGAACATAAACCATGTACACTTTCTGATTCATGTGCAAACATTGTAGTTAATACACACTGTGTTTACTGAGACATCGGAGATAAACACCTAACGAGTTCTTTAAGATCATTAGTATTCGTGTCATACAACAGGCCAAAATGGTTTTCTATTAGTCATCCACCGACCACCATAACTATTTTTCCAAGACACCATCACTTATTTACCCAAATTTAAAGTCAGGCATTCCAAAGATATGAATGGCGACACAAAGATTAAAAACAGGGCAATATGACTGGTAGGAGTCAGCGACAATGTCATCATTCGACAGAATGCATACGACATTCCTATTCACCTCACCTTTCACAGAAACTGTATCTATCTTTAATCTTGTACCGTTTTTGAAATACAGCTAGTTATTTGTTTAAAGTCGCATATTTTTCCTATCCCACGTGTATATGGTACCCCATTGGAATTTCATCAATATCTTGGGAGTGAGTCCCTAAGCTACTGTGCGGCATTGTTACTGTGATGCTGTGTTTTGCCATTTTCATAGAACTCAGACTTATGACACATATGGACGGACACAGGGCTACAGCATATACCACGCTAGCATAGCATCGCATCGCATCATAAGAATGAAATGTAGAAAAATTGCGCAATGTTATGATAAAGCCGACATGACAAACTGCACAGCATTAATGCAACACACAATGAGACAACATACAATAGCTGCTAGTCAACTATGACTCCTACACATTTACACATACAGACATGCGTAAACACACACATACACGTAAAAAGCTTTGGCACTGGAATGAGCAATACTGAACTGAATGCTGATACTGGTGTTGAGCCACTTATAACTTAAAATTCGATAATCATCGGCGTCATCAAATTTTACTACACAACTGAAGAACAGGCCTTCCACAGTGCATGTGACAGTTTTATCTTTACAATTTGCGGGCCATGGTTGGCAATTTCAGCACTGCAGATTTCTGGAAGGCAGCACAGAATTATGTCAAGAGTCGTAAGTCGCAGTGGCACTTTGATGTGTAAGTCAAGCGTTGGACTGCAGAAAAGTATGGAGAAAATACAAGGGCATGTACCACATGATTCTGTCATCACTACTGTTTGCAGTGGAGTTATATCGACGATCCAAACTCCTCATCTAGGCCAACATTCAAACTTCAAAACAAGGTGTACTGGGTAATGAAAACCGAATATGTCCAAATTGGCGCAAATTACTATGACACAATATGATTTACAAATACAAATCTAAATTGATTTCTCAACTGCATTCGATTCAGTTGTATTGAATGTGTAGTAGAGACCTCACAATAATTAGTATATAATGTATATTATATAATAAATACAAAAAATTCCAGATCAAACAGATATCAAAGACAATAATTAGTCAATGTATAATCATAACAGCTCGAGTATAATGCACACAATTTTAACAATCATTACTGCTCTCGAACACAGGATACGATATGATATGGTATACTTAAGTGCACCGAAAAGGTGACGAGATGGCCAGCTTAATCTAGCGCATCGCATAAAAACGAAAAATGAGGAAAAACGAAAACTAAAAACCGAGTAGCTCCATATTATACAACAAGACTGCCAATTTCTCACTACTGACAAATGAGGTCAGAGTTCACCGTGCAGGTCCACTCACATCACTGGCTGACAGCATGCAAAGATCAAGTTACAACTACTTTAGGAGCCCACTTGACGTTACAGTTATGTTAAAGGCAAAACTTCATAATGTTATCACCGACTCTTCCACAGATGACCATGGCTAATAATAGTGTGAGAGGGTAGATGGAACCATCACGAGACAAACGAAAATATTATTGCAGCAACTGGGCAATTAACAACCTGCTTATTGCAGCACAGATGGTAAGTGAATGCCAACGGTGGCCGTAGAAATACCACGCCTCAGTCGGATATACAACAAGAAAATGTGCTACTGCTGCAGAATAGATGGAAATGCAATCGTCAAACTGGCCAGAAATGCCACAGACCATGTTAATTTCCATCTCCGACAATGTTTACTCTCGTTTCTTTGCTGTTGAGAGTCGGCCACTTGGCTGTTGGCCTGAGAACGCCAGCATCTGAACGTAAACCCACAGACCTAGCAGCACACAGGCCGACACCACCACAACATACTCGGCACGATTGGTTACCGGCGTGCCACAGACTGTGTACCATTCCAACCCATCAGATGGTGCCTTGCCTCCTGGCAAACAGTGGAAATCAAAATACGGCTCATCGTAGTCTGATACACACAAGTATGTCTGCTTTGTGAGTTCCTGCAAATAACAATATGTCTATCACAAGTACTTTTCAGTTTTTATTTATGTGGCTACTTTTCTGCAGTCACTGAAGGTTATTCCAGATCATCCAAAATCGAACTCTAGGGATTCGTGCAGGACGTTCTTAAAGCCAAGATTCTCTTCCTATCACCCAACTAATGGCTTCAAAGCACTGAAGGCAGTGATAAATTGATTAACAGTAACTGAAATCACAAATAAATTATATATTTCAGTTAACTGTAAGTAGAATGATAACACAAATTATTTTAGGAACGATAAATTAAATAACACTGAAATTATTCTTCAAGAAAAAGTAATAAATGGAATTAATGTCAAATGTGAATAGAAATGAAAATGGAAATTATGTTGATTGGTTAAGGTTTTACGTCCCACCTGACACAAAACAGGTGATGGCACAGGAATTGAAATCAGCATAGCATAAACATGAGATCCCTCTTGACTGTACTCAATTAAACTACACCACCTTACGATTGCATCTATCTGACCTGCTGCCTACAGAGAACAACAGTAACAGTTTAAGTACTGGAAGATTTTTTTGGAGCACAGTTTTATAGCCTGTGTGACCTTCCTGACGGCAAATAGTGCATACAGATTAACGAGAAGATGATAGAGTTCTCACCTACGACATTACTTACATCGTCTCCATACCATATTGAGTAGGGACCAACCTAATTCATGGGGAAAATGCGTGATTCATGGTAGAGTTTTGAAAATACGCCAAATTTCACTTAAAATTCACGGAAGGAGTTTGAGAAATTCACGGACACTTCACGGGCCCCACTGCCGTTATTTCAAGCTGCTATGGTAATGCAAACTACAAAAATCTGTCGAATCTGTCGCCTGTGTGCAGCTCTCTGTTGCGAAATAAGGAAGTAAACGGGTTGACCTAGTAAGTGTGGTGGGATGTGTAAGTAAGTAACACATTGCAACTACTTCGTGTTGAAGTGTAACACTTAATCAGTAATCATTTAGCAAACAGCAAAATCCGCACAAAACCTGTTGATAAAACAATGGAAACCTTCGTAAATGAAATTGTAAAAGCGTTAAAATCGATTTCGCAGAAATGGGTCAATTTCACGGAAGACGACGAATTTCACAGAAAAAGTCACGGCAGTGAAATCGTGAATTAGGTTGGTCCCTAATAATGTGCTACCTACAGAGTTGAGATGCTAACACTGACCTGTCCTAAGAGCGTGTGAACCGTAGTTGTATCGTTGCAGTCTCCTGTCGTCTGGTGAAGACCAATAGAGCGGACCAACTGAGGCTGCTCCAGGGCAGCAAATGACACAAACATGGCACCATGTACGAAGAGCAGAAGACCCAGTTCGTCAAAAAGTGCTGAACACATTCAACATCACACCATCCAGTCAGCTTAACATGGCTACCGCTACGTACAACATCAACTAAATCAGCAGCATCATAAATGCACTACAAAAATGTTTCTTACTTACAATTAGAAAATGAAAGTGAAAGCAGCGGCCTCGTTGGAAATTTTGTAGCACCTCAAATCGTTATGTACAGCTGACTGAGTGGTAAACTTACAATGTCCTGAATATCATAAATATGTTCCGGATTATTGCCAAATTTAGTCAATTCGTCTCTGGTCTATTATCTACCTAGTCCCCAAATTTCATGAACATTCATCACTTTTTTGGTTATCCTTTTCATAGACAACCGAAAAACAACAAAAGGTATTCAAAACAAAACAGTATTCCTGACAGAAGCCAAAAGTAATAACTTGCACAACAGCCTGCATACATTGCCAACAAAATCCACCGTTGGCATCATCCTTCGTGATCCGTTGCCGAGCTCATGATGGAAGGTGCTTTGTGCTGGCTCTGTGACAACTATCTATACATTAATACATCGAGTCAGATACCAGATACTGTAGCAATCCTGGCTTGAGCAGATGGACGACGGTCGCCGGTCCATGCAACGAGGAAAAGCAGCGCAAGAAACAAGAGAACACAGATCTCAGAGTGGATTCGGAAGCCGTCATGAAGGCCGTGATAGACCGGGATAAACAGAAGTATGCTGAGTGGCATTGCTAATAGACTAGTTATTAACGAACACACCATCTCCTTCAGCAGTCTGTCAGCAAACAGTCACAAAACATGTCAGACTGACACTAGTAGTAACAAAAAAACAAATGTAGTAAAAAGTAAAGGTAAAGACTTTCCATACTCGTTGCCGAGCGTTGGGACCGGAGCTGATCCCAGTGTACAGGCAGTCAGCCCAAAGGTCACTATAAGTCATCCACCCGGCAGCGGGCTGCCATTACTTTCCGCCAGGCTTGCAGTTACCTTCCCAGCCAGACAGCATCACCGCCCCATGGCCGATACCAAGTTATACTGCTTAGTGACAAAGGCACATAGGTGTGAACAACTTGCCCAAGGTTGTTATGCAGCTTTTCCCCAGGTAGGATTTGAACCCACGACCTGTTAATTGCAATTCCAATGCTCTCTACCCGTTGCACCACCACTACACAACTGTAGTATGTACGCCTTCTATTATAAGAACTCAAAGAAGCCAACACTCACAAGAGTGTAAAAACCAATGCCGGCACTGTTTTTTTGTGCCTCGTGACCTTGACATTTGACCACAAGATAAACGGGTTTCCATGACTCATTTCTGTGTCGAGTTTAGTGATGCTAGAAGCAGTGGGTTTTTAGATATTGTGTGGAACAACAGACAGACAGATACACAGACATACAGACAAATGCAGTTGAAGGTCCTAACCCCACAACTACCATAGTAGTATGCCCTCTACAATAAGAATCAAGGGCACACTCTGGTTGAGAAATGAATATCTTGAAAGCAGGTGGCACACATACACCTTCTGTTGATTAACTGGCCTGCTTCTATGGAGTTACTCTCCATTGTGCACCCAGTCTTCCGAAACAGCACCACTGGAATCAGTGGAGTAAGTTTTTGATGGGATGGTGCTCTTCAATGTCACAGTACTGAAGATAACTAGATGCTTAAGATATCTTCTGAAGGAATATGCGAGAGTTATGTCAGCTGGAAGGCAATTACTAGAATGGAGAACTCCTTGCATAGACACATGATTATTCACAGCTAGGGTCAAGTTAAAAGACATAATATAAAATAGCCCCGTACGGGACTGGCAGTCGACTCCTACTTACTGCCAACTTAAAAGTCACATGACACAAAAGTTGGGACAAAAATAAAAAATCCAGCCCCGATAAGCTTTAGGTATTGTGCCCTAATGTAAGAATCCGTGGTCATTTGCCAGCCCCATTATAAATGGGAAAGGAGATAGCCTTTGAAAACGGCCAAATTTCCGACTTTCAAGGGCTCGTGACCTTGACCTTGACTTTGGATCGGGTCATACTGCATACCGTTATGCATCACTCATCGACCTCTACCTACATACCAAATTTTATTGAAATAGAAGAAACTTTTTTTTGGACGGACGGATGTATGGACAAGCGGACGGACATTTGAGACAGACTTTAATAGGTCGACTCAGAGGAGTTGACCTAAGTAGTCTTTAAAAAACACTGCTACGTATGTATGTATGTGGGTCATATTTGTCACATATGCACAAATATGCCAGTTAAGCAGTAATTCCAAACAATGAAAAAAAAATTTGAAAGTATACATTACATTTACAAAGTACATACATTTCAGTCCAAAAGTGCTCTAATATGGTACAATCTACTATTTGTGGCTTTCATGTACATGCCACTTTGCAGTCCCTGTCAGCTCCCTGATACTTGTTATTTCCTGATATGTAATCAATTTGATGAAATATATGGTTCTTTTCTGTTTTGTTTTTTTTTGTTAAATCTTCAGTTCTTGTTTGTTAATTTTCTATTGAGGATCTGTGTGACCAGCAAAGCGTTTTAGCATTTGATATATGTTGATTAGTTGCAGCTGTATCAAATCCTACACAATGCACAGCTTATTAACCACATTCAGCCTGCATCCAGAAGTATTGCAAATACATGTATGACACATTCACCCACCCATCCGGATGCATTCTGGTATGCGTGTCACACTTGTGGCAGATCAGGTCTCGCGTTCCATTGAACAGCAACATGAACGCAGCAGCAAACGAGGCGTGGAAGTAATAGCTGGTCCAAGGGACATGATAGTGACGGTCGGAGACGTGTGGATCGGTGTCGTGCCATGTCCAAAATAACTGCTTTATGCCGACAATGTCATATGGAATGTCGAGCAACACAACAGCAAGACCGACTGCACACAAAGTCACACCACATCAACACATGTCCACTGCTTAGTATTTATGCCTCTTCAGGGGTCTCTGTATCTGCTACAGTCCCTTGAACATGAAATTTATGCTCGTGAGGCCCATGAGGCAAAACGTTTTCCCACCAATTCTATACAATTTTCAATCGTTTTTAAATCTAAAACGATTTCATAAAATTTAACACAGAACGTGAGATATGATAATTCTCTTCTGGTTTAAGTTTCCATTTCATTTTAAAACAGCTGGAACTGTCGTAATTTCATTTTCCACTGTAAAATCTACCGGATCCACAGTCGCAACCGGATAGTGAAAAACGGCCGGGTATCCAGCCAACCCGAACCAGATATCCGGTACATCCCTACTAAAAATAAAGAAAATAATTGCAGTGTTCTCAGGATGTCCTGGATAAAGGCTGTTAACTGGTTGTTATTGTAGAAATAGCATGAAGTTATGCAATTTGATTTACTTTAATTATTAACCACAAGACCACAATCTCAGTAGCTTTGCTGTCATTCTCCGTGACTATATGATTTAGTCAGTCTTCCCCAAAGCTCCAAGGAAGGTAACTGCCAATTTTACATACACAATAATTGTGTTTTAGAGTAAGTAACTAGAAAACATAGGCAGTCGTGTCAACATGCCGGCAGCAGCAGCACACGGCCATAGCAGCACGCATCACTAGCAACTCTGCGACCTTGACGGTTTTCATAACCATGTGACCTTTTCACCTTTGGGTCAATGCATGCCGAGCGACTACTACAGAGTATATGTGTACTAAGTTTTGTGTTGATATCTCAAGCCGTTTTCCTTTTAGAGTGCAGACAAAGAGACAGACAAACAAGCAAACAGATGCGACTGAATGCCCTACCCAAGTCGGTGGCTATACAGCCAACGTGAGTAAATAATCTGTCACAGCTATACAGCCGGAGTGAATAATTAATCTGTGACGTCCAGATGACAACCAGCAACCGAAATTCTGAGACTGATTCTGTGATAACGGATAATGACAGATTAGTTAACGGTTGTTTCAGCTGCACGGCCTAAATGCACTTCCCGACGTCAACCGCACATTTTCGGCGATTGTTCTTTTAAAAATGCCTTTTAACGCTGCGGGCTCCGACAAACCTACCAAAACATTATTTTTTCAATCAATTGTGCAAAACGTGGCACAGAAAACAACGCAATGACTTCAGTATTTTTGGTCAAAATAAGCAAGGAAGTCGACCTGCACACGGCTCAGTCCAGCGCTTCAGTCTCAATCGAGACACGGCAGCAACAGCGGTGTAGATGAACACAGGATCTATATACAATACACAGACATATGCAATATCTGTAAATTATGGGCAAATTACCAATAAATTACTGGTAAATTACCAGAAGTCAAATATTACAGGTAAAATTAGAACCCTAACTTATACAGAGATCTATATTCTAATTGAGAACTTACATATTATTCAATACTTCAGCGACTACATATATTGCTCTGGAAAACTCACACAGAAGAATAATGTACAGCGGCAGTCGTCTGCCAAGCAGCATCAGCATTGACTGAGCGTGCCACAAATTATTTACGTCTGGACTGATGCAGCGTACATTTTCAACCATGAAGCCATGAATAACTGTTGTAAACCACAGGTAGATGTAGCGGCCACCACTGCGCAATGCTGTGCGATAACACAAAAACATCAAATCAGTGAGAAAACATATAGGTTTAAGCTTTAAAGTTTAAACATATAAACTATTTAAAGTGAACGAGTAACATCCCATTGACATCTGATAGCATAATTTCTGTCACTGTGCCAACATCCAAAAACAATTTCAAGAGATCCAGGTAATGTAAACATCAAGATAACGCATGCTATTGTCACAAAAAAACAAACTATGGGTGAAATTCACATGTAACAAATCTAACATGATATAATCAAAAATTTAGTGTGAGCTGTTGTGTAACTAAGCTAGTTTCAACATTCGAGATATTATGCCACACTCAAATATTTTCCAATGAAATCTTTAGACTGCGGAGGTGGCACTTTTACATACTTAATGTCCTTAACCACACTGAACTTGCAGCAATGTAACACCGAAAAATAATTATTTAATAAAACAACTACTTAACAATATTAAGTGCTGTTGTTGTTAGTCATAATTTTATGCACATATGTTGGTCACAGAATCGCAGGTGTACACATATCACAAACACAAAGAACTACAAACCATGTTTCAACGTAAGAAATGCCAGAAAGTAATATACAATTTCCGCGATGAGTAATGATCGATGATTCTGCCAAATATGCTTTGGATTACGAAATGAAATGAAAGAAGTATCAATCTAAAACAAAAATCAGCAACATAACATACTTAACAAACCAACTGCTGACAATACTACTCCAGTCTGCGAGGAAAGTGATGTAGTTCACAGTAATATTGAGTTCACAATGTTGTAGTCTGAAACTTTGGTCTTATCATAAGACCAGATTTGGACCAACAAACTCTGTCTTGGTCTGGTCAGCCGTAACTCTTGGTCACTGTCTTCGAGCAATGGTCTGCTGTCTGGGTCATCATCTTGTAAGCTCCGATAATATGTCTTGGAAATTTGTCAGTTTATTATCAAATGGCAGCTTCGCACACTCGCAAAGGCTAAGCCAGTATTCTTAAGGACATAAGGAGTTATTGTATGGCACTACTTGCTAGGGTTATGGTTAGGGTGAGGATTAGGTACTAGGGTTAGGCAGTGCGTAAAAGTGCACCAGCCCCACCATCCGCACCTGCGTGTGTGATTATAGGCCCGATGGACAGTTGCATGATTGCCCGGCAGAGGCATAGCCAGTTAAGAAGTAGCACACTTTTTAACAAAAATGTGTCCTGTATTCACATTTAATGCAACCAACACGTTGTCAATGAAGCAAGAGAGATTCTCAGCCCCATTTTCCGGTTGTACACTTGCTCTAAATTTCTTGGTGTCCGGTTTCTGCTCACAGATTTCAGTAGCTTTCGGTGTTTACCATTTTGCTTTCGGTAGCATTCATCAGCTTTCAGTATTTTCCATAGGCACCGCTCTAGCATAGCGTCGCATGGTAATAACCACCATCAGTCTGTGCGCAGTTTCGTTAGTTCACACTTTTTAACTTACGAAATGTCTCGAGGCCCGAAAGTCGGACGTCTCATAATGCTGCTTCCTAGTCCGACAGTCGGACGTCTACTTTGTGCAGCTACATGTTCTGACAGTCGGACGTGTACTTCGCCCAACTACACGTCCGTCAGTCGGATCTCCATTAACAGTAACGTCTAGGTCCAAAAGTCAGACTTGAGGTTACGGCAACTACACATCCGACTGTCATCTTTTTACATACTCTATTGTTTCTTTCTTTCTCTTAAAAGACCTGGCCCCTTTTTCTTATATATACCCCATAAAAACCCTCATTTAATGAAAAAATATCAACTAACAACTTCTTGTCGCTGGCGTTTTCAAGCTGAGTACAGCTACATCCGCAAAGGGGTAGTGCAATTACTTGCACCACCCTCAAACCATGCTACGCACCTCCGCGAAAATTCCTTTTATAAATCCGGAAAATCCTTCTTACGGGTGTCAACAACGTGCGCACAAATACAGTTCGGGGTGCTCTGGGAGAAGGTCACCACCCAGTTTTGTTTGACTTATTAGCATTACTGTGTCGGCTAGGGTTAGTGTTCGCATAATCCGCATACTGTTGGTGCTAACTTAAGGGTCTAACCATGGGTGGTATGTTTAGTTTGACTGGTTAGTGGAACTAGTTTGCCAGTTTAGTTGCATTATGTATCGCCATCTGGTGAATGAAATATATCAGGGGCGCATGGTTTTAGCCAGCCGCTTGCCAGCCGCTGCCAAGCTTACCGTGGTTTTGACCAGCCGCTCTGACCTAGTTACCGAAGCGCTTGCCAGCCTACTCAGCGGTTTCATCGAGGCGCTTTCTACGCTGACTGCAATATGAATGATTCAAGATGGCGTCTAACGAAATGAAAAAATTTGTAATTTTGTGCCGTTTACTATTAAGTTCATACCGCAATTTAATAAAAACGTTACTAATTTTTGCTTTACAACGTATGTTGCCTCTTCAGATGTTCAAAAGCAACGCAAAGTGCGTTTGCTTCCCGAATTATGTCAGACTGATGCACCGTGGGTCGTGTGTATTGTGTAATAA
>Ga0209363_1001740_pt1 | contig 10789 bp, 6 predicted proteins | sample WorMetexBAHAMAS3_FD_187385 | JGI IMG/M metagenome (GOLD analysis project Ga0209363, IMG submission 187385) | Marine gutless worms symbiont microbial communities from Max Planck institute for Marine Microbiology, Germany - Inanidrilus exumae... | ecosystem: Host-associated > Annelida > Digestive... | reverse complement strand
GCTATAATACGATACGATACGATACGATACAGTATTTTACGTGCGCTCAAAAGCGACGAGGTGGCCAGCCTAATCTAGCGCAAGGCACAGAAACGAAAAATAAGGAAAAACTAAACACAAAAACCGAGTAGCTCATAAGAAACGGTCCGGGCAATAGTCCGTGAAAGCAGTCCGGGAGGAAGAAGTGAAACTACGGGGAAGGACATGACATCAGAGTCCAGCTTTTATCGGAGCTACTCAGAGCGCGATACTGATGTAGTCTGTCTGTTCATATCTACCCCACTCGGTGGTAGCATTTCCAATAAAACATTCATAGACAGAAACTTTACCCCGGTGCCGCCACCTGGCGAACTCGACGAAACTCGTCGTCTTTGATCCTACCCTTGGCATCATTGTGTGAAAACATGACGTCATCCACAAACCCGGAAGTACATAATGCACTGCATTGTCGCCAGAAGAGGACCGAGCCACGGCCACATGTACAGATGATAATTTCGTGAAATTTGGACATTCGGTTTTCGAGATATGCAAGCGGACAGACACACACACAGACAGACATACAGACACGCTCATGATCGCGCAATACTTCGCAACCCCGTTGCGTTGTATACGCCTTTTTATAAGTTTCATTTTAGAAGTTTTCGGATGTAAGGCCTATGGCTATTTTACATATCACAAAATAAGCTTATTCGACTACAGTAATACACTATTACTAACGTTCGAATAAGCGTATATGCGGCACGGGGTACGTGCATACTGAAATAAATGATGAATTGTACGACAGGTGCGACTTAAGATATTCTAACGCCCGCTATACACCGCTGTCTTACCACACTGGCTTACGTCCGCGTGTTTGTTTGTATTCAGCTGTAGCATGCAAGCAGTAGACTATACAACTCTATACGGACACTCAGTAGGCCTAGCAAGAAAGTACGACTAACCGTCTTCAGTGGTTCACGTTCATCGTAGGCCTATAAGCCTAATTCTATGTAGAATTCTACTCAGATGTATACTATACACGCTGCCAGCCAGGCACTGTTAATGCTGATTCGGTGATCATGGACACTTTTAGACTGTTTGCACTTAATAACGCTCGTTTTCTATAATTTGGGTGTTTTCCAATCAGTCGCCTATAAATATGCGGCGTAAATACATAACATGGCCATTAGGCCGCATGCGCCCAAACGCAAACAGACTAACAACCTCAGTAGTTTGGTTTGCAGCCAGTGTGCAGTGCTGGGGCCTATATCCTACTGGTGACTATGAGCAATGTACATCTATAGGCCTGTATCGGCATCATTCGACTGATTGGGCCTATGACAGTTTTCGTTCAATGTCTACATGTAGGCCTAATTCACTTCACTTTCATAAAAACAACTTCACCTTGTCTTCTAGCCCTACTCGCGTGTAGAGCTCCAACTTGCAAGTTTACCTTGTTTTTTGTCGGGGACGAAGCTGTTATACCACGCATCACGTTGCGACTAAGCTTTACAGTAACATCCGACTGGATGAAATTTGTATCATTACATTCCACTGCCGCTTTTAGGTCGCTACTAAAGCGTTCTAACTTTGGCAAGCATTGTACTCTGTTTGCATTGTAGGTATCTCTCTGTCAGTGCATTGTCTTACGGTTGTGAAAGTGTCATTTCTGTTTTACTTTTTAACTGTATATTTATTCTCATCTGTGAATTTCTTAAATATAAATAAGAATTAAGTAAATAAACAGTGTGATGCATGCATTAGTTCTGCTAATTGCAGCAGTACGTTGGCCTACCTCAGCCGCTAGCAGGTGTGAAAGCGTTAAGTCAGTCGGCTCGACATGTGCTTCTTACCGATCAGTCGATATCCAGCAATGCATCGCGTTCCAGTTCAGTTCCATATCAACTTCATTAATTCATTTCCATTTTCACCTGCGTGCTGGCGACGTCGGACCATGCGTCTCGTCGCGGTTGTACAGTGTATCTTACAACGCAGTAGACTGCAATTTGTTTACTTACTAAAAACGCAACGGAACGCCGCAATCGTCGGTTGCTTCCGCAAGCGAGCGCGGTACTATACGAACCACGCCGAACCGCGACCACCTCGATCAGTACTGGGCCACGAGTCCACAACTGAACACTGCCTGAAACAGTCTGCTACTGCTGCTGCTGCTGCACGGGCGCTTCCATGCACCTTAACAGTCGCGGCATCGTCGCCTCTTAACGAATCTCTGCAGTGGTCGGCGTGCGACCTACTGCTCATCATTGTAGGAAAGCCCACGACCTTTATCGACGAGCGATGTACGACCAAAGCAACTGACGCCGTGGAGGCAATAGTCCGCTGATTTATTGACGTCGTCAGTTTATTGTGTCACTTAGGCGCGTTAATGGTTTGTTGAGATATTTATTGCAAATAATTCTGTGCCTCAAGCTGAGATCCGCTGTAGAGGAAAAAACGAAACCCGCAAAAAACGAAGCCCATTCAGTTGTTTTACTACCGTCTAGGCCTACCACTTGATATTCTGCGTGACATCTTTGTAGCGAATACAGTAAACGGCAAATAATAATTGTAAAATAATAGGCTTACACGCACATATCTTAAACATCGCAGCGAATGCAACTTTTTAAAAATAATCAAGTTTGTTACAGTTACTTTACTTCTGAATAAAAAACGTCGAGCTTTCGCCTTACAAGTCATGGAAAACGTCACGGGCCATAATGCGATTAAATAGCATCTAAACATAGTCTTAATCTGTTAATCACTATATCAGAGTGAGAGCAACGTGACAATGGGATTCGAAGCGATCCAGTGTTTGCCAATCGTTTTGCTTCCGTACTGTGTCCGCTGAACCATATAGACCTAACATCTACCGATGCTGTGAAGTTTGTATAAACTTTGTTTTGTCGCTTATTATCATACGAGTTGGTGACCTTGACGGTGGCGTCTAACTACGAAAAGCAGCAAAACATTAAGAAAGCAAGTAAGTAAATATTGCTACTTGTATACTTTGCTCATCCATAACTCGTTCTCTCTTTCACTTCCGACTTAAAACCTACATTTTGTTTACAAATCCTACCCTCCCGTAGTTTCACTTCTTCCTCCCGGCCTGCCTTCACGGACTTTTGCCCGGACCGTTAATTGTGAGCTACTCGGTTTTAGTTTATAGTTTTTCCTTATTTTTTCGTTTCAGTGTCGTGCGAATTAAGCTGGCCATATCGTCAGCTTTTGAGCGCAAGTAAATATATCGTATCGTATCGTATTATAGCCTATTAGACGGCGGCAAAATCACAGAAACGCCACAGCGGCGCCTGATGATGTAGGCTACGTAAATTCACCCATGGAATCTACTCATCTGGTTATAGTTTGCTGCCCAGGGCTCCACAGTCAGGTCGGAGAGGACATGATTACAAACTGATGAAACGACGTTGCCACTCACAGCTGAGAGCGAACTTTTCCTAGCCTATTTCACTTCAGAATTGTTAACTTTAGAACAGACTTCCAAGTGATGTAATATCTGCACCTTCAGTGAATGCTTTCAAAAATAGACTGAATTATTGGGTGATTAATGTTACACGTTGGATCCACAAAATTTTTTACGATGGAAAACAAGTGAACAGCCAAAAGGTCTTAGTGGCTTAAAGTCAAGGGCTGAAGACAAAGGTAAAGGTAGTATAGGCCTAGTGCTGAGGAAAAGTTGAGCTAGACGTGAACAGACGAAGCTTGATTGTACACATAAGTTCAGAGCAGCTTGCGCTGAACTTCTGTATATGTTCATCATTGCAATGAGGAACATAACAGACTGGGAAAATCATTTACAGAGATGAAACAGAGACAGATATATATGATACATGTACAAATCAATAAGCAGTTTGTAGCATGCATACAGACGCGTGTATAGGTGCGACATCAGCGCGTGAATGCTGTCGATAAAGTTGATGACGTTAATAGTCGATGACGTCATTGTTCCATCAAACCCGGCACGACGTCCTATTTCTCTGTATTGGGAAACGCAACAATTTAGCGCTTAACGTGTCCAGCTGTTTGAGATTTTGTCATTGATCAGTGATCTGAGACATCCGGCAACGAAAATACGTTTCCACGAACGGGCCTATGCAGCAGATAACATAAGCCACCCACTTAAACTCCGAGACAAACTACTACGTTGTCGCCCCTCAAGACCATTGGGATAGTCTGCATAGCACCATTGACAACATCATCATTATTCTGTCATCGTGAACTGAAGTCTGCAGATGGTAACCTGGCGTCGTGCCCTTGATTAAACTGAGTTCAGTTTCGTAATCGTCGACGAAATCAGAGCAGCCTTTCGACAGCGATGAACAAACATTGTTTGTGCCAGCTTTGTTCTTGCGGGTGAGTTGCTGCAAGTAGTCCTATATAATAGCATCGGTTGCTGCCATTAGGCCTATCAGCCGAAGGCTTAAACCCAACGCTTTAACGGAGATAAGTGTAACGTTCCTGTATTATATTTGAACTTGAAGTTCAAATTGCAATTTTAGGCCGTATCGCAGCAATAGCCAGAGGTCTATTGGTGCACAGAGAGTAGCGTGGTCTGTCTGTCTGCCTGTCTGTTGATCACGTTCGAGAGCCCTGCAAAATGACTGAACCAATCGAGATGCCGTTTGGAGGGCTGACTCAAGTGCAGTGACGGATCCAAGGGAGGCTAAAGGGCCATGCCCCCAAACTCTTGACAAATTGTGCAACCACTATGGAGTTGATGCAGAAAATTCAGTGAAATACATGCCACCATGCAGATGGCTTCTTTGGCATTCAGATTTTGCAGAATTCAATTTCGGGGGAAGCTCCATCCTGGACCCCACTGGAAAGCTTACGACGCTACCCGACAACCCTTTCTCGGCTAGGGAGGGGATATCCTCTCCTCATTCCCCACCCTGTCGACGCTAAGGCGTCGAGGCTCGGGGCCTTTGACACCGAGAAACGGACATTGGAGGTAGCCCCCTAAACCCAATTTTTGGATCCGTCCCCGCTCGGGTGGGCCTGATAAACCATTTATTAGATGGGGTCCAGAACTCACAAGGGAAGGGGCAATGTTTGGGGGTTGTCCGGCCCATGGAAAAGCATGGTGAGTCACTGTTACGTTGTACGCTGCAAAAAAAATCAACAACGCGGCATCACAGCGCCAATGCTGCAGCGGACATCACGTAATTATCCCCGTAAATATCCGCCCTGCGATGCGGCCTTTCGCCAAAATTATTATGACAACTTGTTATTAATTTGACGATGACAGTGCAAAGAAGCTGAACAATGGTACGTTGACGATCAAGTTTAAAAAAACTATGACAACATAAATTATCGCATTCAACTACATGTATCTCATCAACCGGGAGTTGTGCCGATTGAGTCACCAGTGACTTATGACATTGTAGTGTATCTGTTTCATCGTGCAAATTAAGTATGATGACGGCGATATGTAAGATGATTCCGGTACCATAAAACTGCATAAGATGTGGCATGGTGGCGCAATAGGTATACGGCATCGGAGTGATCGGACAGCTCGTAGTTTCAATTCCCGGCCGTTCTGGCACGCATCGACCATAGACAAGACGTTCGCACAAATGTGCCTCTGTTTACTATTATCAATACGCCAGTAGTTAGCCTGCCGTAAACCTAAGCTTCGAGGACAAGTAACAACATTAATGTAATTGTAACAGTTGGTCAGACGTCAAACGATTGTGCAAACAAAAAGGTCTTCAAATGCTGTTTGAAGGTGGCAATGGACGGTAGGATATATTAAATTGGCACCGGCCAATGACGATTACGCTCTGAAGCTGGAAAGGTAACCGCGGGTCTGGCAGAAAGTAATGACAGCCCGTAATGGGTTTATGACTAACATCACCTGCAGGCTGTCTGCCTCGGAAACTGGAGATGAGCGCCGGTCCGTACGATCCTTAGGACTATGAGAGTATCTTTACTTCACGACGCGTAAAAACATTTATAAAGCGCCATTAGTCACATAAACGAATCTATCTCTTTACTGTATTTTGCCTGCTGCAGGAAGCACAAATGCAAGAAGAAGCACTTTGGTCCGGCACCGTGTGATGACTGTCTCAGCGAATACCGAAATGTCTACGTGCGCAAGCCAATCGGACCACCCAAGAGCTGCAAGCCAGACCCGACGCCACAGATGTCCGACGCACCGGCCGAGGACAAGACTACCACGCGGTAGACATAATGTACACCATTTTGCCAGTGTGATATTTGAACGTTATATGTATTAATTTCAGTGGAGCAGCTAAGGGGAACAGACAGGAGCGGATCCACGAGGAGAGGGGGCGATCGCCTCCCCTAAACTGCTGCTGGCCAAAAACTCGAGACGTCAGGCCGATCAAAAGCTGGTTTTATCATTCCCAGGATGCACCAAAACGGGCCTTTTTGAGCTCAAAAATCAAAACATTTTCTGAGGAGGGGCACAGCCCCAACCCAGATCCCTCCTCCGGTGAGGAGGGGGACACCCAGTTTCCACGCCCTACCCCTTCGGCGCCTTCGGCGCCTCGATCTTCGCGCCTACGGCACTCGACTCGACTCGCGCCTTCGGCTCTCCACCTCGGCGCTTACGGCGCCTCGGCCCTGGGCGCCTCCATTCGCCCCCTAGCCACACTTTATGGATCCACCCCTGGAAACAGGGAGCAGTTGCCTAAGGGCGCAACGCGGCGGAGCAAAAACCTCAACGTTGGCGCAAAATGGTCTGCACTTGCGTTCAGTCATAAAATGAATCCCTAGAAACTTAAGGTAATTAATTCCTTGACAACATTCCATAACGATATTTCCTCAAATTCTATTACAAATTCTCTAAACGATATCATTTCCAGTAATCTTGAGTGAACCTAATCACTTCAAACGCCCCATTTTTGTAAATTTTGGTCCATCCTTCCTATCGTTGGGACGGGTGAAGTTACGCTCTTCAAGTTTGATTCACAGACTGATCATGGCGAGTACCGTGTCAGAGTCACGTGACCCCTTTTGTGCTCTGTCGAATAGCTTCATTATCAATGGCCTTGAGTAGCCTTGAAGGTCATTTCAGCTATTTATTTTTAAAAAATCTATACACCTCGGAAAATATAGCAAATCCTCGCTAATATGTCCCAGGAAAATATATGGCACACAATAGCGAGGATTTGCTCACAGAAGTATAGGAAATCACAGTGGTTATTTTAACCATTGTATCCGGTGTTGCTGCTGTTGAGTTATGCAAATGTAGCCAGACGTTGCCAAAAGATCTTGAGAACGAGCGAAGCGCTGTCAGTCAAGCCTGCCTCCGCGTGCGTAAACCTCAGGGATCGTTCACACCGGATCTGTTGCGTTCTGTCGCGGTGCTGTGCGGCACCGGAACGCAATGCGTCCGGTGTGAAGTAACCTTTAGTCACGACACTATGGGAAAATGGCGGGACCGTGCGTCACAGTGGCGTCACTAACGCTGTGTAGTTAAACTTTTTTCCTTATTTTTCGTTACTGGGCCGTGCGCTAGATTAAGTTGGCCATCTCGTCAGCTTTTGAGCGCACTTTAATCTATCACATCGTATCGTAAGGCTTCCAATACTCGTTACCGAGCGTTTGGGCCAGAGCTGATCTCGGTGTACAAACAGTCAGCCCGCAGGTGACCATAAGTCAGCCACCCGGCGGTATAGCTGCCATTACTTTCCGCCAGGCCTGCGGTTACCTTCCCAGCCGAAGAGCATCACCGCCCCTTGACCTGTACCAAGTTATACTGCTTGGTGACAGAAGCACATAAATGTGAACAATTTGTCCAAGGTTGTTACGTAGCTTTTGCCCCGAGCAGGATTTGAACCCACGACCTGTTGATCGCAAGTCCAACGCACAACCGTTGTGCTATACGCGCCACCCAGTTAAACTGTATAATATTGCATGTCACCAAGCAGTATAATTCAGTACCGGTCATAAGGCGCTCACATGCTTCGCTGGTGGGAAGGTAACCGTAGGTCATCGCACTGGCGTCGTTACAGAACTTATTAGTATAATCTATAGGCTCAAAGGTCTCTGTAAAAGGAGGCGTGCATCTCGCCATGCAGCGCTCTAGTAGGATTATTGGTACCTTTTATGTACTTTATTACTTTAAAAGTATTTAATGTTGTAACATATGACAGAGTGGACTACGTACGTCATCCGGTCAAAAGGCCGGAATTACACAACCCCGATCCATATGTGAAGCCAGCCGGAGAAATGGACAACCTCACGTGCTATCGCAAAGAGTACAACAGTAAGTCACTCTCTTCTCGGTGACTACTCTGCGTGCGGAAATCGCACGTTAATTTAACGCCCCCGCCGAGTTGATTCCACTGGAATTTCAGGAAGACCTTAGGCGTGAGAAAACTAGATTAGTTACCCTAGCCAAAGGTGCTCATTGCGGTATGATAATCGTTTCGATGCAATAATGGCGTGGGCATGTGACAGACAGACAGACGGACGGACGGACGGATAGACGGACAGACACATATACCGCGCTAAGCGTAGAGATAGGTTGACAGTGACGTAATTTCGATATTTTTTATGTATGCTACATGGCCGCCGTGTTGTAGGGCAAGGAAATGTAAACATTTTGCAGCACTTACAGTCAGATCGCCGATTTGGCGTTAGCAGTAAGCTTTTCTTAAGCCTAATGATTCATATTTTATTTAAATAACATGACAAATCTTCACCAGTTAACTTCCCACATTACGACATCATGCCCTACAACATACGGAGATCGTATCGTGACCGTAGATTACTGTGACTTTACTTCAACCTATTTGTGCGATGCAAATGCGTCGCGTGTAACTATAGGCACACAGGCCAACTCAGCTGACCATCCCTTCGTGGGTATGCTATGCACAGTGAGTAATGCACCGGCGACAGTTGGAGAGTAAACGGGCACGTCACTCGAGGCATTAGGGTCGGTTCACACTATATCGGCCGTGTCATTTTGGATATCCATGTCTACGGGCCGTGTTCATAGGCATTGCATGGTTCACGACCCGTGAACTCTGGTAAAAAAAGAAAAAGGAAAGGAAGCGTATCTATATAGCGCCTTTTATATACTATGTATATCTCAAAGCGCTCAGGCATGGATCACACAGTTTTACCTCCAAATACACCATGCCTGCCTTTCCTACGGATGCGTTCACCAGATGGCGCCACCTCTAACTGAGGTAAGAGACATCTAATTGCAGCTTACTACTGATCTATCGACCCCGAAGGGATGAAAGGCTGAGTTGACCTAATTGGTTGACCAATAGCGGACGTTTTACCCACATAAGTGGTCACCCGTTAGCTACAGGTCGAGCGCAGGACAGGGAAAGGGAAAGTACGCCGGCCGAAGACCGACGTTCTACCACTGAGCCACGCAACCAACCACGAAGTGTGTACCGACCCATAGTTCCGCATTCATGGTCTCACAGTGTAAGCTGATACCTGGCTGAGCGCTATAGAAACGGAGATCAGCGCCCCAGATGCGTCCTATACGATTACGAATTCTTTTTCTTCCATAAATGTGCCAACTCGATGACGAGCACTGTTACACCATGTAGCGTGTTGCGTGTAGCTATTCGCCCGAAGCGAAGAGTAGCTTCAGGCGAATCATGGAATAAAATAATACTACGGGGCAAAAACGGTGTTCACGCGTTCGGCTGCGCAAATTTTTGGCAACGTCCGATGTCCGATATTGCGTAATAGTACCAGTAGTACGCCAGTGCGGCGTACTGGTCTTAATACGCAATATCGGACATCGAACGTTGCAGAAAATTTGGGTAGGTACCTTTCTTGTGCGGAGCGTACATCCCAGGGGAAAGACTTTGAATTGATTCTAACGATAAAAATGGAAACTAGACACCCCGTAGATGGTGCTGGTTGGCGACCGGTATGTTGAAGAAAAGCAGACTGAATTGAAAACTGAAAATAAGCAACGCGGCAGATAACGGTGACATCACTCAGTCGCAGGCACGTGACACTAGGCATCGTCGAATGCAGGAAGTAAACAGCTTGTGCATGGATAGCTGACCGCTTGGGGCGAATACTGTATTGTGTTAAGTCAACACAATACAGCCATCTAGTTCATTCTTAAAATGCATATAACACCTTTTCACCTACAGTTTGTACAGTACTTGTAGATGACTACAGTTATTCATCTTTCAACGACCGACACACGGTGCGTTAAGCGCTACATGCCGTTTATTATTAGGCCGCATCGCATGCATAGCATAGATACGGCCTACTGCGACAGATGTCACACGTAGCGCGGTGTGTGTGTATGTGTGTCGGTCGCACTGATGTACTATGCACAAACGGCTGAACCAATCGAGACGCTGTTGGGGCGGCTGATTCTTGTGGGCCCAAGGAACCATGAGTCAAGATCCCCGATGGGAAGGGGTAATTTTTGGAAGTTGGGCGGCCCATTGAAAAGCTTTGGGAGTCTCTGCCGCTGTCCAAGCAGTAAAGGATCATTGTCAATAACGGCACGCAGCAGAAGGGATCATTCAATCTTCAGTAACGGCACGACGTGCCATGCGGTCTTTCGTCAACATTCGTTGACCTCTTCTCTCCTGGTATCTCAGGGTCTGCCTAAAAATCGAAATCCACGAAATCCACGAAATCCACAAAATGTACGAAATGCACTGCCTAAAAATCGAAATTCATGCCTAAACATCGAAATCCACGAAATCCACTAACTGTACGAAGTCCACCTGCCTAAAAATCGAAATCCACAAAGGCCACGAAATCCACTTAAAAGCGACGTTGGCTAAATATCGAAATCCACGAAATCCACAAACTGTACGAAATC
>Ga0209363_1001739_pt1 | contig 10790 bp, 8 predicted proteins | sample WorMetexBAHAMAS3_FD_187385 | JGI IMG/M metagenome (GOLD analysis project Ga0209363, IMG submission 187385) | Marine gutless worms symbiont microbial communities from Max Planck institute for Marine Microbiology, Germany - Inanidrilus exumae... | ecosystem: Host-associated > Annelida > Digestive... | reverse complement strand
GAGGGACCGCGCGACGCCACCGGTATATTATATAACTGCGAGGTGGAAATTCTGTAGCAGATGCTAAAATTCAAGACTTCATGCGCAGTACTTGCCAATCTATCGTCTAATTTGTTAAACGAAGTATGTTTGTCTCTTTTTCGGTATTTTGAAGTAGGCCTACGTGTGTGCGATATCGTCGTTAACAAGTTCACGTTCGCTATCTCATCTCCTGATGAGTTCTTGTTATTATCCGCCAAGTCACTAATAATTCCATTGGTTTATACTATGCATAACCGGCGTTTTAATTAGTTGGCTTATGCGGACGATCTGGTATTACTATCACCATCTTGGCGTGGATTCTAGTATTTGATTGGTTGACTGGTCTCTGCAGCTGATGATATCGATTTAAGTGTCAATGCAAAGAAAACTGTCACCATGGTCTTCAGTCCTACAGATAAACACTTTTACTCCACATTTCCGCCATTTTCAGCGAATAGTAATAATCTGTCATTTGTTATCTTCTTCAAGTATCTGGGACATGAGCGACGACAGTGACATAAATCGGGAATTGAAATGTTTATTTGTAAGAGCCAATTTACTCAACAGACGTTTTTGTCGATGCTCGGCTTTTTGAAAACCTTTTAAAACATTTTGCGTGTGTTTTTATGATATTGGTCTGTGGAGATCTTACACATTTGGATCTCTACGAAACCTTGCTTCCGCGTATGTGAAGTGTATAGAGATTTTGCTTTGGGTACCATAAATACTGCAGTGTTTCTCATATGTTGATGGATCTGGGCTTGCTCAGTTTTAATCCTGTAACTTTTAATACTATTCTTGTATGTGATACTAGATTGAAGTCATCTGTTAATAGCTTAGTTCAGACTGCTATTCTGGCATAACGTTCTGTGTGCATGTGTGTGTGCGTGCGTTTTTGTGCATGTTTGTTTGTACGTATATGTTTTGTGCTATGGGCTTATGCCTGAAATAGACATTCATTCATTCATTCATTCAATCATAATACTTACTGCATCTGCTAACTAGAGCATATGTGACACAAAGAGGCCTTAAATTGTCCCCTTTACTTGCAACTACATCGTGATAGAATACCTATGAAAACTGATTTATCCTCCATTGTCATGTCAATGATGTCATGCATTTTCCGTCCTTGAAAAACTTACGTCCGTCATCGTTCTTATCTGCATTTTCCACTCCTGCAATCGTCTTTCTCGGCCATACATTTAGAAAAAAATCTTGAAATGACAAGGAGCGTCGCGCGGTCCCTCTTTCACGGTTATATTTGAGTGACGTGTCATGTCGCGTACGTTTTGTCCGCTGTTGACATATGGTCGTGTCATGACCTCGAAGTAGGTTATACGTGACGCGACTGGCGAGTTTACGCACTAACCACTAGATGAATGGTGCAAACCACTTTCACCAGACAATGGCACAGAATGACCGGCGCCGAGTTGTCTATCTGCATCGACGCTGCAGTCTAGTCGCTGATAACATTCCTAGAGTTTTTGTGGTCTCGACTCAGCCGTCAACAATCATATGGAGAACCTCACGCAGACTCACATAAGGCCGATGACTCACAACACATTACGCCGGTAATGCCGCTGTTTCTCTATACAGCACGGTGTCATCCAAGTTGCCAGTGTTCACTTGCAAGCTTTTTTTCTAGCAATTGCTTCAACGTTTCTGAACTTATTACTTCGACCGCGGGAGCGGTGGCGAAGTATTATAATGAACAGCGCATCTGTGTGTGTGTGTGTGTGTGTGTCTGTCTGTCCGCAAGCATATCTCCCAAACCACACGCGCGATCCTTACCGAGTTTTCGTGCATGTTGCTTATCGCCGTGGCTCTGTCCTCCTCCGGCGGTGTGACGCAATCCCAAGGGGAAGGGGCACTTTTGTTTTTTTTTCTTCCCCATTGACAATGCATTGTACAGCGTAGCATTTGGGACCCATACGAAAACGGCTGAACCGATCCAGATGTCGTTTGGGTTAATGACTCGGGTGGGCCTTAGGTACCATGTGTTAGATGGGGTGCAGATCCCCAAAGGGAAGGGACAATTTTCAGGGGTTGTCCGGGCCATTCAAAAGCATTGGCAATCTTCGCTGCAGCCGTCGCTGCAGCGTCGCTGTCGCGTTCGCTGCGACATGGATCATTCAATCGTCAATAACGTCATGCAGCAGAAGGGATCATTCTGGTTGCTAGGCTAGCGCAAATAGTATTCTGAAAATTTCTCGGCGCAGGCGATGCGGCCGATCGGCCGCGAAGGGGGTGGTAAAATTACACAGTGTGGACGAAGTCTGATATCTACGATTGCCTTCTATGTGCAGCCTCACAGATGGCTATACCAGCCTTTACATTTGCTGCATCAACTCCAAGTTTAAAAAATAACCTTAAGCCATAACTAGAATTAATAAGGAAATCATGAATACTCGAATAAAGTTACAGCAGAGTTGTTCAATAATCACAAGCAAAAGAGCGATATTCAGTACAGTGCAAAAAATAATAAATAAATTAGTTTTGCATTTGAACTCTCAATTTAAACGTGACGATAAGTTTAATAAATATTACCCGCGTAAATGCTCGCCACAATAGGCTTATTATTACTTCGCCCGCGAGAGTGGTTGCGAAGTATTGTGATGAGTATGTCTATCTGTCTATCTGTCTGTCTGTCCGCGAGGATATCTCCGGAACCACACCGTCCACACGCGCGATCTTTACCAACTTTTGTGGATGTTGTCTATGGCCGTGGCTCGGTCCTCCTCCGGCGTCGTTGTGATACGCTGTATTTCCGGTTTTGTGTTTTTTTTCTATAATGGGCCGTATAGCGGTATGAATTTTGCTACGAAGAACCGATTTCACTTAAATTTACTTATTTACCGCAAAGTCGGACATAATTCAATTTCCTATTATTAAAGAGCATAATTTTGACTAACTATTTCGAAATTACTCCCAAACTGAAGTAAAAGAGGAGCAGAAAAATTTGACGATTAATGGGAAGAATTACCGAAACGCCCGTCGCCATAGCCATTGTTACTATGGTAACGGTAAACGTTTGCGGAGAAACAAATATACTTTGATACACGGAGGCAGGAAAGCGAAGTTAATTTAGCATTAATGGGAATTATTTTAAGGAAGTATACAGAGTTAAGGGTGCGACTGCACACCGCGGGCGAAGTCTGATATCTACGATTGTCTATTATTATTATTGTGTATAATAACAACAAATTGTCCTTGTCATTGACTTAGCATCATAATTGTATGGCGATGATATCGGTAAAATTCGGTATAGATTTAAAACGGGCGAAAATATAACATCTGCTGCCATAATTGATTTATTAAGTTTTTCCGTCAAAATCAACACAAAATAGGTCATTTCGGACAAGTTCTTCCTTTGGCTTAGTACTGAAAAACTAAATCAGACACAGCAAAAGCACACAAAATATACAAAATAACAAAATATACAACAACACAAAACGAACCGAAAAATAACTAAAACTAGGTTTGGTCGCCTCATACGACCTCCGGCCTGAAAACGGAACGGGCCTATTCTGGAAGAAGAAGATAGATAAGTCAGGAAGTAAACAAGTAAGGGAAGAAAGTATAAGGAAAGAAGTTAATGAAACAAACAATTTACATAGTGCCGAAATCAACAAATGAACCAGGGCGATCTGTTGCCATAAACGTATTCTGCAGTCTCAACGCTTGGCTGCCCGCAATATGCCGCGCCGCTAGACAACTCGGCCAAGCGTGGTATCTGGTGACGTCAACTTGTTTTTGGAACTAATAATCGCCGTCGACACGGTCCTCAACGCACGCCGTCAGTGTATGGTACTGCAGACTGGTTGCCTCGATAGGCCGTCGCCTTCGCTGACTATAGGGACTTCAAACGACACTCGTACCACGGGCCTATAAACAGCGTACCGGCGGCGTGCCAGACTGCCCGTGGCCGGTAATTCGGTTAATTATCGCGGTCGCAGAACCGAGGCGCATGAATCGCGCACCTTGTCGCTGTTTTACGACGCGCCAACGACGATAACGACGACGATGATGAACGATGATGACGGACACCAACCGTCTTGTAGATACGGTTCGTGGAACTGAAATTAATGTACATAATATACGACGTCTATAGACGTCTCCGGGTCATTCGAGTTTGCCTGCTGTTCGTACCTGCTGAAGTTCGGCTAACCGAGATGACACGATGACTCCGCAAATTGCAGGCTTCGGTCCTCGGACGTATTGCCATTTAGTCGCGCAGTTACGAAGATGTGGATAGACTGAGCATTATGATTCATAGCTTTCCAGATCGGTTTAAAACAGCGCGTCTAAAACATGTCTGTATGGTTTATTTATCGCACGGGTTCTACTTCGAGAAAACTCATTCCTTCTTTTCATCCTCGTCTTTTATCCTTTCTTATTCCAATTTCTTTGCCTTCGATTCCAATTATTTGTTCTTCCTTGCCATAAATTAGCATTCAAATCGAGGTGATGATTTTGGTGAGCACTGGTGTCTTTTTGTGCATCTATAATCCTAAGTCTTGGCTTCGGTGCTCGTATGTCAGTCTGTTCGTGTGCGGGTAAAGGACGGGAGAGATTAAGGCGTGATGGAAAGAAGGGGCTCAAGAGTGGGCAGGGACGTAGGTTGGGGAAGAAGAAGAGGAGAGACAATAGGAAAGAGAAATAGACAAAGAAAAGAAAGTGAAAATGGTACGAAAAGGTAGAATAGAAAGGGGATGGAGGACAGGAAGTAGTTGGAATAGGAGGAGGGAGCGCGTTAGCGCAATGTTGCCCGCTAAGCTAGCGCCTTGCCTTTGTTCATCGTCACTGCTAAAACATGTCGTCACGAGTGTTCGGGTAACTTGCCACATACATTTGGTCACTGAACATTGCCCAGACCTGTATAATTATCAGTCGATCGTATTTGGTCGCCCTCTTGCTGTCCAAATGTACAGGAACAACTCACATAATGTTGTGTGACCTTACTATGTGTCCGAAAAACTAGAACACTCATGCCACTACGAGTTTCCGGTTGAGACATTCTATTAGGCCTAGTACTAGTCCTGTGTAAGGTCGACGAATCAAAGTCAATTCATTAACTTTTAACATCATTTTAATTCCGACATCGTGCTGTACTGCAATTTAGCCTAAATGTCGTACTCTGAGCTTTAGTTTGACGCACAAGTTCTACGAACGCCGGGTCGCTCGTAAACAAGGCCTCCTTCCACTCGGCCTTACGGAAGACGTAATAAGTCGTCGGCGCTTTGTGAGGCCAAGCTCGTTGACTTGTTGCTCGCCCACGGCTGATAGCGGCAAAATGCTGCTGCGCTACACAGCGGGCAACAGAGTAACGTCAGCCAAGTGAATCATCCGCTTAGCGCTTATCTATCGATACGAGATCATGGTTCACGCCCATCTGCGATCAACCTACGGTAATGTATGTTTCTGACGACTAACTAGGCCTACTAGTGGCACTGGCCACCCTCCACAAGCCAGTCAAGAATTTGTGGGACGATTGTATTCTTCGAGCAAAAGTCCCGTTTAAATAATCGCTGTTTTCGACTGGTAGGCTATAGTCCATGGACGTCGATCCATATGGAACAGCGGGACCTGACTGAGGAACACCAGCCATAAGTAACAAAGACTTCTAAAGCTGTATGGTGTAGAACAGTTCTTCGGACTTCGGTTCTGTTGTTGGTACTGTAGCAGGCTACTGCAGCAGCTATGTCATTATTATTTTGTAAAGTAATGTTGATTTTACGACACTTGAACGACCATTCTGGTGGACCACGTGGAGCAATCGACCTTGTTTGTCTCTGCGTGTAAAGAAAATAACCCTTGAAATAGATGACCTCTGAGTCTCTGACCTAGATATTCGGCACGTTTGTTCACCTTGACCATATCTAGGTCAGCTTTGAAGATCCAGGTCATAGGGCAAAGTTCAACGTCACAGGAGGAAAACAAAAGCTCAGCAAATGTTGAGATGGCCAATCGTGACCGGAAACAGACATATTGGAAACTGTAAATAAGTAATAGCCGGGCGAAAATTTTTGTTGCCAAAGTGGTCGGTGCAACCTCCAGTGAGGGTTTTCAAGTCTTCCACCAAAGCATGAATTTTACTTCCGTCCTAACCAGTAGGCTTCAGTTCTGGAAGACTCTCGACCTCCAGATCTCATGGTTCCTTGTTCCGCCAGTGGTACAGACAGAAAAATACACTGATTATCCAATCTTAATTAAGTATCATTAAATTCGGTACACGGTCAATGCAACGGCACGTAATCAGTGTAGCCTATATATGTCTCACGGACGGGCTGGATAGGCCTATTTTTGGACAACCACACCCACGTGATTTATCGTTTCACGATGAATATACGAAGCTCTTTAGTTGGTTATATAGCGAGAGATGAGGTAGAGATTCTGATATATAAGCTGGCCACGCGATGGCGTACCTCGTTCAGAGAAGACGATACGCCGTGAGAGTCATCAGGCCAGACGTTTTGCTGAGAAGACACGTCGAACAACACGGCGTTCTCGTCGTCTGCTGCCGAACTCTCCTCCTGCCCATGTTGCCACAGCACCATCAGCGTTTTTAGCACGCGACGCACTCTGCGCCTGCGCGGACGTATAGGCGGTCTGCTCCGTCCTTTACATGAGCGGAATGTGCCAAAAACGCTAAGCCTTCATCAAACTTTTGAACATGCACCCGGTGTATGCAATGAAACTTTGTTCGTCTATCCATACTTTGTACCTAGAACGACCGTTGCAATTTGTTGATAACAAGGAGCGCCCGCCTTTACAGCACTTGACCGTCACCATCACAGACGGGATCGGCAATTATGCACTTTTCAGTTCACACACTGTATCGTTAAAAAGCGTAATACATGGAACTAGAGGACACTCAGTAGAGTGCATACCTTCGCCACTTCGGCAGTGTCGTTACCGTTCGTGCAATGGAAGGTGAAATTGTGTGATCTCTCGTAAACACGTGCCATGCCTGAGGGCTTTAGAGATGAGTATCGCATCCGTTATAAGGCGCTATATACACAATGTCCTGTTTACTGTATACTTCTCTTACTTGTTATTTGTGAATGATTCATGAAAACACGCTAGCGCAGAGCTGAAATGCTTTTAAGCATAACTAGGTTCACTGGCGACGCAGCGCAGACATCTCGGTGTCTGACCTGGGCGCGTTCCGCATCAAACTCGAACCGACCGACGCCGTCGAGTCGCCGTAGGTCGAGCCAGCCTCGCCATGTGACGCAGACGCCGTTGAGGATAAACTGCGATTTGAGGTGAACCTGTGTGTACATCGCACGAATGAGCTGTGACAGCGATCGGCAGCGACGGAAACGTGGGTGGCCTAAGCTATAGGACGCATGCGTCAGTTTTTGTCGTGAAACGTTTCGTTGCAGTCGTTCCAAATTGCAAAAAGCCAGTCACGCGAACACGCGATCATGCACGAGTAACGTAAATCACTCCACTACTCTAATTCTACCCAACAGCAGAACAAAAGAAGAAGTAGCAAGCAGATACAACTATGCACGTTGCACATCGTATAATACATGATGTACAGTGTATTGTTATGACTTTGAACTGTAGCTTGAATTTTTCACGTTGCGGTTGTTATTGCAACGTATTTTAGTGGTCTAACTTCTTCCTAAACACAGTATAGCATACAAATAGTATTGCAAGCCAATCATAAATGTGTGCAAACCTTATTTGGCTCTCTGTTAAAATCGACGAATTCGGTCGTTGGCTGTCGCTCATCGACAGGCGGACTGCACGCGTATGGACAGAAGTTTAACGACAAGTTCAGACCGAGTCCAACTACCGCCTGAAAGCATCAGTCAAATTGAAGAAGGCCTTCGGCCCAGCGGACCATTCAATCTAGCATCATTCTGTTTATAAATGTTGAGGAGGCTACATCGTTGTTGTTATTCAGAAAACCAGACCGTGGCCGCCACCAGGTGTCGCTGACGCGCTTTCCTTCCGTTCGCCATCTACAGTTTTTGCGGTTTAGACACACAAGTAAAGCCTAGACCGGCGCTAGCTAAGTGCGACCTCTGTTTTCAGCACGAACAGTGTACGCCGCAGCTGCTGATGCAATCCTGCCACCCACTGCAACAAATTAGATATGTCCAGACTGCCGGAGATCTCTCCGCCTCTATCGCATCTCCGCCCAGCGTTACAGCAAACAACAACTTAATACTATAGATTTTCACAGCTAAACGTGATATAGGCCGATGCATGTACAACGGCTTTTTTAACCCAGATGACAGTACTGTTCATGCACTTTTCCGACTGCAGCATTTGTTCAGAATCGGTGGCTTTGACGCGTGGATAAAATCGGAGGGGACATTCTCTTAAGTTCTCCCAAATGGCCTGCAATAGTCCGGCCACCACACATTCTGGTGTACTTTTAAGCCTAACAACCGTCATTCATGCGTTTCTTGACCATATAAAACAGTACAAAGGTTAACTTGTGGGAATTTCCCTATGGGTTAGGCAACATATTGAGGGATTCTTCCTCCTCATCCCGGGACCCGAAGTTGACATCCATGGTCAGAATGCAAAGAAACGATCACAATACTGTTTTACGAGCACTAAAGCGCTTCTGCAGTCTGATCGAAATTACAGTTGTACTACACTCACTGCACTGTCCACTTACAATTGGTGCGTGACCTTCGCGGCATTCCGACTGCAGGCAGAGTCGTCGTTCTCCGATCGGCCGGTCGCGGTAGCCGGTGTATCGCACCTGCACAGTAAGTAAGTAAACAAAACAACTTCAGTCGAGTAAAACACCGAACGATGTATATTGCATTTGGGATTTTTGCGAGTGATCTACTGATCAATTCATCCGCCAATCTGTATAGAATTTACGAAGCAAGAGCCCAGAAATTAAACACGGAGTAGAAAGTTATTGCGCGCGGCCAAACAACTGCGTTGATTTATATACACTTGCCTCCATGTCACGGCTGAGTTTGCGAAACAGTTCGTCATTGTCGAATCGTTCGCGTTGGTTAGCAACGACTCGAGGCATCGCCGCCGGCGACCAGCTTACTAATGACGGGCCAACCCGTTAGCGACTGCAGCGCCACCTTCCGGTCGAACTCGCCACACAACGGCACTTAGTGATCATTGCCGCTGCCGCCGCCCGAATTCTCGCTCTCACGGTCGCCTATCGATCGCCGGCACGTGCTGCGTGCAGTACAGGCTGCTGTGATTGGTCACTAGCGCTAAAGACTCGCACCACTCAGCAGCAGCTGTCTTTCGTTCTCGTAAAAACTCGCCGCTTCGCGACTCCCGTCAATGCCGACGTCTTCAGGCGACGACTGGCCGAGTTAACCACAAAGACAAAGTGTCACTTATCGATGAAGTGCTCTGTACTGTATAACGAAATAAACCATTCATTCATGCATTCGTCGAACGACGTCCGATTTCGTGACACGTGAGGACTAAGGACGTGATCTGATCACGGCACGTGCCACGTGGTCAGAACCAACGCCAGTGACGTGTGCGATGTCGGAGCACAATGCGTTTTGTTCGACCATTTTAAGCATGCGTATAACGTCTTCTAATCAATATACTTAATAACGTCTTCTTATCTCATATACTTAGCTTGTTGCCGCTTTATTGTGTGCTACTTGGCAGCTTCTGCCATCATCGTCATCATCATTTTCGTCACATTGCTCGTTGCTTGGTTTCTCTTTTCTTTTCTGTCTGTTCTGTCTTGTTTTTGTTTATATTGTTCTATATTATTGTATGCTACCTCTCGAGGTGAATAAAGTTGTTCAATATATTCAAACGCCACATTCAAGTAAAACGGTAAACTGTGTAGGCCTATTTCAAAGAAAACCAATAATATTGTCACATAGTACTGGATTTGGGCTGCACAGATTTTCACCGCGCGATGCATGTGCAACGCACACAGCACGCGGTGTGTGAGCTATGGTTCATTGTCCGTCACACGCCTCTGAACCAGTCATCAAATACGCTAATTAACGCTCGATGTTAGCCAGGAATAAAAGGCTAGTAGAAACATTGCAAAGATCATTGTAACATTTCATTTGGTTCACTGTCAGTTGGATCCAAATGCACGTGGGGTATCTCGCAAGCGGTACAAGGTGGGGATAGAGGCCCATAGCAGAAAGCAAAAAGGAGAATAAATTCAATAAAAGGGAGGAAAAGGGTGGAAGCGAAAGGACAAATAAAGGAATGATAAAAGTGCAAACAGTGCAATTTTGTGTTGTCTGTACGTAGATTTGGGATGAACGATAATGATGATAGATAATTAGGCTATTCTGACCTATTCCAAGTCGCATTCTGAATGTGAAGCATGTTGGAATAATATCGCTTGATGTAGATTTTTTAGGCCTACTGTAATAAATTGTTCCGCATGATAAATGATGAATAATTTGATCATGTAGCATCACACCAAAACGGCTAAACATAAAATCTCGCAAGCAACGCCGCACTAGGCCCTATAGCCCGGGCAGGGCTGCATTAAGAGTCCCGTAGGCACCAGTATGACTTCAGAAAGAATGTCTTCCTAAACTAGGTCTATTTTTCGGCTAAAGGCGCGAAATAGCGAAAGCCTCAGCGAAAACCACGATATCGGTCTGTGCGACGAGACAAGCACATGACAGGGGTCGATCTAGGGAAAAATTGGCCCATACAGAACTATGGTCACAGCAATATACTATTTTTATTCTTAATATTTTTTTACATTTTTGTCAAAAAGGAGATGGACGGGGAAGGAGAAGGATGGGAAAGCGCAGGGAAGAGAAGATAAG
>Ga0209363_1001737_pt1 | contig 10799 bp, 3 predicted proteins | sample WorMetexBAHAMAS3_FD_187385 | JGI IMG/M metagenome (GOLD analysis project Ga0209363, IMG submission 187385) | Marine gutless worms symbiont microbial communities from Max Planck institute for Marine Microbiology, Germany - Inanidrilus exumae... | ecosystem: Host-associated > Annelida > Digestive... | reverse complement strand
TAAACAAATCAAGCCGTTGAGCGAAGTAAAGCCGGAAATGGTCAGGTAGTCCGTGGAGTCAGTCCGATAGGTAAGGAAAAGGCCTATGGTGGAAAGGATTGAATGTAAAATGTAAACAAAGTTGTTGAATTTTGATGTTATACTTATATTATGCAAAAGCCTGCTTTGATTATACATCGTAAACGTGTACGCGTTTAAAATACTAGCTTATTTTAAAATACGAGCTTTTGTTTTAGTAATTGAATAATGTAGCAACAACATTCACTTGATACCTGCTCGAAATATTGGCTTTACTAGTGTAGTTTCGCACGTAACTATGTCTGACCGCCGCAACACTTACTTTATACAAGCTACTGTTAGAACGTATCGTAAACTACATCCATGCCGTTTATTGTTGCCCGCGGGCGTACATGTGTTCTGTAAAATGCGAGCGGATGTATTTCCTAGGGCGGTGAATTTAAGTAGCGTAGTTCTTGTTTATATGCTTTTCTGAGATTGTGTAATTTCAGTGAAATTCGTACATGTGCATTGACAATTACTAACCTTATGGGAACATGTCGTTGTCAGTTTCATCGAAATTCGAGTCATCAAATAGGTTGAAATTCAGTGAAAACGTTGCACGATAACAATCACGAAATATGCTGTTAACGTCAGCAGCCATCAACAAACTTACGGCAATGTCAGTGTGCACGAGAAGTAGTTCTTGTCAGTTAATTAATTACACATGATTAGAAGTAGTACACATTATTAACGTAAATGTTATTTTCCATCCCTATGGATGTAAATCAACTGTAATAATTTGCTATTTTCCTTCCCTGAGGACGGAAATATATAATATCTTGGAAATGGTGCAAGATGGAGACATGGTTGCAATGGAAGTCTGATAGGAAATCGTATGTAGCCTATTAAATGGCACCATTGCCAATGCCCTTGAATGACCTTGAAGTACACTTTTGCTGTTTGAAACCTTTCTAGTTCCCATGCTCCTTGAAACATAGCATAAATTTACTAACATAGTGCATCTCGTGATCCCTCTGCGGTAACTGTAATTTTGCATCGTGACACATATTGGCCCTCCAAACCGAACCGGCAGTTAAAATTTCGAACTTTTAAAAATTCAAGATGGCGGATGCCGCCATCTTGAAAAATGCAAAAATGGCCATATCTCAGCAATGGTTTGACTGACCGGCACCAAATTTGGCACGATGATGCAAATTGTCTCCCAACTATAATGGGAAGTTAAGATTTTCAACTTTAAAAAGTCAAGATGGCAGACAGCTATTATCTTGAAAATTAAAAAATGGCCATATCTCCGCAACGAAATTTGGCCAGTCGATGCACATTGGCCCTTCAAAGGGTATGGGCAGTTAAAATTTTGAACTTAAAAATTCAAGCTAGCAAACGGCCGCCATGTTGAAAAATTGAAAAAGGCAATCAGCACGAAATTTGGCATGATGACACACATTGGCGCTCCAAACCTTATTAGCAGTTAAAATCTGAAACTTATAAAAATCCAAGATGGCCAAGGTGTTTCAAAAATTCTGTATGAATATTGTCATAGCCAGGCGCACTGCCGGCCTTCATCTTATTTAGCGCCTCTTGAGATTTCACCTGGTGTGATTTCACAAGGCCTGGTATTGGATGAGACAAACTTGGAGTGACTGTTGTAGAGAATGCATCTTGTCATTGGCATGCATGTCTTTAATGTGCCATCCTGCTACCTTACCATCAGTGCCCTGTTGCAGTATTAAGTTTCAGTTACATGGTTGCAATGGTAAGACTTAACTAAGTTTACACTATGTATGCTGGTATGTGCAGAATACCAATCTATGAAGTCGGTACTCGGTTTATATGTCACAAAAGCAACAAACAAAAAACAGAACATAGAGTTTGTGCATTCTGTAATCCAATCTGGATCAAGCTAAACTGATATTATGACTGCAAGACCATTCTTGAATTACATCAAAGTAATTTTCAGTGGGCATTGTAAAATTCTGTTGCATTCTGTCTGAATGCTCAGATTTTGGTATTAGAAACAAGCGAAACATGCAATGATTTGGACGAATTTTCCATGCCCACTTGTTTACTTTCATGTATGTGTACACTGAATTGGAAAAATTCAAGAAGAATAGTAGGCTTGTGCAGTTTTATGTCAGGTTTAATAGTTTTTAGCAAATTGTGACTGGTATTGACTTGATTTAATGAAATCAGTAAATTTTGTATTTGTGCATAGTCAGCTGTCACTTTTTGCCTGTGTGCAGGCGTCATTGTGATATTGAGTACCCATTATAACAACAGCCAGTAGCTTTGCATGCTGGTGCATATCAGTCTCATTTATGAAATCTTGTCACATCCTGTTATTCCTGGATTAATTCAGTCTGGAGAAAAAGAACATATGCACAGCATTGACTGGATACTGCGGAAGGAAGACTGCCTCTAACAGGTGCCAAATGAATGATAATATACACACTGTGGCCCAAAAAAAAATCTGTCCTTCTTGTTATTTTTTGAATGACTGTCAAAAATTGACTGATTTTAATGATTTTTGGTGTGTGAAATCCTAAGAAAACGAACTTGCCTACCTCACGTGTCAGCTGTAGCCACTTTACATTGAGAAATCCAAAATAGTCATTTTCAACAATACTATAAATACATACTTCTGATTATTTGTGTTATCCCAGAACAAAACGAACTGTAACTGTGATTGTGAACTTGCCCACTACATCTCAAAAATGTCACCACAGACCTTGCAGACTTTGTTCATCTGATAGAAGATATTTTGTTTTTTTCCAAATGTTGTGGCGCTGAAAAGAGCCGGCTGTGATATATTGCAATTTGAATGTGAAGCAAGCAAGAAGCAACGTCACAGCAATTGTTCAAAGTGACCACCTTCTGTAAGGACACACGCTTCCAGTGTTTTTTGCCATTGATCAGTCCCAACGTCAACCATGCTGTGTTGCACAACACAGCATGGCTAACTGCATTCAGCCCAAGTGTCAGCAAGCCGCTGCCGCAACTCTTCCATATCGTGGATTCGCACATGATACACATGCTCCTGTGTCATGCCCCAGATGTGATAATCTACCAGATTTAGATCAGGACTTTGGCTGACTACATGTCAGGACTGATGAACTGGGGTGTCTCACAGCGCAGAAGCTCGACTGTGTTACACGCTTGATGTGCTACATTGCTGGTACATTGATTTGCTGAAATAATGCAAAGAACCAGAAGTATGTATTAGTAATATTGTTGAAAATGATATTTTTGGATTTCCCAAATAAAAAGGTGGACAAAGTTTTTGGGACACAGTGTACATCAACGCACCGATGAGTTGAAAAATGCAGTCCCTACATTGCTAAAAAGCTAGATAAAATTGATAAATGCTTCTTAAAACAAGCAGTAATTGTAACCAACATGACACTGTCTGTGAGCATATTCCACAGGTTTACAATACAGTTTTGAAATGGAACAACATTGCAGATATTCGGTGAGTGATATTTCATTAGTTTTGAACTACAGCATCTCGTCTGGGTCGCGTTATGTGAGAGGATGTTTTTAATGATCATCTGGTCATTAGGGTGCTTATAGCACATGGCTAAATCAGTCATGATTCTACTGATGTACGGTACGGCATTTATACACTGAAACATAGCATTGAAAATAGCCTTAGTGAAACACCTGTTGACATTTTCGGTTTATCAGTATCCATTTTAAAATGAGGAATGCATGATATTATGCATCTCCAGAATAGGATGATCAAATATGTAACATGGTTTTTACTCAGGTGGGATGTTGTAAATCTGTTAGCTGTGGACCATTGTATATTATGTGCATGGTGAACCGTGCAGGTGATGCGTTCATGCTGTGTCATGAAGTCATGAAGTTATTTTCCCTGCTAAGGTTTTTACGACGGGTTGTCATCCGCTACATTAGAAGTAAGTGTTTTGTATTGTGTTACTGAAGTGTCAGTGCACTGAATTTAAATTTAAATGTTTGTCTGTAGATGTAATCACATGCTTTCATGTGTTGGATATAAGGGCCTTGATTTCAGATTGCAATAGCTGATGCATTGCATGCATCTCAACGATTACAGTGTTACAAAGGCGTGCTAAATTGATAAGCATTTTAGAATATCAGTTTCCTTCACTTGGTCATTTTGTGATAGAGCCTTTGTGTGGTAAACTGCTGATCACTTTTGTCAGCAATAACTATCAGTGGAGTATTTGATTGATTGTTTGTTATCCACACATGCCGACAGGCAAGGTGTGGATATATAGTTTACTGTTTGTTTGTTTGTTGTTTGTTTGTTTGTAATTTTGCATGGTTACGGATTTTTCTGGCGAGGATAAAGCTAGCGGCGTCAAATTTTGCATGGTGGTTCAGGGTCGTCCTGGACCGGGAATCTCCCATTTTGGGGACCTTTGTTCCGCCAGAAACCCAAAATCAGACAATCGACCACCACCGGGAAGTATTGCCTAGGGTGTATATCCTTACCCCACCATAAATGTCAAGCTTCAGATGTGCCGTTCATGGAATATCGTGCGGCGTGTGGACGTAGATCAGCATGCGTGGATATACGGCCATCCCCGAAGACCGACATACTTGTGTGAATATTGGATTAAAACTGCTGTGCGATGCTATGCTACCATGGTATATGCTGTGCCCCTGTGTCTTTCTCTTCATAAGTCTGTCACAAGTTGTGGAGTTCTACCAAAATGGATGAATGCAGGATCATGCAAACAGTGCTGTTCGATAACCCAGAGACTCTAGTTTTATGGCACTAAAGATCTTGGCAAAATTTCAACGAGGTCATTCCCAATGTGGTCGCCAAATACAGGTGAAATAGGTTAAAGTCGGCAATTTCCGACCAATATCTCGCTGTGTTTCAGCAAATGGTGCAAAATGGGCACACAGTTACTGTGGAAGGCTAACAGGAACGTGCTCTGTTGAATGGTCCTATTTCAAGTGACTTTGCGTGACCCATAACAACCCCAAGCCACCCCATTTTCTAAATTTTGCTTTGCCTTTCATATTTACATAACCAATGAAGATTGAGACTTCAAATTTGGTTGTTAGGTTGATCATAGCAAGTCCTGGCCAAACGATAATAAACCATCCGTAGAAGGGGTGTGGTCATGGTCATGAGACAATTGTAATTTTGGGGGCCCCAATCATATCTCTGGAATTATTGAAGCTAGAGTCGTCAAATTTTGTGCACAGATGGGTGATGTCAAGTGTTAGTTTTGGGATGACAAACTCCCCCTAATTTGCATGGTCAGGGTCACTTGACTCATCTTTAAATTGTGGGACTGAAATCTTATCTTTGGTATGGGTGAAGCTAGGAATTTCAAACTTGGATTAAAACCACTTTGTTGCTGATTGCCTGAGGCATAAAAATAGTTACTTCTGTTTTTTGATACTTGGAGTACTAGTGCATGCACGATAGATTACGCCAAAAGGGAATGTGTTCAGGGTCACAGGACCTCAAATGTTTAGGAAATAACCGATAATATTTAGGAAATGGTGCAAGATAGAGACATAGTTGCAGTGGAAGACTAATAGGAAATCATATGTGGCCTATCGAATTGCACCATTACCAGTGACCTTGAATGACCTTGAAGATCATTTTTGCTGTTTGAAGCCTTTCTAATTCCTCTCTCTCTGGAAATATAGCATGTATTAACTATGATATATTTAGTTGTAAATCAGAGAGTGTGAGTGGCTTGTAAGTTTAAGTGTGTTGTCGAAACTGAAGGTCACAAGAAGTCGTAAATATAAACGTGGTACCGTTAATATCTGATTAATGATGCAAGATAGAGACGTTACTACAGATGACTAATGGGAAGGGATGTGTGGCCTGTTACCTAATAACTTCAAGCCTTGTCAAATAGGATTTTTTGTACAGTTATACAGCAGATTTTAACTGATATGTAGCGCATTGCACAGTGCCTGCAGTAGCTGAGCTTCTTGTTACTTTTGTTTAGATGCCAAAGTGCTCCTCGTCTTTGTATGTGCAATTTCTGTCGTGTTCTATACTTGCAACTGGGTGTTTCTGACAGAAGAACGGACGGAAGACAGAACTGGTAAGTGATGGTATAATATACTATAATACATCTTGCTCGTGACAAATAATTGACATTTGCGGTATGAGCATGATTGACCGTAATAGAACCATAGACTAGAAATGTCATCAGATTTGAAATCTTGATGTCAGTTGTCCTAATGTAATCTGAGGTAGCCACTGTATGTTGAACAGCATTTATCCTAAACTAGTGTCATTATGCCTCTGTCACCGTATAGTGTCAATGAAGGCGTTATGTTTTCCGGCTGTCTCTCTGTAGTGTTCATTCACCCATCTGTCTGTTCATCAGGACAGATATTGTTACCGCAATATCTCTTCAATGTCTTGAACAATTTTGATAAAACTGACAGGGAATATTCACTGGCTTTTTTTGATGACCTGATTAGATTCTGGAGTTGAAAGATCAGGGTCACATCAGGCCTTCGAGATGACGAAGGTATCCACGTTGATGCTGATGCTTCAAAGTCGATCTTCTCGTTTTATGAAATACTTTGTTACTGACTTATAGTGATGAAAATAAAATTACTGAAAGAATATGAAATAAGTTGTCAGAATGGAAATTTACAATTATGGTGTGACCACAATGCACTTTTCTCCTTGTATGTGTTGCTGACTGTTACTTATATCTGTAGCTTCATGGTGCACAACTTGGCTACCCAGTGCTGAGGCCATTGTCAGTTCACCCAGTGCACATTATTTACTGACTGTTAAACCTAATGACCTAGTGGATTTGTTGCAGATGACGTTAGTGTTGATAACGTAACAGTCACTGCCAATAGCGCAAATACGTCGGAGTCTGCATCTGAGTCTGCAGAAGGTACTGTACACTGATGTCTATTAGAATATTAGTTTTTAATTGAGATTCTGCCAGTAGCTATAGTGAGTAATAGGGTTGTATATTTATTATCAATTAATCAGTAATTGATTGATTGAAGCGATCATGTATTCAGAAATGCCATAATCAGTAATTGAAATTCATTTAGTGTACCACCCGACGAGCAACGTGACACTAATTGCCCACTTTCCAGGCTTACTATGTTAACCCACGCTAGCATGTGTGCGCCGGCGAAGCCATTGTGTGAACCTAATTAGCTTCTTTGTCGCCATCCTTTGGTGGTCTCCTGCTGTGAGTAAACAACACGTCGCCAGCCCAAGTCAACTGACGTTATTAAACCACAGCTGCAGGACTGCTACGCCAGCGTAGGCATACGTTAGCGTCGACGGCGTGCGTAGGCTGTCACTGATGTTCGAACATCTAGCAATTCTAGATTTTTGAGACCATACCCCGCATTCGCACGCATTTGAATGCCGTCAGCCGCGGTCGGTCGACCTGTCGACCGCAGTCTACCTGTCCTGAAATTTGAAATTGTTACGAAATTTTAGTTATTTTACAAGAATGTCATGATATTGGCCTTTTTTGTGCCATAACATGTGGCAGTTTACTGTTTTAGTTGTGGCATTGCTTGTTTATTACTGTCGTTGTCGTTGACTAAATTTGGGATCAAGAAAAAGTAATCATTTATTTTTCTATGTGTTTTGTTTCTTGAGACCTACAAGTTTCCTGAAATTTGCTAAAAATTTATTCCTGAAATTTACCTTCTTGCTGCTGGGACCCTGGAGCTTGTATCATTTTTATAATGATCAGATTGCAGCCATTTTAACTGAAGAATAGATACCCATAGGTCACTAAAAATTGATCAAGGTGTATTATGTGATACTAGACTAGACGTAAAGGGCAAAAAGTCGAAAGTCAGACAGTTTGTTAGCAGCATGTTGTTGTACGTCCGCAACTGGCGGCTGTATTGATATCATTGTTAGTGAGATTTATTGTCTTTGTATTTATTGTTGTATGTGCAGCGTAAATTGAAACATGACATAATTGTTGTCATAGCATAGTAATGCCTATTACATCCAGTACAGTTTTTTAGTTGTATATACTGGTATTCGTTGATCACTCACCAGCTTTTAATTCTGTTAATATTTAAATACATACTTGTGACAGAACAACGCTGTGGAGTGAAGCAAATTTGTGGACATGGCAAGTATCCTTTCCATGTAAAATCAGGGTACCTGGAAGATGGACCAGCATCCATCTGCTTTCGTGGAAAATAGTAAGAAATACTTTGCAAAAAAATTAATTTTGCACTTCTGATGTTACATGTATTTTCGTAATAGAATTAAAAAGTTAACGTTTTATGGTAAAAATAGCAGTTTGTTACAGGTTTCTTTCATTTCGTAGACTATGATGGTAGTTTATTTGTGATATTTTATCTGCAGTCTGTTGTTCAATGCTTATCTTTTTATTTATGAGTCACTAGCAGTGCACCCTCCCGCCTATGGCTCTTAGTTACTCCTCCCGCCTGCAGCGCTTGATTCTTGCGCTTGCATTGCTTGGTTTGTTGCGCCTGCCGTCCGCTAGATCCAAATTCCCCAACAGAGCTCGCCACCCATTTGCAGCGGTGTATATAGATAGCGCGTGGAGCGCGAGCCTGTGGGCGCGAGCGGCGCTCACTAGCCAGCCCATGACCATCCGGAGGGTATAAGGATGCCATGTGCCAAACTTGGTCCAGGTCCGCTCAAAACTGTGGCCGTGCATAAGGAACAAAGAAACAGACTGACAGACAGATTCAGTTATATGTAAGTTTATTAGCTGCTGGTTACCGCAGTTGTTGTGAACAACGTGTTTTGCAGTTACATTGGTACTGTGCTTAATGGACGTGGAATTAGCATGGTTGTTATAAATGGTAAGTTACTTGTTACCACTGTGGTCATGATTAATTGATAGGAGATTGCTAAGTATTTTCTGACAATAGAAGGTACTTGATTGGTAGTTATACAAGTAAAAATCAACGGAGTTTCGGTTTTAGTTTCAGCACCAAATATAGGGAATTCAACAGTTTTGGTATACATTTAGTTTTGGCTGAAAACAGCCAGGCCACTTTTGGTAAATTTTCGATTTCAGTGGCTGTGATTTGAAAATTTGGCAGTCAGTGAAAGAAGGTTATCATGACAAAGCTGTCATCTCATTTGATGCTGCAGGCTGTGCAGGAATCGTTGCTTCATGGTCGAATTACCTTCTTGGTTGCTAAGTTACATCTGTTGGCACAGTTGCCAAATAACAAATGCTTTATTATTGTTTGTATGCTGCTGTGTCGTGACGGTGACAATGTGTGTTCAGTTTTGGTTTCGGCATTTGTCCGAAAGTCACAATATACTTTCAGTATAATATTTTTTTGGCCAATGGTCCAACACTACTTTCACTGCTACCAAAGGATTTGGCCAAAAGGGAAATGTCACTTTAAGACTGACATTATCCTATTGTTCTTGTGTGCATAATATGACGTCGTGTAGTGCTACCAAGTGTCTTGCTAACTTATACAGTGCAATGGATGTAGATAAAGCTTCCTCTTACAAAATCGGAAAAGTGACTGCATAGTTAATGTCAGAAATTTGTTGTGATTTGCAATTGCTTTTCTGCAGATTTTTACTAACCTTCATGCACGATATTTATGAAGTTAGCATTTATAGTTCACATTTTAAAGTTACTGTTGCATAAGGAACAAGTCTCCACTGCCGCTGACAGACCCGCATGATGCAGTGCCTTGTGCCCACTTTGCTGTACACAGATGTCGACGATCAGTGTGATAAACTATGATCCATGACGTCACCAGTTTATCACACTGACCATCCACCTAAGTTGACAGCACCTGAGACGATCAGCTGTTCCAGAGATATGGTTGGTGCCTACCAAAATTTAAATGATTCGTGTGACTTAACCACGCCCCTTTCAGGGATGGTTTGCCATCTGTGGGCTAGCACTTATCAGCCTACCTACCAAATTTGAAGTGTCTTATCTCCACTCACTACGAAGATATGAAACGTGATACAAAATGTCAAAATTGGTTGGTTAGGGGTAGTTAGAGTCGCTCCGGTCACTGGAAATAGCACCAATCGATAGAGCACATTCGTGTTCTTATTAGCATTACGTAGTAACTATGTCTCTATCTTGCACAGTTTTTGAGATATAGCGAGATATTGGTCGAGAATCGCCATTTGAACCTACCCCACTTCTGTTTGGCGCCCCAGTTGGGGTGATCCGGCAGGAATTTCGCTGTGAGATTTTTGGCCTCAGAAAACTAAGAGTCCTTGTGCTATCGTATGGCATGCCATTGTTTGCGTGATCCTGCATTTAGCCATTTTAGTACAGTGCCTGCTTGTGACGGACAGACGGATGGACTGACACACGATGACAGCATGTGCCACGCTAGCATAGCGTAACGCGGTAAAAATGACTTTTGGCAGCTTTTAGCATCAGTTTCTGTTTTTGCAGAAGACACATTGCAAGTTGAAGATACCAAAGTATTTGACACTTTTGAAAGTGGTATGATTTTCTTGCACGTATACATTACGGTAGTTCTTGAACCTTTGGTCAGTGAGTTTTTCATTCTGCAGTTGAGTAACAAGTGGAGTTGTTTGCTTTAAAGACACGTAATCATCGATCACGTGATACAGCGTGCGTTGTATTGAATTGCATTTACACAGTGTGCTTGCCAGTAATTTGCTGCTACTAGTTATCTGCCCCATAGCTATAGCATATAGCATGGGACAGATAATAAAATCGTTTTGCGTCTGTGCGTGCGTGCATGTGTGTCCGTCTGTGGACACTCTCATGGTCGCATTTCTTCGTCGATTTTCACCAAATTGGACACAGACGTGT
>Ga0209363_1001735_pt1 | contig 10807 bp, 7 predicted proteins | sample WorMetexBAHAMAS3_FD_187385 | JGI IMG/M metagenome (GOLD analysis project Ga0209363, IMG submission 187385) | Marine gutless worms symbiont microbial communities from Max Planck institute for Marine Microbiology, Germany - Inanidrilus exumae... | ecosystem: Host-associated > Annelida > Digestive... | reverse complement strand
GCGGCCGTCCGCCATCTTGGATTTGTTATACGCCTGTTTGGACCATCCACGAAGTGTATTTTGGTGGTCTCTATCACTGTGCAAAATTTGGTCTGAATCGGTGCAGTAATGTCGATAATATGCAAGATTTAATATTTTCAGCGTTAAGTCTGAAAACGCCTATTCACGCCCATTTTGGGGGTAAAAATGGGGAAATTGAAATTTTTTTGGAGTTTTATACCTCTAGGAAATCAATGTCCCGGGATTGACAGCCTATGAATCAAACCGCGTAAAAATCGGTTCTCCGGGCGATCGGTTTGAATTTTGACCTGCTGGGTCATATCGCCGACGTAATCACCCATGCCAAATTTTTTGACAATAGGTTCAGGGGTTTCGGAGTTCTGATACCCCCAATTTTGCACTTCTCCATAGGAATATCTGGTCGCCCTTACAACAGTGTAAACACTACCGTGCTACACTGTGATGTGGCTTGGAAAATTTGGGCAAAATAACGTCTTGGGCACGAGACGCAAATAACCGAGACGCCAGCCTCCCGAGACCGAGACGTTGTAATTTTTTGTCGAGACGAGACCGAGACGTTGGTGCGTCTCGAGACCGAGACCACATCCCTGGACGATAGTAGTAATAAACGAAATAAGCTGTCTGGGCCAATGACCAATCGGAGCCTTCCATTTCCGTGATTGACAGCTCATTTGCATATTCGAGACCACCTATCATGACGCGTTTTTAGGACACTGCACCAGTCAACACCTTGAACACCAGTCATGCGTCATCACCTGTCTGCTTGGTTGTCATAATCAATTCAGACAATTCTTAAGATATCGTGAGCTGGCGTATATACGACTCGGGTGTTATTTTTTTGCTACGTTATGAATACAAGTCAAATTTTGGACGTAAGCACACCCTGCTGAGCGTCTGTTTGGTACAGCTTCGCAAGTGCTTAGAAGAAATGGTGCAAGATTCTTTACCTGGCACGGCTGTACCAGAAGAGTCCTTGGGTCCGGCCTAGGACCTTGTGGATGTTAATCCGTGAATAGGTCCATCCTGGTGTTTCTAAATATGTGGAAACATTTTTTTGAACACATCAACACTGCATGCATCTAACACCGTCTTATCAAGCAAGTTCCAGTTACTGATAACTTGTTTGGAGAAGAACCAGAGGCAATGTTTCGTTAATTTCAATGTATGTCCTTTAGTCTATCCGTAGCCGGTAAATTGGAACATGATTCAGCTCTAGCCTCTGTAGTGCTTCCTGATAATGTACGCCTGTAAACTCAGGTAACATCTTAATAAATCGTCTTTGCACTTTTTCGATCAAATGCTTTTCTTTCTTGTAATGCGTCGACCATGCGACAGTGCAATATTCAACGTGTGCTCTTACTAGAGATGTGAATAGCATTAACATCACATCCGTTCGCTGAATGAATGAATGTTTCTACGTTGTTTGCTAATAAGTGCACTGGTTACCATCATTAATTTTGTCACGATTCCCAAAATTCTCAGTCACTACATGTGGATTAACCATGACTGAATAATAAGAAAACTAAAAAATAATCAGCAAAACTACACAATAACTAATAGGATTGCATTTTTGTTAACTATACCTACAGAATGGGTCACATCACCATCACCATGCCAGTTTTAGATATAAAGAAACGAAACATACAAACAAAAGACTAAACAAAACACAAGGTTTGTTGGTAGACTGGGGTTTAACAGAGCTTTCAACACAAACCTAACACAAAGCAACAGAGCAAATATCATTACCAGTAACGGTATATTGAAAACATACACGAGTAGGCCTACACAACTACAAAGTCAACAATACAGTGCATTCCCTAAAAGACAGCCTATTTGCCATGTTCGTATCGCCAATGATGGTCCATGATCATTGTGTTTTATGCTACAGTTCACTTGGAATGTCGTATGTCACATGGTGGTCAAGAAAACAGTGAATTAAACCACTGCATTATTAAACCTCTTCAGGCTTTGCAGAGTCGAACGACATGCTTTCAATCAACAAGTTAATAAAATGGTAACATTCTGTAACAGCCAATCCATAACAATTTTTACAACCTAAGTTTGCCTAGCGATGTATACACTGCAATGACAACTGATCACAGCTGAATAGTAAATGGATAACGTATACTAAACAGCTGACATATACCACAGTGAACTCAGTCTACCATGTGCAACCAAACCAAAAAATAACAAAAACAGGTAAGTCCTTACTTGCAGTTGTGTGGACTACTGTAGCAACAATTTTATGTGACCAAACAATAATACAGCTGAAGTTACTTATTTAGTATTCACAGACAGTTTAGATGCTCTTGCCTCTTGTGATAACACCAAACAATCGTTTATAGAGCACTTTATGCAATGTTTGGTAGGGTTGGACGTTGTGCATCCGAGGAGGTCATTGTTGAGCTGTTGAAAACGAAATGTTTACCAGTGTTATTTTATGGTCTAGAATCCTGTCTACTCAGTAAATCACAGATCAAATCTACTGAATGTGCAATAAACAGTGCCTTTAGTAAGATATTCAACACAAAGTCTCAGAATCTCATAGACAACTGCAGGATAGCATTCAACTTCCAGCCTGTAGCTGGGAGTCTGTCTACGAGGAAGAAAAACGAGTAAATATATTAGGTCACGCAATATTATTTGCAGAATTTTTGTCACTAAGGCCACTGAGGAGCTTACCAGCCTTTTGCAGCAGTAGTCTTATATGTATAGAATGTAAAGTAGTTCAGGTTTAGTTTTTCTGTCTTTTTTTCTTTAATGTTCCTTTGCTGCCACTGTATGGCAAATAAAGATTATCAAAATTCAAGTTTACTTTTCTACTGTATGAAGACAGTGTAGATAATGCCGCTGAGAACTCTAGCGTCTTTTTCCACAATCAGAATGCACCAATTGCTTTCAGCAAGCGCATGGTCCGCAGCAAAACTTTGCTCCAATAAAATTCTCCAGTTCTTAACTGGGGATGATGACTAACGCACGGTTGAACTGTATAACTGTAATGACCGTAAAATGGATATCGTAATCGTTACACCACAGTCAGCCACACCAGCAGTTGTCAAGCTCCTGTGACTGTGAACTCTGGCCTGTGACCTTGATCTCTGGATTTTACCTAGACAGTGTCAAGGTCAACCAGCACGCCAAATATCCAGGTGCAAGGTTACTTAATTCAAACATTATTGTTCGGACACATGGACACATACCGGACCGATTGCTCTATCTGGACTTTCTAAAGTGGTCATAAAAGAACTAAATAAAAACTGATCAGCACATTATAAGTGGCTGAGTCCCCAGTCCCCGACTCCGAGTCCACGACAGTAGTAGTCCTCAGCAAAGTAAAACTAAATCTGTCCAACAAAACCAGACTGTAAAACGCATTCTGTAATCAATGCCAACTGCAGAAGACAATACACTGAAAATACAAACAAATAACTACGTAAGTAATCATTATCGTATAACAAAGCTTACCATACAAACACGAAAAAACAAAACAAAACAGTTTTCACTGTATTACCTAAACGAATGGAGACTGATTTACAAAAATTCTTAAAATTTATCTTATTACTGGCCCGCCTACACATAGTGTAGGGGGCCAGACTAGTAATGGTCGCTAGCGTCTGTCGTCGTCTGTAACAATCCACGGTGGCACAGTGTAACTCACCAGGGGGCAGCAAGCGGCGGGCCAGTAGTGTTACGTCCCATTAAGGCGACACCTTGTTACATACTGTTTTATCGCAAAGTAGTCATCAACTTGAAAGTTATTCTCAAGTTGATTTGTGAATGATTGTGACCATCATAAAATGTTACGTACTTGAGAACATCACAAATGACACTGGTAACAGGTTAGATAATCCAACATTGATGAGTGACAAATCAGTGATGGAATGTTTAAGTGATTACAGTCGATCATTTCCCTTGTGATCAGTTTTGAAGATTTGTTACTAACTTGCTGTAAGTTACCGGACTGACTGTCAATCAAGACTTGCTGCAATCACACACACAATCGCATCAAATTTGTGACGCAAATGTGTCCAGTAATAACTATAATTTACACTAGCGTTTACCCGGCCAAAGGCTGGCTGGGAAGTGGGACCACTAAACTGGACTCTGGAGCACAAAAGCGTTTGATACGGTTCCGCACCGAAGGCTACGGGCCACGCCCCCAGGCCCGCACGCGATTGGTCCGTACCGCTGTCGTACCACCAGCCAGCGCGCAGGCGAGCTTGCAAACTCGCACCGCAGGCCATTGCACAGGTCAGTGTGCGTCGCCCGTGGAGACTTTCTCGAAGTAGGCAATTTTGCAACGTTTTCCGAATTTTTACACATTAAGGGTCGAAATTTTCTGGATGTTTTTTATCCGTTCTCGTCTACCTATGACCCCTATAAACGATGAAAAGTTTCATGGAAATCGGTCCACACGTTTTTTAGAAATCCGGAAGACAGAAACTCACACACAGATGCGGCAGCTTTATATATGTAGAAATATAGTCTGAACTCTCTCTAATAAAGAACTCACAAAACACTCATAAACTTGAATTAGTTAAGAAAGTTGTAATTTGCAAACAATTTAAAGAAACCTTTCTCGGTCTCATGTTTGAAGTAACTTAACTGCTTAGTCTACTTTTTCCGTAGATGTTCAAAATATCGATAGCACGTGAAAATTAGCTTGTAAGAATCTAAAAAACCTTAGTAAATCTGGCTGCGGAGTGGCATAACTCACAACGGTAGTAAGTCAGCTCTTGTGATCTTCACGCAGACCATGACGAAGTAGTATAGACACAGTTGCATCAAGAGCACTGGAAACACAATATTATGATGCACATTAAAATACAAACACCAAGTATGAGACCACTGGAAACTTTGCTTTAAAACACTCTTTGAAAAATTTCAACCACTGTATTAGTTTATTTGATGTTTATACTGCATGTTGTATTAACTCAATGTCATCACTGATCAGTTATTTGCATTTCAAACCGTACACATGATGTCGTGTAATAGTTATATAAGAGGCCATTGTCTATCTTATTACAGAACAAGTATATCTCAGTTGCAATGAAGACGTACACATTTTTCTCCCATTTTTTTCTTATTTTTCAGAGTTACTACATGCTGGATCTAATTGTCAAAATGGAACATTTTGAGATAACTGTAGCAGGCGAGTTGGCCTTCAACCTTCGTGATGCGTGTTGGCACTACAGTAGGGCATTGGACTTGCAACTGACAGGTCGCGGGTTTTAATCCCAGCTCCTCCACTTTCATGGTTTTCATTTCAACTCAGCCTTGCATCCATCTGGGGTAGCTAAATCGAGCATCTGCTTCGGCTGGGAGTAAAGGCGGGATTCACTTCTCTGCTGGGTGGCAGGTAATACTGTGTGATCCCATATGGCATGTGAGTTTCCCATAGCGGTGAAGAGCTGAGTTGATGCTAAACTGCTATACACTGTTTACTTTACTTACTTGCTACCCAACCAACGGTGTAAAAGCACCGTGGGAACAGATAATTAAATAAACCGTCACTGCCAATTAATAATAGTTCAAATTATATGTACAACGTAGATGTTCAGAAAAGATAAGCAAGATACAACACAGTACGGTTTTAGGTATGGTCCTGGCTATGCAGAATCCACATAAAGGATGAAGACTTCTTTCTATCGGGATTCAGCTAACGGATCAAGTAAAGATGGGGTAGTGGGTAATTTCCCTGATGGGTGATAGTGCCTAGAGTTCCAACAAGAATGGCATCAGGCCCATAACAAGCCAGGTGTGACCTGAAAATGCATCTCTTTGTCTGGTATTAGCGTTGTTATTAGTGCATTAGAGATGACCAACAAAACGGCGCTATATGAGTCGACATGTACTTCCTAACTGCTTAGAGTAGCAGCAACAGCAGATGTAGCAGGATGGTTAAATCTTACCAGCCGTCACGAATGACAGTGAACAGTCCACTCTTTGACAGATCAACAACTGTGGAACCACACTTGTTCTGTGTAGATGAACTCAAGCACCCAGCATCAAAGATGGCGTCAAGCTTCAGCCACAATTCAGAAAACTCCTGACAACACACGTGTTCACAAATGTTTCAGCGGCCATCTTTGCCTGAGGACTCCTAGGAAAATTTGTAAAACAATATGTACATAAACTAAAATCAAATCAACTTCATTTGTCAGTCTACCAGTTAATGGATGCATATATGACATCAACATAGTGAAGCCAATGATTTAAAATGAGTACCAATGGTTGACTGATTGAGTTAAGATTTGACGTCACACTCGATACAGAACATGTCAATTCGGAGACGTTCTTCCCAGCCAATCTCTTGGCTCAGTACTGAAGAAACTTAACCCAACATAACAAAACTATTAACATGGGAATAAAAGCACAACTGTTGTACACAATGCAGCACAGAACAGTTCTGATTATTTTCCATCATAACATCCAGAAAATCATCACAGCTCAGATGTTCTCTATCAAAGGGGAGGGGGATTCTCTCGTTTGTTCACAATGAAACAAAACTAATGTAGGCAGTGTTGTGAATCAACCACTTGACAAAGTATGAAGATTATGTACATTACACACAGGTGCAACAAAAAGCTCAGCTACTGGAGGCACTGAGCGATGCCTGTTTAGTAAATTCATGCTGTTTCATGAGGTATGGGAGTTAGAAAAGTTTCAAATAGCAAGTGATCTATAAGTCATTCAAGGGCATAGGCAATGGCGCCATTCAATAGGCCATATACGATTTTCTATTAGTTTTCCATTGCAACGATGTCTCTATCTTGCACCGTTAACGAGATATTATCACTTATTTCCGGAAATTTAAAGAGGTCATGTTGACTCTAAATACATCCCTTTCGGAGGTAGTCTAGCATGCATGCACTAGTACTCCTCTGTATCAATCAGCACACGACATTTGAAGTGCCTAGCTTCATCAGTTCCATAGATATGAGTGCGGAATAATTTTAAAAAAATTAGCCCCATGTGGGACTGATTGTTGACTTTTCATAAGTGACGTTTCTGCCAACTTCAAAGTCGTGTGACACAAAAACTAGGACAAATATCAAAAATCCGGCGCAACGAAATTTAGATATTGTGCCATAGTTTAAGACTTCATGGTCATTTGCCAGCTCCCATTGTAAATAGCGGAGGAGACAGCTTTTGAAAATGGCCAAATTTCCAACTTTCAAGGGCTCATGACTTTGACCTTGACTTTGGATCGGGTCATACTGCATACCACCGTCTCAGTCATCGCAGGTAGGCAGGTTGATCGTAGCAAATCCTAGCCCTTGGATGACAAACCATCCCGGAGAGGGGCGTGGTCAGGTCATGTGGCCCGTTTAAACTTTTTGGGACTCCCAATCATTTGTATGAAGTGGCTGAAACTAGAGTTGTCAAATTTTGTACACAGGTAGGCTATGTCAAGTCCTAGCATTCGCTTGACAAAACACCCTAAAACGGCATGGTCCGGGTTACGTGACACATTTAAATTTTGGATGCCCCAATGATTATCTCTGTCAAATTTTATGTACAGGTAGGCTATATCAAGAATTGGTGAAGCTAGGCATTTCAAATTTGAAATTTCGTGTGTTGATTCACACTAAGGAGCATACCTACTAGTGCATACATGACAAATCACCCCCTACAGGGATGCACACAGATCAATCATGGGACGTCTTTAGATTTTGTGAAATAAGTGACAATATCTAGGAAATGGTGCAGAATAAAGACATTGTTGCAATGGAACACTAACAGGAAATGAAATGTGACCTATCGAACGGCACCATTACCAATGACCTTGATTGACTTTGAAGGTCAGTTTCAGCGAATCAAACCAAATCGCAATTTATTTTCCTGTATCGGAATGGTCTATTGCTATGATGAACCTATCTACCAAATTTGAAGTCTCTATTTCCATCCACTACGAAGACATAAAAGGCAATATAAAATGTCTAAATGGGGTGGTTTGGAGTAATTAGGGGTCACTCAAGGTCACGGAAATAGCATAATTTGACAGAGCGCATACAAGTTCCTATCTTGCACCGTTTTTGATATATAGCAAGACATTGGTCACAAATCCCCAACTATTACACACCCACGTCTATATGGCGCCCTCGTTGAGGGTGACCCTGTTGTAATTAGCGTCAAACAGTAAAAACAGAGATCTAATGTAGAACACAATTTAGTAACATCCCAATCAACACATAAAAGGCTATTCATTTTAGAAACAAGTGATATGGAAGATAAACAATGACCTCTACAGCCAATGAGCTGGGCTGGGCGCTGACATTAGCACTCGTCAGAGCAAGAGGCTCCCCACAGCGCCGTGCCACGTCACAAACAAACCCACTCGCAGGCACGCGGATGCCTATTGTTGACGAGCCAGGATTCAGACTTGGATTCAGTGCAGCAGTTCTCTGAAACACGACCGTAACAGGGCCCGGAAGCAGCTTGTGCAGTAGTTCATCACTCACTGTCACGTGTCCCCAACTGAAGTGGAAAAAAAGATCATTACAAGTCAAAAGATAACAGTTAAATAAAAATATCCCCTATGGGACTGATGGTTGACTCTTCACAACTGACGTTTCTGACAACTTCAAATCACACGACACAAAAACTAGGCCAAATATCAAAAATCCAGCCCAGACAAATTTACATATTGTGCCCTAGTTTAAGAAACAGTGGTCCGTTGTCAGCTCCCATTGTAAATGGCGGAGGAGATTGCTTTTGAAAACAGCCTGATTTCCAACTTTGAAGGGCTCGTGACCTTGACCTTGGATCGGGTCATACTGTATACTTTCATGCATCACTCATCGACTTCTACCTACATGCCAAATTTCACTGATCCTGTCGCCCTTACACTTGGTTGTTAACTGGCCATTACTGGCCCGCCTACATATAGTGTTGGCGGCCTGACTAGTAACGGTCATTGGTGTCTGCTGTCTGTCGTCATCGTCTGTCATTGTCTGTAATGCGGTGCATATACAACGTAACTCACCAGGTGGCAGCATGTGGCGGGCCAGTCGTGTTACGTCCTGTTACGTCCTGTTAGGGCGACACCTTGTTATATATCTAATCCACAAGTGGAATGAGCCATATTTGCCTTTAGTTCATGGCCACACAGCATTACCCCTTACTCACTCACTGGTAACAAATTATACTTGTTAATGACAGCAGTCATGTGTGTGTATGTGAACTTCTGGAATGATCATGAGTCAAAACCAGAACCGTATCATCGCAAGTCTGGCATTCATATGTCTCAACTATTACAACAACATACCACACGGTCTGGCTACTCACCAATATATTTCATCCACACTGGCGACACTGATTGCTACAGGCTTGGTGCAGCTGCGACCTTTGACCTCATACAGCCGGCCAATGGCGGCCGAGCTCTGTGCCAAGCCGGCAACGCCATATATTGTGTCAGTTGGCACAGCTATAATGCCACTTTCAGAGAGAATATTACACGCTGTAGACACCAGCGATGACCATTCTACAGCAGACAAACAATAGACCAGTCAAAATACGGTTTGACCCTGAACAAATTCCAAGAAAGCGTTTTATGATTTTTTTTTAATTACTATTATATGTGGGGAACAACATACTAAAAGTTTTCCAAAAATTGATCACCACAAAGGTCCTAACTACGACGTCATAAGACGATGACCCATCGCACTATAAATAACCAATATTTCCCTATTTCAAAGCTGTAGCTGTAGGTTACAGAAGAGTTTGCATTTGATATACCATATATATTGATATAACAATTTTTATACAAAGTTTTATACTAACTACATGGACAGGCGAGGTCATGACGTCATCAATGACGTCATGACATACATGTACGCTGTACAATCGTAGGAAGTGGCAGTTGATCGGCAAGAGCCAATGGTGCGGGAGCGCAATGCTGCAGCTACAACACACACCACCGCCCCAATCAACCACACCAGGCCTTCACCCCGTAAGCATTCACCAGATGACACCGCCCATGCGAGGAAGCAGACATCCGATTACAGCCTACTATTCAGTTTATCGACCTCGAAAGTATGAAAGGCTGAGTAGTCGACCTGGTTAGCTGGTTACGTACCAAAAGAAAGTGCCGCCACCGGGAGTTAAACCCGGACACGTCACACATCCCAGTACTAACCGGGAACAACGTAAAGTAACTTCGTTGATACGACCAACGCCGTTACCACTATGCCATGCCCCCAACCAAGTGGTTTCGGTTGGATGTGTCGTGATAGTCTCAACCAACACCAAAGTGGTCTGGATATATGCAACACGTGTGTACTGGTCAGCCCTCCACCATCTCTGGTGTGCTGTTCGTGCCAGTCATCAACATGAATCCTGTGGATCACTTTTGCATGTTTTTACTCGGTCATTTATTAAACGACAGGCTCATGAACCGGACATTGAAAATGCATGTGTTACCGGTACTTTTGACCAGCCGCTGTGGTTGAAGGCAGCTGAAATTCTTGCGTGACAAATTCACTGACTGTTGTGTGCAGGCTTCTTGGCTTTCATATGAATGCTAATGAGTTACCTTGACAGCACTGATACAGTGATGAGTGGATCTGGTTTTTCTGATGCTTTGGATATGTGCTATATGGTCTAAATGCTATTATTCATATGATCCCAAGTTTGGAACGTACCACGATGTTGTAATGTGCTATGTGTGGTATGTGAGGTCACATTTTGGTTCGCAGGCCATGGTTGTGTTTGATGGGTACAGCAGTGGATCTTCTGTCAAGGATCATGAGCATCGCCGACAGTCTACAAAGTGTGCTCCATC
>Ga0209363_1001734_pt1 | contig 10811 bp, 7 predicted proteins | sample WorMetexBAHAMAS3_FD_187385 | JGI IMG/M metagenome (GOLD analysis project Ga0209363, IMG submission 187385) | Marine gutless worms symbiont microbial communities from Max Planck institute for Marine Microbiology, Germany - Inanidrilus exumae... | ecosystem: Host-associated > Annelida > Digestive... | reverse complement strand
GATTCATCTTGTATGCAACAATTGAAAATTAGTCTGGAATAAAACTGTTCTCCAAAACCATCGTTTTTCTTTTTATTTACTTTTTTGATTTTATTTTGTATTTCTTTTTGGTTTTAGTTTTAAAGCTATAATGCAGTTCTCATTGCTTAAACTACTTTCCAGTCACGTGAAAAACATCATTACTTTGCCCGCGGGAGTGGTTGTGAAGTGGTGTGATGGGTCTGTCTGTGTGTGTGTGTGTGTGTGTCCACGAGGATATTTCTGGAACCATGTGTAATCTTTGGCAATTCTTTGTGCATGTTGCCCATGGCCGTGGCTCATTCCTTCTCCAGCAGGGTGACAAAATGTGAAGGGGAAGGGGCAGTTTTGGGGGTTTTTCCCCATTGACAATGTATTGTACAGCATAGCATTTGGCATCTATATCACAACGTCTGAACCGATCGAGCTGCCGTTTGGAGTGATGAGTGGGCTTGGCCCGAGGAACAGTATGTTACATGGGGGTGACAATCCCCAAAGGGAAGGGGCAATTTTGGAGGAAAATATGCCCAGAAAGCCTAACACCACTATGAATTATGAATTGGATTGGTGCATGCAGTGGCATGCACAGTTTGTGCACACTGCACACGATAGGGGCAGACGCTTGATTGCAAGAGTTGGATAAGTCTGTTATCAGCTGCGAATTTTTAATGGCCTTCATAGTATGAAATGGATTACTCTAATCGTGATAACTTCAGCAGCATTAGAAAAACTGGCCTTTTAAAATAGTTTATCCACATTTCCCCAGAGTTTCCATTGCTGCTCAAGTAGCAACTAACGTTGCGTCTGGTTTAGTTGTAGTTGCTGACTTTGTGTGCATTACCAGTTACAAACGTTTTTATTATTACTACTATGTCATGATGAGTAATAATGTATTTTTGGCTGTTATCTGATTTTGTCACGCACAAAGCTACAGTAAAGGACATCAGCGTAACAGTAGCTTTCATTCAAATAGTATGAACTACAGTACCGGTAGACATTACATGAGTTTCATTTTTCAGTTTTTTAAAGTTTCAATATTTATGTTTTGTTTGACTTTCACATTTTAGTCTTTATTTTAGTTGTGGTTACCAAGATGTATATTTTTCATTAATAACAACCTTCGTTTTTTTTAATTAGAAAATACTGTTTAATACTGTAGTGGAACTGCTTTGCTGGTATGGTCCATGGTGTCTGCAGTGTATCATTGTATCCACATTGTATTTCATGTGGCTTAGGGTTACGGTCAGATAAACAATGGAATATATGTGTATGGGAACAGTGGAAGTGGTTACAGTGATCTAGTAGTAATGTGCCTGACTGCTATGTCAGAGGTCCTGGGTTCAAATAGCCACTGAGATACATTGCCTTGAGCATGGGCTGCACACCCTTGCCTAATTCAGTTCAGCCTTGCACCCTCCAATGAATATCAGCTTATGGGCTGAGTAATAGTGATAAATGACGATAGTGGATGCGGATGGTAGCAGTCTTTACCAGCCGACACAGCCCAAATTGGATGGCTTGGTCTGAGGGTTAGCAGCCATCTGGCACCGGCTGTGCATTCGTCAAATGAACTGGGTGAACTCTTAACTGATTATGGTCACGATGACACCACTATGAATGTTATTGTGGTGCTATTATTATTATTATTATAATTTAGAGTGACTGTGTCTCTTGGAAATACTGGAAATCTATCACTTGAAATCCCTCCTAGAAGTACTGAAAATATCCTGTAATTTAATTGGTTCTCCTCCAAATGTTTAGCTGATGGAACGACAAAAGACATCCAGTCATAAAAATGAGTTCCAGTGTAGTTGTTTGGAAAATGAGGATGATGCGTGTTTATAGATTTTTTATAATATGCACGTTTACTTGGTAAGCCAAATCACTGTGATCTTGGGGATTAGTGGCCAGGCCTAATAATATTTGGAGGCTGCAATTAAGCAAATTCTGTTGGATAAAAAGCTGGATCATGTTGATCGTATGTGTTCAAATTTTGTTAAAATGTCTCCTGCAAATCTGGAAATTTGTTGGGTTGAATTTGTAGACACCCTATCATCATCATCATCATATTTACACTGTGGACACAATGGGCTGTAACGTTTTGCTGCATTGTCTGTGTAATTTATAGATTATGAGATATAGTGCTGTGCTGTTTATTGATACTGTTTACTGATGCATTATTGTTTTTATTTTTTTGTATCGGTTGCCGTCCCTGCTCACCTGACTCGGACTGATAACGTTTCTTACAAACGTTGTGGTCACCTGTATTCACTGATTGCCCGGCCTGGCCTGTGTGCCCTGCCCGGCCCGGCCTGATGTTCGCCCACTCAGTATCAAGCCACTGTTAACGTGCCCGATAGCCAAGGGCCCGAACGGTATGCCTCAATGAATTCATTTTTCTGGATTATAGTGTTGTAGTATGTTGTATAATATAAATGGAACATATACCTCTGTTCTTGAATCTTGAGTGATAATTGTTGCACTTAGCTGCTTGCTAATTTTATGTCTCATTAAGCATACTCTCCTAATTCCTTTAAACTGCTAACATAGTTATACTTAAGGCTTTGCAATTAGAGATACTTTTTAGCATCTCATGTTAATATTCTTCATTCTTAGTTAAAATTGTAAGAACCCATAAATGAAATATTGTCAATATGTAAGTTACTCTTATTAGGATTGATAGTGCTGCTGATGTTGTAGTGTAAAAAGATCTATATTTTTGTAATCTGAGTAATATTGAAACTAAATGCTTGAGCTGTTAATTTATGACATGCAGTTTATACTTTATAGACTATAGAATGTTATTATCATATAATTGTGAATGTTACTAATGAGATTGTACTTTTAGATACTAAGGTTTTATGCTGTTGCCTGATGTAAATTAGGTGACTTTATCTTTCACTTAAACTTAAGTTTTAAAATTGTATTTTAAAAACCAAAGCTTAAAATAGACCTTGAAGTTCAGTTTAAACAGTGCTCGTATTAACTTTGGTTTTGAACTGAAATTGAAACCGGAGTTCTAGATTGATTACTGTAGCGCCTCTGATTTGCAGATGACACCTGCAGTTCTGTGTCTTCTCACATCTATGTAGGTATAGCAGATAAATTAAGGTAGAGAATGCAAATAAAAATACCAGACATACATTCAGCAATTAGTTAAACCACTGGCTATCATGATCATAAACATAACAAGAAGCTCAATCTATTGTAGAAGAACCGCAACCGCACCACGAAAAGTCAGTTGGAAACTTGTCAGCTGATGCACAGATGTATGAAAAATAACATTTGAAAGGGCTTGCAGTAGGTTAATGACCTTGAAGGTCACTCAAGGTCATTAGAATTGCCAGTATTTGATAAGTCATATATCACTTCCTATTAGTTGTCTGTAGTAACAATGACTCCAACATCTTGCACCATTTCCAAGATATTTCTAACATACGAGCTCATATTAGTCTTCCACAGTAAGTATTTCCCTATCTTGCACTGTCGCGAGACATTGGTCAAAAATAACCATTTTATCATACTTCACCTGTATTTGGCACAACCATTGGAGGTGATACCGTTGGAATTTTATTGAGAACTTTGGCATCAGAAAACTAGAGTACCGGGGCTACTATGTGGCATTGTTTGTGATCCTACATTTAGCCATTTTGCTACAATACTAGCTTTTGACAGACAGACATAGGTCTTTAGCATATAACACATTATCACAGTGTCACTTGCTAAAACTGCCATTTTGTTATCACTAGGTATAAAAGTAAACTTAAAAATGAAGTTAAAGACTACTTTCAGCAGAGCTGCCTGTCAAAATGCATTGCATAAGTTTGGTTTGGCACTGGATTGTTCAGACTGGATTTGGTTTAAAACCAACCTTCGGTTTTACACACAGTTTTAAATAAAACCGAAGTTATTTTAACTTCTGTTTTAAAACCTTACTTTCATATTAACTACGCTTTAAGGCGAGTTTCAGTTTAAAACCGACTTCAAAACTTGGAGTTTAAGCGAAAGGTAAATGTCACCTATTGTAGTATATGACGTTAACTGTTTAAACTGCATAGTGTATGTGTTAGGTTGACTAACAGTAAGCTGTAATGTTTAAGTTAGTACCTTGCTTAAGTGGTGTATAGCATCACTTTCAACACAGTTATGGTCACTCCCAGTAGGAGTAAAGTGGATTGATAAATAACTTACAGATAGTGCTGTAACAGTGATAGGCAATATTATTGTCAATATTATTGTCCTTGTTATGGAGATAATTTTTTGGCCGACAAAATGTTTTTGGGTGGGTGCTGCCAACAATGTAGTATTGTTGAGCAATTAACTGTACATGTAGCCTTAATGATGAATGATTTCTTAGTACTGAGGTCATGACGGATTGTTGATGGCAGATAAAATGCTTGTTACAGGATGGCATGTAGACATTTCATTAATAACCACTGTTGGGTTGATGGTTGTTAGCGTTCTGTCACTTTCTTGCGACGACAGTGTCATCGGTGAAGCATTCAGAGAAGTCCTGTCGATGCTTGATGAGGTGTGTATTGTTAATGTCATTTTTCTTAATGTATTTTTGCTTGCGGTCTGTGACTACCAAGTTTAGGGGCAGTCGGGCCTTGTAGATGTCATATGTTGGCAATGGCAGCCATGATCAGTGTTTAAGGATGATGAACTGTAATCCAGGTGATATGGGTCTCATTCATGCCGAGACATGTATGTTTCACTGAGGCGGCAGAAAGGATGCACACCATTTATATTATATCCTCTCCATCTGCACAGTGATGACTGTCTGCAGGATAAGGGGAAAGGTCAGATCTGTTTTGTGCCATATTGTGTACAACAGTTGTGCACAGTGATATGCATACACATGAGCAGTTTTACACCCTGCAAAAGGCTGTGGATAAATAGCAGCAAATTGTCGAACAGTGTCCACATCTTTGAGACTTGAAGTTGGTGTTAACAAGTGAAAACTGTTTATTGTTACGGTTTGAAAATTTCATCATATTAGTGGTTTTCTGTATTATAATATGAACAGGGCACTAAAGACATCTGATGGGCCAATTCTAGTGATAGGGCAACCATAAAAGCCGTACATACCAGCATGCAATAATGGTAAATTGCCAGTAAATTACCGGCAGTCAGAATTACTGGTGAAATTAGAACCGTGCTTGTATGTAATTGTCTTTTCCTATGCGTCAGTTTTTGTTCAATAGATTAATTCTGTGGATTATTTTTACCGCAGCGGTCGAGCTCACCGGGATCGCATCGGGTACGGTTGCTGGTGCACCAGAGTCAGGCAGGTGGAGTAATTGGCAAGTCTGGTTCCAAGATCAAAGAACTTCGCGAGGTACTGACCAGTTTTTTTGTCTATCGTTTAGCGGAAATCTAGGCATCATTCTTTAACTCCTGATTTATGACATGTTCGAGAAATCCTTTCCATCTTTAGACTGCCGTCATTTACTAAACTGCCATCATAGTCAGACTATTTTCATGCTTCTGATGTTTATCTTTATGTCTTCGGCAATCGACAGTGTACTGTCGGGCTAATGATGTCCTTGGGCTGTCCGTCCGCTCTGTTCGTCTGTTCTTTCTTCTGGACAGATTTTATTACCACGATGTTTTCATGAACGGCTTGAACAGTCTCGATGAAACTTGCAGTGAATATTCACTCACCCCTAATGATGACCTGATTAGATTTTTGGAGTTAAAGGTTACAGCATGCGGTCGAGGTGACAAAGGCATTCGCATCAAACTAGTCGTGAGAGTACATCTTCTAGTTTTACTTTTACTGTACCACCATAATTACTTGCCAGGATGAAACACTGGTGTTTCATTTACTAGGAGGTCAATGTTTCATTTTCACCCACATATGTATAGTATTTGCATATACATGCTAAGCCTCATTCTAACCATAAACTTATCATTCTGTGGTATAATGCGGAGTATTTAGATTAATGTATTAATTAAGTGTCATCATTTCTACGCATCCTGCCAGTTTTGTCAAACCTTTGAGATGTTGCTTGTGATTTCTGTTTTGATCTTCTTTGATTGATTAATTGTCAGTTTCTGTGTGCAACTGTGCATGTTATAGTATTTCATCTATATGGTTTTATGATTTGTGTGTCACAGAACACCAATGCACAAATTAAAGTGTTCTCGGAATGCTGTCCCATATCAGCTGATCGGGTTGTTGAGATTGGTGGAGATACTGACACAGTTTGCAGCTGCTTTGAGATGATCTGGAATCTTCTGAAAACGGTAATGTGCAATTCGTGTCTTTGGTTGTAATTTACATGACTGAAGTCTATCAGTTTCGTTTAGTGGCCTGCTATTTCCCGTGCTAGTTTGGGTTTGACTTCTGAAAACATGTCATTCATTCGTTATTGCGAGCAGTGGTCCAGCCTACTCTGGACCACAGCACTGAGACCTCGTAGTGGTCCAGTGCGCTAGCTCACGGGGGGGAGAGGAATTGTTAGGTGTGTGCTAGTGTATGCATGACGTGTAGTGTGGAGGGATACGTGGGAAGTGAGCAGCTTGTTGGGTATTCATAGCATGCCCCTTTAGATGTGGCCTACCATCTGGCTAAGACTTGACTGGTGCTGTGTGCTGCACCAGCCAGTGGTCAGTAATTCCAGTGCGGCTAACAACTCTGACACTGCTGCACAAGGTGTCAGCAACGGTCACAGATTATAGAGGACAGTCGCACCCTCTTTCCTGCCCAGGATTATCTCCATGTTCATCATGTGCATAGGAATTATTTGAAATAATTCTTTAGTGGAAGACGGACGTGCCTGGACCGAGCTTTGAACCCTGCTCCTGAGGCATGTCACGCTTCACACACATGGCGTCCGAGTGTGTTAACCACTGAGCTACTAGTCCTGTAAAGTGTCAGGAATGGTGGAATTTTTCACGCCACATACCCGACCAGCAGAGCAAGTCCTTGAAGCATCTCGAGTACTGTACCCAATTTTGGTCAAAATTGTGTGTATGGTGTTAAAGATTTTTTGCTGTAGTTTGCCGTGTGCAGATTGGATTTTAACAGACGACGACAGATGCCAGCGAGCAAAACAGTACTGGCCCATTAAGTGGGCCAGTAATAAGTTAAGAGCTAATGAAGGGATGCTGCCATTATGCAGGAGTATCAGAGTGAAAGATGTACCTGTGTACATATAATGTTTTTTAGCGTTTGTATGCACTAGTGTTTGACTATTAATTGCATAAAATGGCATTTTATTTTCAGACGGCATAGTCGGCTTCATTCCAACAGCTATGGCTGCTGGACTGTCTTGTATTTTGAAAGTTGTGTTGTGTAAATCATGTGTGCATGAGAGCATGTGTAATTTACAGATGCCTCCGAAGGGAGTGCTTGCGCCGTATGATCCTGAGAACTACGATGAGAGTTTTGCTTCAGAGTATGGTGGTTACACATTTAGTGAAGGTGCAGGTGGTGGCGGCGGCGGCCGTGGAGGAGGTCGTGGTGGTCCAAGGTTTGTTGGATCTCTTACTACACTGGCCGCATCTGGCTGAAAGCATAATGTAATGGTCTGGTGTCTGTCTGTTGCGTCTTCGTACTCATCGTGACTCACCAGGGGGCAGGATGCAACGCTACTAACATACATTCCAGCCATACAATAAGGAGGACTTGTCACTGTCCATTTAGTGGTCCACGTAGAGCAGTTGGGTCTCGTGTATGTGTGTTCGTCTGTGTGTCTGTGCAATGTCTGACCTAGATGTTTGGTATGCTAGTTCACCTTGACCCTAGCTAGGAAAGTTCGATGATTAAGGTCATTGGTCACAGTTTGTGTTGTTACAAATCACTCCTTTCACCGTATTTCACCTCGTCTCTAAAATCAGCTTCATCTTCTGTTTTGTCAGCATCATTCCAACTACTGTCTGTTCTTGTGATTCACCTCATATCTCGCATGTCAAATCACCATTCGTCTCAGTGCTGTCGGCAAAGGCATGTTGTGTTTTTGAGCTGTCCATCTGCTTGTCCGGACAGATCTTGTTACCACAATATGCGATGAAATGGCTGGAGCTAAAGGGAATATTCACTAGCTCGTGCTGATGACCTGATTAAATTTTGGAGTTCAAAGGTCAACGTCACCGCAGGCCGTTGACGTGGCGAAGACATCCATGTCAACGCTGGGGTGACAAAGTCCATCTACTTCTGTTATGATTCTTTACAGGCAGGCATGGCTTGTAAAAATTTGTAGATAAATGTGTGGGTGGCATGTAAAACTTTGTGATTCATTCCTCATTAACACGTGTTTACTTACAGTAGATGTTAGCTGGTTACCTGTTTTTTTGGTCGACTCTTCTGAGTCCACCTAATAAAGTCGGTCTCAAATGTCTGTACGTCTGTCTGTTCACAAAAAGTTTCTTTGACTTAATGAAATTTGGCATTTAGGTAGAGGTTGATGGGTGATGCACGACGGTATGCAGTATGACTCAAGGAAGGTCAAGGTCGCGAGTCCTTGAAAGTTGAAATCTTGCCATTTGCAACAGCTATCTCCTCCGCCATTTACAATGGGAGCTGGCAACTGACCACTGATTCTTTAACTAGGGCACAATACCTAAATTTGATCGGGCTTTATTATTTTATGTTTGTCCTAGTTTTTGTGTCACGTGGCTTTGAACTTTGCACAAATGTCAGTTGTGAAGAGTCGACCGTCAGTCACGTACGGGGCTAATTTTTTTACATACGTTATGTGTATTCATATTATACGCTGGCTAGTGTGATAGACTGTGTCTTCAGCATGTACAGTTAGCTGCATGGTATGTTGGTGATGTGCTCTTCTTGCTTTCTGCCTTCTAGAGTTTTAGGTTTAGACATGGACATAACACGAATCAGCACTAGCTGTGGCCACAATGTGCTGCAAACTCTGCCGGCACCAATAGCTTACGCCGCTGCTGCGTAAGCCCACTGCTACAAATCACGTTGCAAGCTCCGTACAGCGTTACAGCGTCTGTCATATTAATAGTATGGCTGTGGAGAGATTTTGTGTGAATTGCTGTCTGTGATTGTTTGCAGGGGCCGAGGCCGCGGAGGCTTCGGTCGCGGAGGAGGAGGGGGAGGAGGTTTCAGAGGCGGCTACGATGACGACTATGAGGGATTTGGAAGTGGCAACGGGTTTGGTGGCAGAGGATTCGGCTCACCACCACCACGTGGAGGCCGTGGTGGATTTGGAAGGTGCGTTATTGGTTTTACCGTTAGATGGTTAATGCTGTTTTCACGTGGCGGCTTATACACCATTGTTCTTGTGTGACGTTGTCTTGGTGTTTGAAAAATAGTTTGCAGTGTCTAATTTGCACGTACAGTGTGAGTCAAAAAAACAATACACTTGACTTTTGATCATAACTTTGCCAAATGTAGACCGCTTTATAAAATTCTTTTACTGTCAGATTCCTGGGGAAACCCATCATGTAACTATTACACAGTCTTCCACCTCACCTAACTGTGTCGTTACACTATCTTGGGAAATACAAAATCTAATTAACGGCAGAACTTTTACTCATACTATCAACATTACTCGGGTTTTACTTGAAACTCAATAAAAAATCACAGTGATGATTTACTTCATTTTTGTGCAATATATGAAGTACAGAATGCAGATAATGCAAGAACGTTGGTAATATGATTTGACGACAAATTCCTTGAAGTCTATGCAACATTCAACTTCACTGTGTGAAGGTGGCAGTAATGTTCGTAACTAATACCTAGTGCAATCCACATACGTGATAAATAGGCTAATAGTTAAAGCAAGTGCTAATAACGTCCATATCAGATACAAACACAAGCTCACAGACATTAACGACATTCACTGGTGTGAGCTTCATCAATGACTGTCTGCTGCAGCCCATGTTACATGTCAATTATCCACTGCTTCAGTTCGCTGACATCACGGATCCTCTTCTAAGCACTGCTGCATTGTTTTCCAGATTTTATAGTCACAGGATTCAGACCTGAGCTATTAAGGCAACCTAATGTCTTTCAAGATGAATTTTGAGGTCTGACTTGCAATGTGCTATTGAAATTGGCAGCAGTTGTAATTTTCGAGTTTCACAAGTTAGTGTAGAAGCATGTTTAGGGCGAGGTGGAGAATTTTTATGATATTTGTCTACAAAATTTCGTCACGAATTTGTTAGTGAAAGAATTTTGTAGGTTGGTGTACGTTTGTCGAAGTTATGTTCAAAAGTCGAGTGTGTTGTTTTTTATTTTAACTCACAGTGTATGTATGTTTGTGTGTGTTTGCATGCATATCTTTGCAGATATTTCTGTTAGCAGCTAGAAGTTCGTCTGTATTTTAGCCAAATGCGTTAGACTCACTGATTGACATGTGCAATAAAATCGCAGCACTTTGAAACTCACAATTAATATGTCTGCGCGCGGAAACGTCGTGTGTTGTAATATTAATATGACGTGTGAGCAACAAATATGCTGCTAATGCATTTAACGTAATTGTCGTAAACACTTTTGAGTGATATTGCGTACGTATGTGTGCAGCGGAATGAGAGGTGGCGGCGGTGGATTTGGAGGTGGCGGTGGAGACAGGCCAGGTGGATTCGGAGGCGGTGGAGACAGGGCAGGTGGATTTGGAGGCGGTGGAGACAGGGTATGTTAACTTCTAATTTTTTTAGTTCTAGTGCTGTAGTTTACTAGTGTTGATCTTTTACATTTCAGGAAAGCTGGTGAACAGCAGTTTTAACTCCGTTGGTTGTGCTTGCAGAAGCTTATTCTGTATGCCTATAATGTTTTTTTGTCGTGCTAAGAACCTTTAATTATACAGGTTATATTG
>Ga0209363_1001733_pt1 | contig 10811 bp, 7 predicted proteins | sample WorMetexBAHAMAS3_FD_187385 | JGI IMG/M metagenome (GOLD analysis project Ga0209363, IMG submission 187385) | Marine gutless worms symbiont microbial communities from Max Planck institute for Marine Microbiology, Germany - Inanidrilus exumae... | ecosystem: Host-associated > Annelida > Digestive... | reverse complement strand
GCCGTGAAGTGTCGGCCACCCGACCGCTCACATGCGCCCGGCGGCCGACCCGCCCGCCCGCCGGCAGCGTCACAGACGACGACAGACGACGCCAACAGACAAGGACGACAGACGACAGATGCCAGCGAGCAAAACAATACAGCCCATTAGGCGGGCCAGTAATAAATGTATAAAGTACAAACAGTGTTTAAATTAACAAGAACGCTCGCGCTACCAACAATTGGAAACACGACGTACAGAGGAGAGAACGACGAAAGTTACGGGAAAAGTGACAGCCATCTATATTTGGTATCGATTTCATTAACTATTACTCCTACTTAAGGGAAAAAGGAAAGGAAGCGCATTTATACAGCGCCTTTTATATAACTTTGCCCTCGTAATAAGTTTTTTAAAGTCTCTAGCGATGTATAATTGATGAAGTTTTTGTGATCGTCTCATCGCATCTAGCGTCTGTATTTCTCGTGTTATTAGTATGTTATTTTTTATATATTTATGTTTTTTGGTTATTATTTCTGTCTCTCTCTCTTTTTCATGTATTCTTATTTGCTGCTGTATCGATCTACAGCGAATAAAGTCGAATATATTAACTCTTACTGCACCGAGCGTGTGAAAATTGCACGACAGACAGCTACATGAAGATCGACAGTCGAAGACAAAAGACAGCGGCGTCAGTGCATACGATGAGTTGATAGGATTCCAACAGTCCGCAGTATTTCCCGCGATACTCCGGATTAGGCGACCACAGAAGCTGATGCGCTGGACAGCGATAGTAGGCAATGCGTTTGTCTCCAGACAGCATCCATATGATGACGTCAGGGATGCTGATCTGCGGCTGAAAAGGAAAACAATGAACGTTAGTTCACACATTCTGGTTCACTACTGCAATACTGCACACAAAATACTACTACTACTACTACTACTACTACTACTGCTGCTGCTGCTGCTGTTGCTGCTGCTAACAGTAGTACCACTACATTCAATTTCTGCTTAACCGGCTCTTTTTTCCTCAGTTACCCGGTAGAACGTCTGGAAATAACTGAAGCGGGTTTTACAGGCTGGATGTCTTTCTGTTGCCAAACTAACAGCGTCAAACACTGAACATAGAATGCCAAAGTAAACTATCTACGGCAACAGATTCTGCAATCTGCAGCACAAAATGGAGAGCATAAGAAATATTATGAAAGGGAATGACACAATTGTAACTGATCTTAAGTAGGAAGGAAATTTGTACGACTACTCCTTAATCAAGTCTATAAAATATACCGCTGACAACCTTTGCTAGTGTCAAGGCCGATGTACTGTTTAAACGTGCGTTGAGTACGATTATCATACAGGATGACGTCAGCCCAAGAAACGCATACTTTCACTTTTGAGATAAACTGTACGTGAAACAAGGTGTCGCCATAACGGGACGTAACCGCACTGGCCCGCCGTGCAGTGTCGGCCGCTCGACCGCCCACGTGCCCGGCGGCCGGCCGGCCCGCCCGCCGGCAGGGTTACAAACGACGACAGACGACAGACACCAGCGAGCAAAACAATACTGGCCCATTAGGCGGGCAAGTAATAAAATAACTCCGGGAATTTTACGCCGGCTACGCAAAAGTGAAAGTACTAGTATGTAACTGGAGAAATTGTTTTATGATGACTATGACAACAATTTCCCGTTAAACTATAGTTTTTCTCAGGTTTTCTCGTTCCTTTCCATTTTCCATTTTGTTTTTTGTAAGCCTATCCTCACACAGAGTGTGTGGCTATAATTCTAATTACATTGTGGATCAGACAGAGATGTAACTGTACGCAACGATGCCAAAAATGACAAACATAGCTGCATAAATTATAAATAGGGTGAAATGACGTCACAGTAATCTACGATTTCTATGCTGTAGGGCAAGTTGTTGTACTTTGAGAAGTTAACTGGTGAAGATTTGTCACGTTATTTAAGCAAAATCGAACCGATAAGTTTAAGAAAACGTTTAGTGCTAGCGCCATCTCGGCGATCTGACTGTAAGTGCTGCAAAATGTTTACATTTCCTTGCCCTACATCATGGCGGCCAGAACAGCAATCGATCTATATGTATACAACATCATGTAAATACCACAGTTGACGTCAGTGTACGTACGTCGAACGCCAAAGTCCTCAGCGTCGTCAGTTTCATTTCCAGTTGATCAATAGCTTTGTGGTGAAATTCGATGGCTTTGTTGATGTCAGTTGTGGGTTCGCGCAGCTGCTGCATTTCGCGCAACTCTTGCAGATCGTTAACCATAGACGACAGCTCCGCCTTTCGCCGATTTCGCAGACATACATCCAGATCATTTTGGATCTGTATCGTCGGATCGACGTCAGGCAGCGGTTTACTGCGTCAACAAACACCAGTAGTCGCAGTGAGTTGAAGTTGAAGAAGTTGAAGACAGGACATTTGTATTACGTGATAACTCACCTCTAAGCGCTCAGAAAGACACGTGTTATTCTACCTCGACTATGGGACCTGCCCGTGTGGCCGAGTGGTCAAAGCACTCGGGCGCCATGTGCAGTAGAGCGTGCCGCGCTCAGTGGTCGAGGTTCAAAATCTCAGTCCGGGCGCGTCTATCTAACAAAGGATTATTTCAAATAATTCCTACGCACATGATAAACAGGGAGATATTCCCGGGCAGAAAAAAGAGCGTTCGACGGTGTCCTTTATAATCTGTGACCGTTTCCGACATCTTAGTCTAGCAGCGTCAGGGTGTTGGCCGCGCTGTCGTGGCTAAAGTAAATAGACTTGGCTGGCCACTGACTGGAGCGCTTTAGAAATACCCGACAAGCTGCTCCCTACTTAGCCCTCCTTCCTCGCACGTCACGCACACCTCGCATACACCTACCAATTCCCCCCTTCTGTCCCTGGGCAAGTGCACTGGACTGCTGTATGGTCTCAGCGCTAAGGTTCAGAGTAGGCTGAACCTCTGCCCGCAATAACGAACGAACGAACGAAAACTGGTTTGAGACACGGCTGCACCGAAACTGTGAACTATTATTATTATTATTAGAATTGCCAAGTTTGGCGTGCCGTAAGTTTTAAAAAACTGCAAGGACATTGGCAATGGTTTCGACTAAAAATAACAGTCGGCATAATCTACGTGTTCCTGGTTCGGCTATACATACTCACCAGCAGTCACTAATCAGCTGGTAGATGACTCTGACAAAAAGAGCCGCGATGTCAGGTATGTTAGCCCGTACTCCGATGCGAAGCCGCTCAATATTGGCCTCCTGTGCACAAATAGGCTACCGAGTCACATACGATATTGAGATGCGCTGTCTACGTGCCTCAGGTTAATAATACGACAAACAGTAAAATTGCAAAAACACACAAGGCAATCGTAGATATCAGACTTCGCCCGCGCTGCGCAATCCCACCAGCCCTTCGCGGCCAATTGGCCGCATCGTCTGCGCCCAGAAATTTTCATAATACTACTTGCGTCTGCCTGGCACACTGAACGATCCCTTCTGCTGCATGACGTTATTGGCAAGTGAATGATCCCTTTTGCAGCGAAAGCCTCAGCGACGCTGCAGCGACCGCTGCAGAGAAGATTGTCAATGATTTTAAAGGCCCGGACAACCCCTGAAAATTGCCACTTCGCCTTTGGGAATCTGCACCCTCATCTAATACATGGTTCCTTCGGCCCACCTGAGTCTTCATCCGAAACAGCAGCATCTCGATCGGTTCAGCCGTTTTTGCACAGCGCACCGTAGAGTGTTCCATTACTTTACAATGGGCCGCAACGTTTTCACCAAAAATTGCCCCTTTACCTTAGTTACCTATCTAACATATGGTACCTAGCGCCCCCTTGAGTCATCACCCCAAGCGGCATCTCGATCGGTTCAGCCGTTTTTTGTATAAGTCCCAAATGCTACGCTGTACAATGCATTGTCAGTGGGGAAGAAAAGCCCCAAAATTGCCCCGTTCCCCTTGGGATATAGGCACCCTGCGGGAGGACCGAGCCACGGCCATAGGCAACATGCACAAAAATTGGTAAAGATCGTGCGTGTCGTTACGCAGATATCCTCGCGGACAGACAGACAGACAAACAGACAGACAGACACACACATACAGACACACAGTCGCGCTCATTACAATACTTCGCAACCGCTGTCGCGAGCGAAGTTATTAGGGGTAGACTAACATCGTTAACGTCATCGAAGAAAGCTATTAATTCAAACTCGGTCAAGTTAAATAGTCCCAGTTGTTTCACGATGACCGTGCCGTTAGACAGAATTATTAGGTCGCATCGCACGCATAGCATAGATACGGCTTATCGCCACACGTAGCATGATCTGTGGGTATGTTTGTCCGTGTGTTGGGCACACGGGCGAGCTGTGCAACAACGGGTGAACCGATCGAGATACCGTTTGGAGGGTTGACCCAAGCTGGCTCAAGGAGCCATATATTATATGGGCGTCAAGATCGGACGAATCCATTCGCAACCGCGACGGATAACAAGTCGGCCTTTTGCCAAATTACTTAGTACATTATTGCGAGATACCAGTCGGTCGGCGATAGCGTGGAGAAGGTTGGTGGTTTCTATCCTGAAGATGACGTCCTCCCAGTGACAGTCGATGGACAGACACGGCTTGTTGTCCGACCACGGCAGGTAGTAGTAGTGGCAGCCGTCGAACACGGCGTTGGTCGGCTGCGTCGACGACACGCCCGGCAGCAGGTTCTCCTCCAGCCGGTTGCCATAGTTACCGATGCTGATCTCGAACTCGACGGCAGAGTCGACGGTTCCGATCATCGTCGCGTCGAGGAAAGCCGCGTTCAGACGGAACTTGCGACGTCGCTGGAACTTCTGCACCGCCAACTCATTGCGTTTGGTATGGTAAAAGTAAAAGCTTCTCATACTCGTTGCCGAGCGTTGGGCCCGGAGCTGATCCCGGTGTACAGTCAGTCAGCCCGCAGGTGACTATAAGTCATCCACCCGACGGTAGGCTGCCATTACTTTCTACCAGGCCTGCGGTTACCTTTCCAGGCGCAAAGCGTCACCGCCCCTAGACCGGTACCAAGTTATACTGCTTGGTGACAGAGGCACATATGTGTTAACAACTTGCCCAAGGTTGTTACGCAGCTTTTGCCCCGAGTATAGAAATTGAACCCACGACCTGTTAATCGCAAGTCCAACGCTCTACCCGTCGCGCCACCGCGCCACCTGTTTAGGTCCGTTCGCACCGGATGCGTTGCGTTGCGGTGGGTTGCGTGCGATGCGCCGTCTTGCGGTAGTGGGCGGTATGCGACAAAAACGACCCAACATGCCGCACTGCGCCGCACCGCAAAGCGTCCGGTGTAAACACTCTCATTGGATTCCGTGTATTCCATTAGTCCGGCACATGCCGCAACGCACCGCACCGCACATCCGGTGTGAACGAACCATTACACAGCGCCATAAGTCGCGAGAAAATCAGAGGCGCTTCCTGTCGGAGACTGCGTGAGTTGTTCCTGCAAGACTACACAAAACAACCGTTCGGGTTTTACTCTCCTTCTAAAAGATGCACTGACAAGCTCGAACCGATCACAGTTACCAGATAGCTAGTTCCAAACTGTGACTGAAATAACGCCGACAGCCACAGAGTTGAGGTTCGTTCACACCCGTGCGGTGCTGTGCGGTGCGGCATCAAGCGCACCGCACCGCAACACACCGTATCCGGTGTGAACGAACATTTAACGACAATAACGAGATACAGTTAACAAGTTCTTATCGGAATATCTTAGTGACCGCGTCGAACTGTATCTCTCGAGCAGAGACGACAGCTGCAGCAACCACGCACAGGACGCCCGAGAGACAGGTCGGCGAAGACAGATGATATCTATAAGGACTCGGCGCCAGTTTGCATGCGGACTGTCTGTAACTCCGGTTTTGTTTTTTAATGGCGCTATTGAAGTGAAAATCGACTCTTTATATATGTGTTGCCTTAGGAAGATTCTAGAATTCCTTACAACAGGCACGTAACCAATGCAGCGGTTAGGAATACCACAGGGTGCGAGCCTCTATCAGACTTGGTTGGTGAGATACATGCGGTTGCAGTACTTTGGTAATTTAACCCGGGCTTCACTCAGGGAAGATCATCACAGAGTTGTCGTAGCACCACTGGAATGGAAGCGACGTCCCGCGACTTTCTAGCTACGTATTGTGAAAAACGACCTCAAACCATTAAACCTCGGACTGAATTCTGCGTGGCGCAAAGCATCCGACTAAGCTCACTGGCGTGAAGTTGTTAGTACTGCGAGCTCCTTGGAGTATGCCAGTGAATGAATGATTGAATGAAGTGAAGTGAAGTTGAACCTGGACTCGAAGAACGTCGTCGGCACTGATGTCTTCGACGGGCGTCTCAGGCGACTCGTCCAACACCGTCTCAAGTTTGAGTAACACACGACCTCGGTACGCCACGCCTTCACCCTACAAACACACGGCAACGACAAGCTTCGTCATTATCCTAGCCCCTCCTCCTCGTCATCATCATCATCATCATCATCATCTTCGTCATAATCGTTTACATTAATTCGGTTTTTGGCGACCGACCGGGCATTATACCCGATCGCCTATGTGATCGGATCGCTCGGATGTGGATCACTTGGCTGCGAGGCCGGCGTCAAAATTCCCGCCCAACGGCGTCCGCAGACTAGCCCAAAAGCAGCCCAGCTTATTGTGTCCTCTGAAATTCACTGTATAATAGCGCTGATCGACTCTCCTTACTTGTTGCTAAAAAGGCATTATTCGCATGCGCGCGCCAGCGTTCGCTGAGTAGGACAAACAGGCTATCTAACAGATCTAGTGTTGAAGCCACGTCGATCAGCGCTATTCGACCCGGTCGCCGATCTCAGTAGATGCTGAGCTCTTGCTATTAGTGTTCTTTGGGGTGACGTAGTGACTCAACAGGTTGGGTGTCGGACTTGTGATCAACGAGTGCCCGGTTGTTCGACTCCCAATTACGACAAGTCTTTGTAACAACTTGATCATACCTATCATACCACACCTTTGTTACCAAGCAGTATAGTTCAGTACCAACCAATGGTAGATGTGGTAGAAAAATGAAAAAAAACTGCAAGGATAGCGCGTCACTCAGTCGGTTACGATGCCAGCATTATAATTAGAAAGTACACTTGTATAGCTCAATAATCGAAAAGAGAATCGTCTCTAAATGCGCTGAATGCGTAATCAGCTCGAATAAAAACGTCTTTAGAGAGCGTTTGAAGATGGCTATAGATGTCGATTTCCTCATATTTTCAGCAAGTAAGTTACAGGCGTGAGAGCCGGCGTATGAAAACGATCAGCCATGAAGCCAACTTCAGCAACCATGGCGCAAGGTTGCTAATGTAGGCTAGCGTCGTCATCGACTGACGCGCTGCCCTTATATTACATTTGGCAGTAATGCTGTGCGGGTGGGAAGGTGACCGCTGGTCAACTGCACTGAAAACAAACATCAACATGAAGCGTACATCGCCGAGGTTGAGTGCGTCACATGCTGTTGGAAGTTCGGAGAATTCTCTCGGAGCGCCGTAGAAGTTGACGAAACACGGTCCAAATGTCGGTAGAAAACCTGACAGCCGTTCAACATTCAACTGATAATAATTACTATAATAATGAGAACTCGATTTAAGGTTACATAAAGACCCGGCATCGTTTTAAAACCGAGGTATTTATGTCCGCATTCGCTGTGTGTCTTTTTTCAGCATTCACCATGGATTGATTTCATAGCAATTAATGGCATCGTGACCTTGTGCAGGCGCGAACTCGGGAGTTTCTCTGTACCTCGAGTACGAGTTTTAATGTAAAATAAAACAAGGTGTGGCCCTAACGGGACGTAACCGTACTGGCCGCCCTGCAGTGTCGGCCGCCCAACCGCCCACGCGCCCGGCCGCCGGCGCGCCGACCGTCCACGCGCCCAGCGGCAGGCCGGCCCGACCGCCTGCAGCGTTACAGACGACGACGACAGACGACAGAGGACGACAGACGCCAACCAGCAAAACAATACTGTAATAAGTAAACAACAAAGTTAGCACTTAGCAATCTTAGCATAAGTGGAAAGACAACGAACTCAAAAAGAGAAGTTAATACCAAAAAATACGAAAAAGTGAACAGAAGTACAAAATACCTTCCTCTCCTTTTCCTGCGGCAGTTCCGTCGATGCACAAACAAACAAAATTAACCACGTGTATGAGTTAAAATATATTCATATAATTATATTATACACCTTTATTCACCAACAAGAGATAAAATCAAAGAAAAAGAAAAAACACAATAACTCGCAAAACAAATGCAGCAAGGAACAAGCAGTGAGCTATTATGAGCCTCTAAAACTAACGTAAGAACTGACAGCATGTTTTATTTATTTTTTAATCGTTAACACTATAAAAAGAATTAAACCCAAACAACATTTATCATCACCAGCAGGACTGCAATCAGGGCAAACACCGGTAATAATATTACTCAGAGGTTTATTTTGGGGTTTTCGCCCCGTAGATCGACTCTTCCACGCCAAATTTCAGCCATATCAGATCAAGGTAGACCCAAGGGTCAAGAGACCCAAGAACTGAAAATTCTACTAAATTTGGGGATATAAACGCCCTACAAGGGTGTCTCTTGCTCGATTTTTACAAAATTTTCAGGCTGGTGATGGCAAGTTCCAACTTCTGTGGCCGATCCACGTCTTAAATTTGGTGGGATTCGCTCAGGGGGCTCCGAGGTTATGGCGCTTAAACAATGGCAGTGCGCTTTCCCAGAATTTTTAGCGCCTCCTAACGGCAAAACTATGCCTCGGATTCAAAAAGTTAGGACAAACAAAATGGTTCGAGTCTCCTCCATTACCATGACGAGTATGGTGGTGCTCGGACTTCACATGCTGCCGAGAGGCGAAAGGGTTAGATGTTTTTGTACGTTTTTCTCCTTCATAATTTTGAAGAGTAGTGATTGTGTTGAGAGCTGACGGTATCGGCATGACGGCGATTTAATTTAGAATTTGATGATGTTGGATAAGAAAAGGCATGTTTTAAACTGGCGTTCAACTTTGTTTTTGCGCCGTTAGGTGGCGACACCACAGAATGCTGAAGTCAACAATATTAGTCAAATTTAAGGGTTTTGGTCTCTCGAGGGCGATAAATTGAACCGATAAAGCTGAAATTCAGTTGCATAGAAAAGCACACAACAAGTTTACTCTCGCATGGGATGTTTGGCTATCCTGCCGGTTTTGCAGCGACTCCGCGTTGCTTACGATTTGTAGTTTACCTTAGTATAACAAAACTGAAATAAGAATGACACAGCACTTTTGCAAATGTTCGGTTAATGTTAACTTCGTTTTTGCATAATTACTAAGGTTTTCTTACGATATTATTAGTTTAACTAACCGCACGAAAGCTGAGTACCTTATAACAATACATTAAAACATGTAATATACGTATACAGGTGGGCCAAAAAAACGAGACTAGTGTGCGATTGCCACATCCTTAAACTGAACCAGTTTTCACACTTTTTGGCTAATTTTAACGCCGTTTTGTCCTGAACATGGCTTCGAACTTTCTTTCATAACCTGTTTAGGCCTAATTACATTACATTACATTTTATATGACTCAGGCAACATGGCCCATAAACACACAAATAAGACATGCAGACAGACAGAAAGACAGATAATATAAAATAATAGAAAATACCAAAATACATGCAACACAAGATGTATAACAATACATAATAAAACTCATAAAAATGCAGATGGACTCACACAACAAAGTAGTTTCACCAGATCATTACTGTGCTTACTACAGACACAGGAAGGACTTCCTGTAATTATGAATCACTGTATCCAACGAATGTAGACCCAATGTTAGCAACATCTCTGTTACACTGTAGTAGGCTATTTGGTGTACCCTTCATACATTTGTTACAGCAATATTTAAATTTGCTTAAATTTGTTTAAATCTAATACAAAGTGGCGTCACCTGGCGAAAGACAATTCATTGTCTCTTATTAAAACAGAAAACGGCTTTCTCAGTCAGTGGTACTTGCTTCCCGGCTTTACTTCAAACGTTGTCGAATACATAAACACCGCCGACGTTTTCGTCTAAAGATATTATGTTCGTTGTTTCCCGTCCGCCGTTCTGCTGCAGCGCGCATTCCAGATGACGGTAGATTTAGCTGGCCACCAGCCAGCTATTCCGCGCATGCTTAAAATTTTGTATCGTGTCGTATCGTATCATTACCTTTCACTGATTCCACACGTCTCCGAGACTTTTAATAAGGTAAAACGAGCGAGGTTGCCTTTCTGCCTGGTGACGCCACTTTGTGTTGATGTTCGTCAAAAATTGTGCAAATTGGTTAGGCGTTTTAATAATGTGGGCAATCGAATGCAGTGGCCATTTTTGGCCCAACCTTTATAAACATTATCAACGTTACTCCTGTCATATCTATATTTACTTTGTATAATAGTGCGTTGAAAATAAAAGCAACAAATGATATATAAGCTGTCAGGTTTATACCAGTTTCAAGCACAGTGTATTAAACGTTTGGTAAAACGCCGGAAAAAAAATTGCAAGCAGTTAGCCTAAATAAGATTATCTCCAACGCCAGGTGCAAGAATATGAACAGACGGCAGTGCAGCCATTGTGTTCGTGTAAGCAAAGCGCACTATTAATGGAAAAATAATTTTCGTTCGTCAATATTGAGCGTTTAAATTGGCTCATAACTTAGAGTTTAATAACTGAAATGTTACGGTATGTTGTCCTATTTTTAAAACTTTGTGTAATAAATATACCTGTGTAAAATAGCACGAATAAGCACGCAAGAAAATAAAATAT
>Ga0209363_1001731_pt1 | contig 10813 bp, 6 predicted proteins | sample WorMetexBAHAMAS3_FD_187385 | JGI IMG/M metagenome (GOLD analysis project Ga0209363, IMG submission 187385) | Marine gutless worms symbiont microbial communities from Max Planck institute for Marine Microbiology, Germany - Inanidrilus exumae... | ecosystem: Host-associated > Annelida > Digestive... | reverse complement strand
GCGTTAACCACTCGGCCACGAAAGCAGGTAATTAAGAGTGGTACCGGTAGTACAATTTATAAATCAACAGCAGCTTACTAATCTAACAATGACAAATCAACACACCTTGTAGGATTCCGCTTGTCGTTCAGCCTTGTAATACTCGGCGTCGGCTTTCGCCTTCTCACGAGCCACGTGAGTCGAGTCTACAATCAAATATTTTTCACGCTCGCAACTAATCACGTAATTAGGTATTCAAATATTTAACTGCTGACAATCTTTCTCACTAACAAAACTGGTCACTGGCATATTTTCACTGCTGAAATTGAGAGATAATTACTTGTACTTTTCTGGCGACTTTCATTTGGATCAAGTGGACATTGCAACCTGGATTGATTATGTAGCTACTAGTACTGTATAGAGCACTGTTTGCATATGCACTAGTATGTTTTTATTTTAATTCTGCTGTATGCACTTAATTTGTACTTTTGTACGATGATAATAATAATAATAATAATAATAATAATAATAATAATAATAATATCACTAATATTGGGCATGTACAAACTGTGGTTATATATGGCTGGACCTAATATTCCACTCGACCCAATATTGTATTCATACTTGGCCAAATAAGTGTGGGAAAATTGTACCAAATAGACTGTTAGTCAGTTCTCCACCAAAATCGGCAAAATATTGCCCTTACAATCGGTAACTGACTACGTCTTCACATAAGACTTAACCCAAGTACAGATACTTTCAAGTGCCATCAGAAACTCACATACCAGTGCGATCTAACTAGCTAGCAAACTAAATACATTATGACAAACATTAGTAATGACTCAGTACTATTCTGTACTATATATACAGTATGGATATTCTACCTTCAATCTCTGCCATCTTCTTCTCAGACTCTTTCTCCATGATCTTCTGATCCCACTGGATCTTGGCCACAAACGCCACCTTCTCTGCCTCTGTAACATCAACCAATCCATCAATAAGTGTGGATAAAACAAAAAGCAAAAAGGTCCACAGTGGCAATAAAGTCCTATGCTGTCAAATGTATTTTCCTAACATTTTGCCATGAACAAGCTGTTGCATGACACTGACTATTTAAAAATGCTGTGCCGCTAGTTAAAATCTATTCTGTAATCTCTGTTATAAGTTATTGCTGTCAAATTTCTAGACTTAGTGCTATGACACAGTTGGTTACGCATCCGCAATCATATCATTACAGTAAACTTTGAGTTTTCTTCTAAGAATTCTGGAGCATAACCAGTCAGTTTCTATACAGCTATTCTATGTCAGGCTACATCACTCAAAAGTAAACCAGTTCAATTTCAATTACAAGCCGGAAATCTTTCCACTCATCCGACCATCAGTTGTCAAAAGACTCAATGAACGACAGTTGCTTGTCTAACATTATGATCACAACAGACCAATGATGGCTCGTTTGCGCTCCGTCTCCGCTTCTTTCTCCACGACTTTCTGTCGTTCAGACGAGATGAGAAGTTTAGTCTTCTCTGCCTCCCTAGATATACACAACAGTCATATGTCATGCCGCATTGAGTTCTGCACAGCAACAGACCCTGTTACCGGCATACTGATCTAGTTGGTTAAAGGCATTGGCTGTTCACTAAGTCAGCCATTCTGCTAATGTCGGTCATATGCCGGCTTAATTGGGTCGAACAACCCTCAGTGGCTCACAGCACCACAAAAGGGATGAGCTCTTTCGCAATAAACCATGCACTCCATGCTAAATCTTCTGTCACGCTGACTCATCATGAACTGATTGATTGATTGATTGATAGACTACATCAGTTGTAATACAGTTAGTTGAAATGTACTGAACAACAGATCCACAGAAGTACGTAACGACATCATCTAATGACCCCACCTCATCGTAAGACGTCAAGTAAAAAATTATGAAAAGATGTGCCAAAGATTACGAACATTCAACCCAGAAACATTACGAATAAACTAACTGAACTTAACTGAGTGCAATGAACCTCTGTGACTGGGAAGGTATGTGTGGGCCATGCAGACAGACTAGCATCATATACAAGATCAACTCAGGCCCCACATGGCCGTGAGGCTAGGAATGTAGGAAGTATGAGCTCGAGCAAGGAGTGACTAAATGTTTGGTGAATAAGAGGCTTCTTTGCCTCCCAGATATACACAACAGACAAACGTCACATCCAAATGCCAAAGACCACATCAGAGTGGCACTGCATATCATGTTATACCCCACTCAGCAGTCTCAATGGGGTGCCTATCTGTCTTTCTCAGGCCGCCAGGCCCACAGGTAGATACACCATAGAGTTGTGACATGGCCAGTGTGATGCCAGACGTATAGTATAGTATACAGTAAAGTATACGTCGATTTGTATAGCGCATCATCGTAACTACCTCTAATGCGCTCAGACATGGATCACACAGTTTTACCTGCAAATTACACCATGCCTGCCTTTACTCCCCAGCCTCAGAACGTCACCGCCCTTTGGCTGGTACTCATTTTACCGTCCCACGGAGGGCAGAAGGCTGAGTCAACCTAGGTGTTTGGTTACATACCGAAATTAAGTGCCGCCTCCGGGAGTCGAACCCGGACGGTCACCCATCCCAGTACTAACCGGGCTCAGCGTAGGTTAACTTCGTTGATCTAGACCAACGACGTTACCACTATGCCATGCCGCCAACACGTATGGTTACCTTCCCAGTTAAACAGCATCACTGGCCACTGCATTGTACTCATTTCACAACCTGTTGAGAGCTGGGGACACAGTTGGCCTTTTCGCTGGTTATACAGCAGGGCCAAAAGTCACAAACAGTCATACATCACAGTAATAGACTTGCTCAACACAGAGTCACTTTGCTGATTTGCACAAAGCTGTTTCTACTAGCTCAAACCAACATAGCAAGCGAATTACTCTGGTTAATTTCAGTACCGGTAGCAGCAAACATTTTGCACCAATTACCACCAGGATCAAAGGAACAACAAGTTAATAACGATTAACCTGTTAAACCTGGCTCCTTCGTTATGACCCCTGATGATGAATTAAAGTTATGAACAAAAACAGAAAATAGTAATTAATTAAGTAAGTGAGTAAGTTTATTAAAAACTGCAATCACGAGATCGAATGGCAAAGTTACGCATAAAAACTTTATACAACTGCAAATTACAAAAATCAAACATCTAAAAATATAGATTATAGCTAAAACAAAGTTATTTATGACAACAATACACAACAAGAAAAATGCATTATAACATCCGATTAAAATAAAATGTGAGACTATTAAATATACATATTTTGACAGACTATTAGCCTAGTATTGGGAGCGAGCAAAAGAAATGAATGATTGGTATTTAGGGTGCCAGGTCATAACAATTTTGACCATGCAAACAAAAATCATTGAACACACGACAAGCAGACGCTGATGCTCACATGGCTTCATAATTCTGTCGAATCTGCTCGGGAATCTTTGGTTTGGTGACTCTGACGGCCTGGACATACAGCCCCGGTGCGAGGACATTGAGATCACTCTGCAGAGCCGTCTTGAGGTTCTCATCAATCTGATCTACACATCAGACAACACTGCGAGTTACATCAGTGACATAATATGTCAAAGGCTGGGTTGTCGCTGGTGCCAGAAAAAAACTGTCTGCTGGCATCAGAAAGTCAGCGACATGCCTTCCTCCAGAAGTCTGTTTGTGACTCAAGAAAAGATGAAAACAGTGAGTGTCATCACAATGCTTCACCGTTATGACACTGTTGGCATTCATTCCACCTGTAAATAACCGGCTCCTGTTGTCTCCAAGGACTCCCTTTTGTGACTTGGCCACATAACACAGAGTAACTCTAGAAAGCAGGCCAGTCAAAGAACTAAAACTGTGGTTCGTGACTGGTGTTGTGTAATTCCTATAAGCAATACGGAAGACCCAATATGACCTATTGTAACAAGGTAACAAGATCTACAACACGCACAAGAAATCAATCGATCACCATTAACCTCAATGAACCACTGCACCATAAACCATCATCATCATCATCATCATCATCATCATCATCATCATCATAAACTTACTATGGCGCCACTCAACCGGTGATCAACAACGCCTTACATACATAGAAACATACGGTAACAAATAAAATCAATAAAAAGAAAAATCTATAAAAGAAAATGAGTGTTAAGTTTAGTCAATCTGAAACAGTAAACAAATGTTTTCAGGTGGCGACAAAACGCAGAGTGCGAGTCAATGATTCGGATGAAGCCCAAAAATGTAAGACAAAGACAAACTGTCAAGACAGTTGGTAATAAACATCAACTGTCAACAAAAAGTAATTCACTTTAAGACCGGGTGTAAAGGCAATGCAACATACACTTAAAATCATGGCACAGATTAACATTTGTGAGACATCCGAGAGAAAGAAACACAGTAGCTGATCTTACAAGACTAGGACAAGTGACCACATTCTGACTGTTTGCATCCCCTGAATCCAAGGACATGATGACATAAAATCAAATATTATCAGCTTCAGAAACTCACAGCTTTCCCTTATCAATATTTCTTATATTTCCCTTTGTACTAATTGTAGTAATTAATTATATAACAAGATAGGTGGCCAGTTTAATGAGCGTTTGCTTCTCTGGCAGCCATCTGGCATATTCTTCTTCTATTCAACGGTTATTATTCTCATTTGTTTTATGTTGTGCTGGAGAATAAAATATGATGATGATGATGATGATTATCTACTCTCTGTACGTTTCCACGCAAATCAGTCGCACTGGCAATATGTATTCTGTGATGGCTTGGTGCATATGCGACCAGTAACAGCAGCTGCAACATCAGCAGTGGTAGCACATACCAAAGAGGTTGATGTAGACCTCCTGCAGGTTGTGAACACTGCAGAACTGATTGAGTTCGTGGTGAATCTTGTTGTAAATCAGCGTCTTGTCGTAGTCGGCCGTGTAGTTACGCACGATGTCATGCACTGACAAGTCATCACACAAACTCTTCAATCAGCTTTCACACGTCTCATTACAGTCAGCACTCATCATATTTTCACACCTCATACACAACTCTCTAGTAAGTAAGTAAATAAGTAAGTAAGTAAATTTATAGAGCGCGGTTACCATCAAGAACATCTAACGCACTGAATGCACTAGTATCGAGCAAACAGGTCTCTAGGATAATTATGCCACAATCTGTGATACCGTAAAACTTCCATCACTCCACATATTTACTGGGAAAACACCACAAACCAGAGACCAGACTTTATTCAAGAACCAACCAATCAATTAAATGCATATTTATATACTGCCTCTTCAGTGAAGGTCTCTGAGATGCACATTCCAAGCACATGCTATTAAAAAGATATGCCTTTGTGCCACCTTACACTGTAGTCTACTAACAATATGATTTTACTTTGTCCAACCTGCAGATGCGCTCAAAACATTGACGACTTCTACGCGGTCAAAGTAGATCATTACACCACCACTGCAGCAAGCACAACAAATCACAATAATACAAATATCACACAAAATGCAAAATATGCAGCCTTTCATTTTCATTCGAGTTTGAGCAATGTAGCATGCAGTTACCATTAAAATTGGCTGTCTGAAAAACTGTCAACATTTGCTTTCTATAAATGACAATAGACCAAAAACAATGTACAGGGTGCAGACAAAAGGTCCCACCACACAATTTATCTGGAACAACTCAATCCACAGAGACCATGGAATAAAATGGTTCGAGAATCTACAAACGACACAGGTGTAACATTACCTTGTACCACAAGGAACGTTCTTCACCTCGTCAGTCTGAAGTGTTGTCTGACAACACACACCAATGCAAGTCAGCATCATTCACCTATGAATCTTGTGATAACAACTTAAAACTAGTAGACAGACTTTGAATAGTGTCGACGTGGATACCTTCACCACCTCAATGGCCTGTAACAACACAAAATGTCATTTTAGCAGCCATTTTTCCAACTGAACCTGTTAGCTGGCTGTTCCACAGAGTTTCTTCCACCACTTCTTCCAAAAGGAAACCAAGGTGAATAACTGATGTCAGCACCTTGAGAATTAGCATCATGCCTTCTAGGGCAAATGATATGAGTCAACCGTCAACACACAGTTCTCTTAGGACATGTTGTGTCTTGGGCCTAGAGAAGGGAATACAGCTCCTCTGTTGAAAACCTATACAACAATATAATACATTACTACTTTATATAGTGCCCAGGGTCGTGAGCGAATTGGAAGCACTGTTGGGCAGTGAAATGTGCTATGTACTATAGGCAGCAAAGAACAATGTGGTCTTTAACCAGGATTTGAAGGTGACAAGTAAGGATCTGGAACAGAGGTCTGGTTCAGCAGAATTTCACACTAAGGGGACAGCTGCGGATAAAGCATATGTGATGCAAAACAGGAAGCAACTGCTGGTTTTGAAAAGGGAAAGGCAGATGATCACCGAATTTGTCTGGTTGATAGCCTGACAGTAGTTTGAGAAGGTAAGTGTTTAGCCTTGTAGCCAAGCAGACCAACCCTGCAGTAAATTCACTATTTAACAAGAGCCAATGAAGCGAATGGCAGAACGGGTGAGTTTGACAGCATTTACATACCATAAGGCATCATGTACAGTTCTAGCAAGCATGTTATGAGTGTGCTGCAGTTTGGTTAAACTGCAGTTGAAAATAACATACAGTAAATGGGTTGGTTGGTTCGTTGGGAGATTAACATCCCCATTCAGCACAAAATAGGCTATATCTGGGACCAGGTCTTGGGTGGAGATTTCGTACCACCAGGTTAAGGATGGCCAATGATACAGTAACCATCTTACCTCGTTACCTTTTTGTTTAGCGATGACCCACAATAGGAAAGAACAGGGAAGGCTGACTTAAGTTAATACACTAATGCCTACAACAGGCTGGACATTAACCAACCACCACAAGACCTATTTATCAGTTCAATGTGATATCTTGTGTAATTGCTGTTCTTCAGTTTCTATAATATATCAATGCCTAACGACTCTCGTTGTATAATATCTTTACCTTGTGGATAAGGCTTTGGAATTCCTCTCTTAGGTAAACCCAAAAGAAGCATACGCGGGATCTCCTACCCATGGTACCAGAACTGCCCCTTCCACCCCTCCACACAGTAAACTATTACAACTATGATGCACAGTTCTCAGTTTTTCATTGTGCACTAATACTTTCAGTTTCTGTTTAATCAGCCACGTTTTCCCAATGATCTTCAGTCACCCAGTGTACAGCATCGAGAAAATAAAATAAAGGCTGTACATGAAGCATTGCAACAAATAATCTTCAATCTGCAGCAATACAGGCAGCATACCTGAACAGACCGGAATGATGTAATGAATGGTACCATGACATGGTATCCAGGGGCACTGGTACTTTTCAACAATGCACCTCCCTATACATTCACACCATGCATTACAAACATCAACACAAATCCACAGAAAATGCTAGCATACATTACAAACAAACTGAAATATTACTCAGCATACGAAATGCAGTCATGTGTGTAGCATCTTATAACAAACAAGTATAACCCTTGGACGTTCTTATAAATGCACCCAGTAAAGTTACATATCGATACAATGTTTACTGTTATATGAAATGGTCAATGTACATTGTTTGTACCATAATATGTGACAAGATTGCTTCAGTTTCTCCACTGAAAACGTCTAAGCTGCATTACTAATTAACAGTCACAAACACACTGTAAACATATTTCACACATTTAATCGTCAAACAATGTTTCGGCTTTTCAGTGAGCCTTTGAGGCCAAGCAGTCACATGTTCATAGTGTTTCCTGTGCCTCAGTGGTTACCATTGTATGGCAGGGTTAATCAACGATCTGTTCAGGCAATTTGTGTCGGAGTCAACAGTGCAAATTCTCTGCTTGACAGTGTCTTCTATCAACATAAAGTTACCATTAACTAGCAATGTTAAAACCGAACAAGCTTATGCTGTGGCTGGACCGCTGGCTTGGAACTCTTTCCTGGACTATCTCTGGGCATCTGATTGTAGCGGTGATGACAGTTTCAAACATTTGCTAAATACATACTTGTTTGAAAGGTACTAGAACATTTAGCGTATTAGGGGTAGGCTTTGTCTTGTGACAATGCACTTTATTTAACTGACATTTACATTACATCACATTACAATAACATTTCATCACATAGAAGGTGCTATGAAGCAGTAGCTGCTTTCATTGATTTTAGCTCATTCGAATGTAAGGCAGCAACTAAGCAAAGAACAAGTAATGCTGGACATATGGCAGTGAGTCCCCCGCTGGTGATAAAGAATGCAAGGATAAGCATCTCACAATCTATGGTATGTTTTCACAAGCGAATTTGTCTGCAAAATGACCACAACCTCCTCAGTAAAGTCAAAGGTTTACTATCATAGCAGCATATCAAATGAACCTTCTCACCCACTCAGTGTAACCGAATACGGAACTTAATTGATGTCATGCTATGCCAATCATCTGCTGCACAGCGTGAGGGAACATTAACAGTAGATGGTGCCATGTATACTCATTGTACAGTCATGCGTGTGGTCACTGGTCATTCTGCTGAATGTGGAAAGGCTATTGGTTGGAGACAGCAATGAGCGATCTGCGTGGTGACCTTTTTGTCCCAATTGTTGGTGGTTAACCGGAAGATAGGCCTACTTCCCGTGGTTGGTCGACAGTCAGCAGTGAATGAACAAAAAAAATGATCTTGTCTGAACCTTGATCACATGAATGTGGCTGTGAGTGTGAGACCAAACTGACTCAGGTGAGGCAACGATTTTGCAAGCACACCATACTGGGCAGGTACTCAATCCAAGTCGAGTCTTGATCGAGGCCCTGTATTGGCCCATCAAGACCCAGGAATGAAATTTCCCAGGAAATAACATACCAATGAGTACCATTAGTACCTCTGAAATTATGACATCATTACTTTAGTTAAATATGCATTTATTATTCACTTACTGCACGCACATGATGGTTACACCATTCTAACATGAAAGAAAACATACAAAATTCCATAACTTACTCTGTAATAAACTCCAACATGTCCTGCAAAAACGCAACAAAAAGACAGAGTGCACAAAATTGAATAAAGAACTGACAAATAAGACATTAAGTACTAAGCACTTTCCAAATGCAGCTAAAACAGAGTGTATCTGTATTAGTGATGTGACGATTGTGTTTTTTTCACTCTCGATTCAATTTCAATTCAATTTTTATAAAGAATTCGATGTCAATTTCGATTTTTTTGCCCCAATATTCGTAGTTGAAGATATAAACTCCTCTGCACTCGGCATGATCGGATTCGGAGATATAAACTCCCCCAAACTCGGCCTGATCAAACTCACGGGAGTTTAAAACCCATTCTGTGACCTCCTGTGCCAACTGCCAGTCCCTCTAAGGCGATATGGTATCAGAATCGAGTTATACTTGCTCCAAAAAAGGATGATATTGATTCCGTTCAATTTTCCTTAAAAATCGCAATTTCGATCTCGATAATCATCACATCACTAATCTGTATCATTCTGATGCATATTTCACAGCTTGGTTCAGACACAAAAGCAGTGGATGCCCGACATAAATGTATATAGATGGCGCACGGAGTGCACTGGCTTGAGCAGTGCTCGCTAACCCCATAAGCCAAATTTCATGCAGATCTGCTCAAAACTGTGGCCATGCATAAGGAACAAAGAACAGACACAGAGAGACACACAGATTCGGTTTTATATACATAACACATGTATATAAAATTGGCTGATCTGTGCTGCAACCACAAAAATGCACTTGAGTTGATATACTGTAAATACAAGCAAACAAACCTTCTTCAATCTTGTGTAGTGAGCAACTCAGCAATGCACCGGAGGCAACGACTGCAATAAAGCCTAAGATGCTAATACTGGAAGTTTGTGGTGGAGGCATTGCTTGCTCTTAGTGATCACTTGAAAAATATCTGTAACAAAGAGCATATTAGTGAAAGCTAGCTAGTTTTGTATCAGGTACAAATTATAAACAGCTACTGCTTCGACATTAGTTAAATACTAAGTTAATTACCAATCAGTTAGACGATTAAGCAATACAACGGGCAATATTTTGATGCGGACACAGAGGTGTTCACACATGCGTCTGCTGTGCACTTTGAGTTGAGATGAGAGTGCACTCAATCAGCAGCTCTGCAGTTCCCACAGCAGAGTTCCACCGGCGACGAATGCAACGACTTCCATCAGTACCAATTGGTGCCCATTCACCACGTTCGGCATTCCGACGTATGGCACTCTGGGTCATTCCCTAAACTAAGCTACCCCGTGGATGGAATGTAACATTCAAGACAGTACTCAGCAAGCGAAACACTGCGTGGTTTAAGGACTGTTCAATATAAAAACAACACATACGCAAGGGTGTCTAGGTAATTAACGCATTGGCGACTTACCGGCCAAACTGGCAACGCAGCACACAGCACACCGCATTATGTAATGAGTCAACGGCGGTGGCAACCCTTTTGATGTTATCGACAGATGTGCTCACCAATTCAGTCACCGAGTCAACACTGGCCTAGACGCCTAGACCTAACCTCATGTTCAGTATAAACGTGCACCAATAATTTTTTTTAAAATGTGTCTGTGTGTAATTTTAGAACGTGCATATTTTTCTTCTCCGTGTAATATGTCAACAGTGTGAAGTAGGCCTAAATGAATGAATGAATGAAAATGCGAGGATTTTAAGTGCGTTTGAAAACCGACTGAGAGCCGGCTTTGTCTAACACACTATGTAAACAAATCAAGCCGTTGAGCGAAGT
>Ga0209363_1001730_pt1 | contig 10814 bp, 7 predicted proteins | sample WorMetexBAHAMAS3_FD_187385 | JGI IMG/M metagenome (GOLD analysis project Ga0209363, IMG submission 187385) | Marine gutless worms symbiont microbial communities from Max Planck institute for Marine Microbiology, Germany - Inanidrilus exumae... | ecosystem: Host-associated > Annelida > Digestive... | reverse complement strand
AGCTTTTACATTTATGAAAGGCCGCTGACTGAAATAAATGTGATCGCTAGCTTCTGTGCGTTGAATTTGCGGATAAAATTTTGATATTTGCTGTTTTAGAACGGCGGCTTTTACAATGAAGAGAAAATGAAGCCAGTTTTTGTTTTTATAATAACATAATATATACATCTCTGCAAAACGGCGGTATTATATACTTTACAAGTAGCTCAGCTGTTGCTGACAAACCCGCGCGATGCGCTGCATCACGACAAACTGCAAAATTTTAAAACAGTCACGTGACCATAACCACGCCCCTTTTGTTACTGATATGTCATCCTGTTGTTAGAATTGACATAGCCTACTCGTGTACAAAATTTGACGACTTTAGATTGAGCCGTTCCAGTGATATGATTGGAGCCCCCAAAATTTTGTAATGGGTCACATGACCTGACCACGCCCCTATCAGAGACAGTTTGTCGTCCGTAGGCTGTGACTTGCACATTCAACCTTTACATCAAATTCGTAGTCTTTTTGATCGCCAATTACGAAGATGCATAAGGCAATGCAAAATGTAGAAATTGAGGCGGTTTAACGTGCTTAGGGTCACCCAAGGTAATCCGCAACATAACAATTTAATAGAGCGCATACGACTTCCTATTCAAATTTAATAGAAACTATGAGGCTATCTCGTACCATTTTCGAGGTATTATCTCTTAGAAATTAAAGAGGTCGCGTGACATGACCACGCCCCTTTCAGGGACAATTTGTCGTCCGTAGGCTGGGACTTGCTATGATCAACATGTACACCAAATTTGAAGTCGTCCACCAACAAATTTTGGCGTCAGAAAACTAGAGTCCCTGGGTTATCACGTGGTGTTGTTTGCATGATCCTATGTTTAGCCGTTTTGATACAATGCCGGCGTGTGACACACAGACAGACACACGATGATGGCTATTACCTGTGCATCGCTAGCACCACGCGGGTAAAAACGGTTTGAACAGCATAGAATGATAAATGACAAATTAACTGTAAAACTTACATTCCTGTGTGATCACAGGCTCGTAAGAGAGAATGTTTTCTTCAACAGTTGCTGCTAACAATATCACAATAACATTCCATACACTATCAAAATATAATGACTGAATATTCTATAAGGTGAGAAATTGCCATTTAGCAGAATCAAAATAAGCATGTATGTATGTATTATTATGAAGAAATCATACATGCTGCATACAGTGAAAATAAAGAACACAAAAACTAGATGGCTGTATTGTGCAGAATGCCCACAATACAGTATTTGGCTCGAAGCACTCGACAATCTGTGCACAAGCTGTTTACTTCCTGCATTCGACGATGCCTAGTGTCACCTGACTCAATAGTCGATGGTGATTGGCTGCGTTTGACTGAATGATGTCAGCATTATCTGCCGTGTTGTCAACCCGCATGGGACGTCACAGAAAATTTGGGGAGGTTTCTTCTGGGGAGTATATGCCAGGGTAATGACTTGAATTGATTCCAACAGTAAACATGGAAACTAGAAATCTCGTAACAGGTTATCTTGGTAGTGAATTTCTGGCGATCTGTAATCATTGCAAAGTTATGGCAGCCTGAAGTCGCAAGGAAAAACGACTCCCGCAGTGAAATTTTTAAAATTCTGTTCCGAAATTTTTCATCGCAACACCGATCGATGTTTTTGTTCAAATTTCGTGAAATTTGGCCGACAAAAAAATCAGTGAAATGGTGCATTGCTTAATTGACAAAAACAAAATTTTGCCTGGCTCTCCCGCTGTCACTACTTCGCGGATCATGCCAAAAAAAGCCAGGGCCAGCGCCCAACAATGTACTCAGAGTGCTCCAGATTTCATCCAAATCGGTTCATTTTCAGCAGAGTTATCACCGAACGTGTAAACACCGCCGAAATGCGCCATAAATTGAATCCAATATTCAGCTGAAAGCTAGATTTGAGCCGAATGAAAATAACTAAGCTATATTTTTAGTATATCTCTACTATACTGATACATGCTAAAAACTATTACTACAAAATGCATTTAAACAGCACTGATATGTATCAAGAAGAGACACTGATCTAATTGTAAATAAGCAGAATGCACATATACAAACCTTTACCAACTTCAGCCGATAGTGCATTTTCACTCTTGCTTCGCTCTTTGCTTTTTGTAAAGAGTAGCTTTCTGCTGAACAAATGTCGCTTCTTTTTGTCACTAGCCAGAGCCTGTAATATAATAACATTCATTATGCATCATTGCAGACTGAATACAACTTGATATCAAAATCTGACACATGAAAATTAATACACAACCGTATGAATTATACCAAGAACTCTATTAATAGATCTGCAGACTGCACTGATTTACAAACAAATGATGTACAAAGAAAAAGAACACTTACGCTGGTACTATCTGCATCCTTGCCTTGAAATTTTACACTTCTGTTTCGTGACCTCTCCTTCCGTTCAATTCTATAACAGTTCAAACAGATAATTTGAGATAAATACAAGATTCAATATCTTCGCACAGCAAGAAACAATGACTTTTTTACAAGAAAAGAAACTAAAAATATTAGTGTAGCTGACAATGCAAATTAAAGACAGGTTATCTGAGAAATATACAAAATCATGAGATTCTATTATGCTACAGTGTACATATACATTAAGTCTCTGACTTAACAGCGGTAAGCTTTATGGCTATAACATCTATAAATACAACCATATACAATCAGTAGCTGTAGTGTTGTTACGACCACCGAACTTTCACCGCCACCGCGGCGGTTGGCCACCACTGAAACAACACCGCCATCGCGGTGTTTTATAGTGTTCTCGGCGATCTTTCTGGGCACTGTTTCCTGAAAACTACCCCTCACTTCCGTGCAGCAGCAATAATCACCTAAATGACACATCACCTCGCCTCTCACGGCAAGTCAGCCCAGTCGGCAACACGGCCCTCCCCCGCACATCTGCTTCCCCACTCTCCCCACTCTCAAACGACAAGATTGCCGGGACAGCAGGGAGAGTCTAGGAAACGTAGTGTACTAAGTGAGACCGTCGCGACGGTCTCACTTAGTGCACCTCCTACCGTCGCGTGCAGTGAGCATTTAGCACATTCCAGGACAGTCAGAATGCAGGACATCCACCCGTTTCTGATTAACCACCTTAGCTTTGACACCCACCGATGTTTGCCATGACTCAGGACCTTCCAGGACCTTGCACTATAATTTTCAGGACTTTCCAGGACCAAACCCATTTTCTAAGACTTTCCAGGGCCTAGAAATTTTACTTAAAGAAATCCAGGAATTTCTAAGAGGCGAGGGAACCCTGAAGAAGGAATGTTGTGGTTCCTTTACACCATCTCTTCAACAAGAGTATCAGTCACTGTCAATAGGAAGCAAATCACTGTAAACAAACCTTTTCTTGCTGGGAATAATGCCAAGCCCTTGGTCAGTGCCACTGCCAACAAGTTTGCGTGCCTGCCACCACTCATCATCACTTGCGTTGGTCACGTGCAGAATGTCACCATGTTTGAAGCTGAGACCACGGCCTGGCAGACCACTGTCCCGTGCTGGGTCATATTCGAACAGGGCTCTGTTACACAACAAAAGAAGATTCGGCATAGACTGCTAGTTCCACTGCGAGAGAATTCATCCCCATTTGTGGCACTTTGAGCCAGCAAGGGTTGTCAATTGAGCCAGCATATGACCAAAGACCAGTATGCCAGTGGTCCTGGTAACAGGATTACTGTTACACAGAACTCGCTGTTTCTTCCCTAGCAGTGGCCAAAACCATCGTCCGGTACTCATTGTGCCTACCCACGAAGGGATGGCCAGACTGAGTTGGCCTGGGTGGCTGGTTACACACCAAAGTAGCATGGCCAAGTGCAGATGGTCACCCATCCCAGTACTAAGCGGGCTTAACGTACTATAGCTTCGTTGATAAGCCCACTACTCTAACACAGCATACATCTACTGTGTTTGTAGCAGACAGAGTCCCCAATACTGTAACAACAAATATGCAGCATTAAGAACTCTTCTAAAACAAACAAGATATTTAATCAGCAATAGCAAAAACACGCTAGGGAACCACAATGTGACAAATCCAATCATCCACAAAGTAGCACATGGCAAATTGTCAGCCTTTTACTGTTGGCTGGTCAGTGTGGAGATTAACATCCCCTTCAGCACAAAAATAGGCTATATCAGAAACGAGGTCAACTCTTGGATGGAGATTTAGTTCTGCTAAGTTAAGGATGGCTAACAATACAGTAGTCTCCTGACCTCGTTGCCTTTTTGTTCAAAGATGACCCAAAATGGGAAAGGATAGGCGAGGCTCATGTAAGTTATTACTCTAGTGCCAAGAACAGGGTGGAAACTAACCAACCACCACAAGAACTGTTTATCAGTTCAATGCGATATCTGATATCTTGTGTAATTGCCATTCTTCAGTTCCTATAACACATCAGTGAGTGACTAATGTTTCTTGTTGCAGAATATCTTGTTCATGTGGGTCTGGATTTGGAATGCTTCTGTAAGGTAAAAACCCAACGGAAGCACCAGTAGGACCTCCCGCCCACGGTACCAGACCTGTCCCATCCTAATACTGTAGTAATGGCTGTGTCTATCTGCTATAAGCAATGTTAATTATTTACGACCAACCTAACAAATAATGTTCGCTTCTGAGTAGTTCTAATAGTTCCAGCCGTCTGATCCATCAATGTCATACACAACACTCGACTTGTGTTTGTCTTCAAAGTTCTGTGTCTGCACATCACAGGCAAAGACAAGGCAATCGTAGATATCACACTTTGCCCACACTGTGCAATCCCACCACCCCTTCACAGCTGATAGACCACATCGCCTGCGCCCAGAAATTTTCGGATTATATTTTGGCTTGCCTGGCATACTGAAAAATCCCGTCTGCTGCATGACGTTATTGGCAATTGAATGATCCCTGTTTCAGCAAACGCAATAGCGACGGCTGCAGCAAAGATTGGCAATGCTTTTGAATGGCCCGGACAACCCCCAATAATTGCCCCTTCTCCTTGGGGGATCTGCACCCCGATCTAATACATGGTTCTGTGAACCCATCTGAGTCTTCATCCAAAATGGCATGTCAATCATTTCAGCCATTTTTGCATAGTGCACCATAAAGTGTCCCATTGCTGTACAATGTACATTTTCCCCCAAAAATTGCCCCTTCCCAAAGTGGTCATAGAATTTTGACGAAAGACTGCATCACAAGGGCGATTTTTCATGGAGGACAATGTAAGGTGACATCAACCAGTCAGAGCATAGCAGTCGGCTGTGGCAGTCCCGCTGTAATGCCGTTATTGAGGACTCAATAATCCCTTATGCAGCAAAAGGGATCATTCAATTTTATAAATTGGTCAGCATTAATTTGGCAAAGTTAGAGAAGCAAATATACAGTGGTACCTTTTTTCCAGACACGCTAACTACAGACAGCTAATAGAAGGTTGTATGTGATCCAAGAACAGTATCATTTTCACATACTTTGACTTTGAGTGACCCTAGCTATCCCAGCCAACCCATATAATAAATTCTGTGCTGGCTTTACTATTTCTATTTTTAGAATGGTTGAAACTAGAGACTATTAGCAATTCTAGACTTTGCTCCCGGTGCCAACACCTGGCGAACTCAACAAAACGTAATGTCGTCCTTGATTCTGCCCCACTAGTGCCAATATTTAATAAATTAGCCCCGTGCGGGACTAACGGTCAATGTTCACAACAGACATTTCTGCCAGCTTCAAAGTCACGTGACACAAAAACTAGGACAAACATCAAAAATCCAGCCCGATCAAATTCAGATATTCTGCCCTAGTTTGAGAATCAGTGGTCAGTTGCCAGCTCCCATTGTAAATGAAGGAAAAGATTTTGAAAACGTAAAGATTTCCATCTTTCATGGGCTCATGACCTTGACGTTGGATCGAGTCATACTGCATACCGTTGTGCATCAATCATCAACCTGTACTTATATGCCAAATTTCACTGAAATCGAAGAAACCTTTTTGTAGACAGGCATACGTATGCACGGACATTTGAGACTAGAGATCGAACGAACCGACTGCTGCTGTTCCGAGACCGAATCAGTAACTGCACAAATTTGTTCCGGCCGAAACCGAACCGAACCACACACGCAGATCCGCGCTAGCTGCCATGGATCACTCACGCCGCAGAACAGAGATGTGCAGATCCTGAAATGTTGTGTCCGCATTAGTCCGCGGATTCTGACCACAGATCCGCATCCCCACTACCCACACAGGCTCCCAGCTGCAGCCGTGTGTCCAATCCATCTGAGCCTGACAAGTTGGGTCACTGAAGAACAATTAACGGCTGCAGCTGCGGAGCATGGTCACGGGATGACTCAGATCAAACACGTCCGTCAGCACTATACTATAGCATCTGCTCACTGTGCTCAACGGGTCAGCTTGCCGAGTGCTGAGCAGCTGAGCTTGAGTAAATAATCCGTGTCAGTCCGCGTCTGCGAATTTTCGGGGGCAAGCCGTTCGCGTATCTCAAGAACTCTTGCGGATCTGCGTCCGCAAGCAGACGCGTCCGCGTCTCTGCCTCAGACCGCCGTGGCCATCGGCATGGCGACCTCGGCGAGTCGCACGCCGATAACTAATGCAACTACGGTCATTTGATGCCGCCGCCGCACTTGCCACCACACACACGTAACATGAGAAGTCAACGGCCGCACAAGACTGCCACGGACGCGCAGTCCGGCACTTCAAAGGACGTACCGCGAGCGACCTATGTGACACGGAATTGAAGCTGTCGCGGCCATCCCTTTGGGGTATTTCAGGCGGCAAATGACCCGTCGTTGAGATAATTATTGCCGAACTGCATTGTTTGTCCAACAGCGTCGTATGTGCGCGACGGTAGGGGGTGCACTAAGTGAGACTGTTGCGACGGTCTCACTAAGAACAAAGAGAATGCTTAGCATGTTCCGGCTCCGAAACAAAAAATGTTCCGAGACCGGACCGAACCGACGTTGTTCCGGGCCGGAACAGTACCAGAAACAGTTCCGGTTCGATCTCTATTTGAGACTCACTTTATTATGTCGATTCCGAAGAGTCGACCTAAAAACATGATGTCATCCACGAGACAGGAAGTACATAACATATGGCACTGTCATCAGAGGAGGACTAAGCCACAGCCACAGTTAACATAAACAGAGAATTTCCTGAAGTTTGGTCATTCAGTTTTCGAGATATGCGAGTGGACATACAGACAGGCAAATAGACAGTCATGCTGATTGCAGTACTTTACACCCTATTGGGGGTGAATAAACAAAGACACATTTAAATGTGGTGCACTCCCATTCCATGGATTGTACATGTATGTCTTTAAGTTGCGACTTTTCTGAAACAATGCAGCGACTTTGCCGAGATGGAGATACAGTACAAAAATAACATACATATGATAAGTATGGAACCAGCAGACAGTGAACAGCCGTGAACTTGAACTTGATATGGTGCTACTTCATGTTTTACACTTCTACAATAAAAACACCTCACTACTTGATTTATACAACCATTCACTAGCCACATTTATGCTACAGCACTGTAACAACAATTATCCATTTCACAGTCTGTCAGTCTTCATAGGCGGAGCTGCAGCATACAACGAATAATTCCAGCAGGTTTCTGAAAGTGCACTGAACAAAACAACACAACCGTGTTACCATGCGGCTTGATTCACGCAAGAAATGTGCCTGCAGCTAAAGCAGAACCCTAGTTGGCATATATCTGACATGATCAGATATCACTGCTTTTCCATTTCCTATTGCATTCCAAATACAGTACTGGTGTCACAACATTCCACTGGCCATAAACTCCACAGGGCAGGAGACAGCAGTAAACGTTGTATTAGGATAATGATGGGTAACTGTGTATAAATGACGAGATACTATGGTTAACAGAGCTGTCTCCATAATAGTTCCACAGAAAATCAAATAGAGAATCACAAGTACTAGCTTCATCCATTCCAAAGATATGATTGAGGCCCAGAAATATTTTTTAAATGGGTCACATGACTCTGACCACGCCCATTCAGGAGGTTTGTTACCCACGGCTAACACTTGATATATGCCTACCAGTAGACTTATTTTTGACGACTAGCTTCTGCCGTTTCAGAGATATGATTGTGTCTCCAAAAATTTAGAATGGTCACCTAACCCTGGACACGCCCCTTTTAGGGGTTTGTTGTCATCCGAAGGCTAAGAGTTGATATAGCCTACCTGTACAAAATTTGATGAGTTTCAGCTGTTCTAGAGATGTTATTGGGACCCAAAAATTAAATGGGTCACATTCCTTTCAGGGTGATTTGTCATCCATTGGCTAGGACTTACAACAAACAACCTAACTATCAAAATTGAAGTCACTATTTCTGCCCATTGAGAAGTTATGAAAAGTGATGCAAAATGTACAGAATGGGTGGTTTTGGGTAAGTTATGGATCACTCAAGGTCACTGGAAATGGCACCATTAGATAGAGTGCATATTCTGTTACCGGGTATACGGCAGCTAAAGTTACAGCACAAGTATGGCTTCCTATTCGTCGTTAAGTGTATGTAGTGTGGCTATACTGTTTCCAGGATACTAATTTACAAAAGTTTGAAATACATGTAGCCCATACATGTAGCCCATATGACATTCGGGATCTCAAAAGGTCACTGGAAATGGTGCTAATCCCCAAAGATCATATACGACTTAAGTTCCTTAATAGTCTCGAGTTGTAACTTTGTGTCTGTATTGTAGGCTACTGTTTCCGATATATTACACGTATTATGAGCTTACGTGACTGTGAATGTAAACTTTTAAGTCTCAAGTTTATGAAAATTGGTTAAGCGGTTTCAAAGATGAGGGGTCAAAATTAGTGATAACACGATATGGCCATGGGGAAAATGATGGATACGATACGATACGGTCCCAAAACGCTCTGCCGTATTTAACGGTCAACATTCCAAGATTAATGTAGCATTCTCACTGACACCTTCACATGCGTTTGCATGCACTGGAATTCCGAAAATGGTCGTCGACGGCATTCGAATGCCGTACACAACTTTTGGCAGCGTTGAATGTGTATAAGAAATCTAGCATTGATAGATTTCAGTAGTGTTCAAACTGACGCTGTCAACTGCAGTCAACCGCGATCAACAGCGGTCGCACACCATCGAACACCGCTGACAACATTCGATGCGTGCGACGACCATTTCATTAGCGTTCTCACTGACGCCGTCAACCACTGTGGATGGCATCAGCGAGAATGCTATACTGAAATCTAGCAATGCTAGATTTTTGAGACCATCCCCGCATACGATGTTAGTAGTATTCAGACTGATGACATTGACCGCGATTGACGGCGGTCGCAGTCGTCGAACGCCGTCGACGATGTTTGATGCATGCGAACGTGGGGACAGTCTCATAGCATTGCTAGATTTCAGTAGCATTCTCACTAACATTCGAACGTTGTCATCGTCGTTCGAATGTTGTTGACAACGTTCGAATGCGTCAGTGAGAAGTCCCCTTAAGACTTCACTGTAGCAGGCCATCACATGCCATCACAGCGAATATGTGGATGGCATCCAGCAACTGCTTGTATATAAGTGTGACTGCACACTGGCTGGACGACAACTTTGGTACCCACAACAAATGCCTGACAGTCACGTCCGGTGCCGGGCAGCCACACCGCAGACTTTATTTGACATAATTCAGCAACAGCAATATGAAAAAGGTTTAGGCCTAACGTAGTGTTCTCAGTGCGGCGCAACGCGCATTACGGCCGTAACGTTACCGCCCTAATGTGCGTGTTACGGCTGCAGGGAGAACGCTACTTAATGATGAATGCATAAGTGAGCCGGTGACGGCCTTTAAGGTGAACAGGAGAGGCATAGGCGTAATTTTACGGTGGTCCGGGTTCCAGACCCCACTTTTTGGAGTGGGAGGATGGACCCCACTTTATAAGTACACCAAGTTATAAATTTTGCTTGGCCCCCGCACTTTTCATACCAACGTTACACCACTGAGGAGAGGATGCTTAATTAAACAAACATCAACTCCCTATACCGGGCAATTACTGGCACTTCACACGTCCAGATGGTCTGTCCAATGCGACCGCCAGCCTTGGAATGTGACACTAATTACTCCCTGTCCATCACTCCCTTTTTTGTTTACGCCAATAGCGACCTTTTGCCGACGACGCGTCACTAGAGTAGTGCGGAATATCGATTCGTTTTAGAGGGAATGATCGCGATAATGATACGGTGACATACAACTTCAATATCTCGATATTCGATACGATGCGATGTATCGTGCCATCACTAGAATGCATGATACGATGCCTTCTGTCACTCCGCAGGGTTGCTCACGTAAAATTGTCCATTCCCGCAAAGTTCCCTGAACTGCACCTATCGTTTTTGTTTTGCTTCAGTTCGACGTACTGAAATAGTATGTTTTGAATTTTTTGATACGTTCAGTGCGCCGAATTGCACCTATTCACTGTGCAATCTTGAATGCCTCAATTTTCTCTCAAGCGCCTAGTTCGTAATGTTGTTAAGTTCAGTTAGTTCAATCTAACTTCAAACTTCAAATCAGGAGACCCGCAGCGCAATCTACACTCGAAGGCTATGTGACATGTCATCATTAAAACATCAGAAATAAGTGAAATTGGTTGTGAGTGCGAGCCTGCTGGACATTCATTGAAGGGTGTGACTAATTACCACATCGGACCACATCGGACCCCCCTGGTACATTATGAGGCACCTAGGAACCTGCCACAACAATAAGAACACTTCCAAAGAAG
>Ga0209363_1001729_pt1 | contig 10815 bp, 7 predicted proteins | sample WorMetexBAHAMAS3_FD_187385 | JGI IMG/M metagenome (GOLD analysis project Ga0209363, IMG submission 187385) | Marine gutless worms symbiont microbial communities from Max Planck institute for Marine Microbiology, Germany - Inanidrilus exumae... | ecosystem: Host-associated > Annelida > Digestive... | reverse complement strand
TTTAGAACAGTTTAATTATACTGAGAATAGTGTTGTCATATAAAAGCTGAAGAGAATATTTATTATTTGGATGATGACAAGCAGAGTGGAGCGAGTGAAAGTTAATAATAATAATAATAATAATAATAACTGAACAAGGCGGCTTACGGCTAGCGCCGACCATTCCCGTACAAACTAAAATAAAATTACATAAAAAATAATGAATTAAGCTAAAATAGGTATACCAAATTAGTATACATAAAAGCAGGACAGTTATTGTTCAAGGACTAGACCGTAGTGTTTACAGAATAAAAATGTTTTGAGATGCTTTTTAAATGTCGCCAGTGTTGATGACTTCCTGGTGTCAGGTGGAAGTTCAACTGGATTTGTTTACAATGTGGTGCGACCAAACCAAAAGTCAATAGCCAGGCCACAGTAACGGCCGATGTAACCGGTTGTGTGCTACGTGCAGGAAGGAAGCAAACAACGTGCAGCCATGGAAGATCTGAAGGTGCTTGAATCACAACAGAAACAGCTGTTGTCAACTACAGACGTTTGTGTCATATTTCTTTCATTACAAAAAATTATTCATTTCTTTGCCCCAAGTAGGGGAGCATAGTATTGTCATCGGCGTGTCTGTGTGTCAGTCTGTATGCCCGGCACACAGACACGCTGATGACAATACTATGCTCCCCTACTAGCAAGCATACAGACCGACACACAGATTAATCCGCTTTTGTTACACAACAAAGTCGTCTTGTAGCTGCAGAAAAGCACGTGTCCTAATACAATACAATACGATATTATTTTATTAAGAAAGCTGTAAGGATACAACTTGAACACAGTTGAAAGTATTATAACAGGTAATCAATAGCTGCCCTTAAACAGTTGCCTAACAATGGGTTAGGCCACAAATTAGATCAGTTTTTCGCTGAGCGAATTGCTGAGCGTAATCGTTAATCCGAACACCCAAATTCGATCTCAGCAGGTAGTTCGGATTTACGAATCGCTCAGTCTTTAGCTGAGCGATTCGCTGAGCAAAAGAACGCTATGACGAGGTCACAAACTTGCTGGTCTGTAAAGTGCAATGCTATCCAGTCACTTTGTCGTTGCACACCCAATACGCAACAACTTCGGCCTACTATGCACTTATTGTGGCCAGGTACCAGCTGCAATTGCAGCTGCTGCTATCGTCACCATATTTGTTTATTTGTTTACTATTTGCTAATCCAGAAAGTGAACTGGATTTTCACTCAGCGACTCTTAATCGTCTAAAGATTAGCTATCTATTTATATTGCTTAACTTTCACTGAGATAGAATGCTCAGTCTGAAACAACTAGAATTACCGCTCAGCGAATCGCTCAGCGGTACTTTCAGACTGAGCAATTTCCTCAGTCCGAATTGGAATATTGAGGTCACTTTTTGGATTAGCGATCGCTCAGACCTAAGTTTTTGCTCAGTGATTCGTTCAGCGAAAGGCTGGTTCAATTTGTGACCTCGCACAATGAAATTATGGTCATAATGCAATGTGATCCACAACTTAGCGTGAGATCATGTCGCCTAGGTTGCAGAGAATAGGTAATGTCTTGGCCAAAGGCATAGTGGTTGAGTGAAGAAGTGATCCAGGGTTGATCCTGATTCATGGCACACCGTCTCTCATGCTTTCTTTATCTAGTAATTGACAGCTGATGGGAGGGAGGAACATCGGCTTTCCAACACCAGTAGCCAAATTCATCGTCCACTCGCAGTCTGTGATTGACATGAAGTGATGTGTTTCATGCAGTCATTGCAAGCTGAGAATCGTCGTCTGCAGCATGACAACGACATCTTACGACAGCAGTTGAAAGAAGCTGTTGAGAGAGCCAAGCAGCTTGCTGGCAGCGACCGACTCGGCAGAATACAGCAGCAGCTCAGTGCTAAGATCAATGAGCTTTACATAGTCAACGATTCTCTCGCCGAGCTGGTACATGCTTCATCCAGCCAAGTTTCACCTTAGCCACGCTTTTTAGCGGCATTGGTTAGCTGTGCTGTGCCTACATGTAGGAGCATTATTGATGAATGTCCAACGGACAAGTTTAACGAGCCACAGTGGGCTTGTGAGTAGAAACGTAGTTGGTTGGATGCAGGTGTGTTGAGTGATGGCTGTAACTAACAACATTCGGTGCAGGGATATTGTTTCTAATGTAGTCATCGGTGTTCGTTGTGTGTCATGTGTTGAGTGGTCTTCTTTCATATACACTTTGATCACACACTACCTGCCGAGTCGGCAAATACAGTTTGCCTGCAAGTAACACTAAATGTCACAGAAAAACGGTGGCATTTTGATATACCGACAAAAAATAGTATGTATTCAAATTGTCTCAATATCAAATCTAGTTTGGTACACTGGCAGAAACGAGGATGAGATAATGTCATTTGGTACAGTGCGTAAGTCGACTCCAGTTTAAAATAATGACCATTATTTGAAAAGACGTTCAATATGGTGTTAAGTGTTAAACGTGATAGTTGAGCAATTTAACAGTAGTTAAGTGGGAGTTTGAGTGACACCATATGCAGTACACAAGTCTAACAACAGGCATGTTTTAGTACTGTTTATTGAGACACCTGTAAGGGCTTAATTTTAATGGCCCATTGTATATTGTGTGTAGTTTGTTTTTATTGTATGTAATTTTATGCATGTTATTTTGTTATGAGTTTGTGCACGATAGCCTGACCACTTACCTGGAAAAGTCATGGAATTGAAAGTGGATCATTCTTTACTTTCTTCTTTCCTTATGCTTTCTTTCTTGTTTATTTACTTCCTTAATTGTTTACTTCCTGACGTATCTATCTTCTTCCAGAAAAGGCCCATTCTGTTTCCAGGTGGGGGTCCTAGGAGGCGACCAAACCTGGCTTTAGTTTTTCTGTTAATTTTTTAAGTGTATTTTGTTATGGATGCATGTTTGCGTTTGTTGTGTATGATTTAGTTTTTCAGTACTAAGCCAAGAGATTGGCTGGGAAGAACGTCCCAGAAATGACCTATTTTGTGTCGGGTGGGATGTAAAACCTTAACTCAGTCAATCCATACCACCTGGGTAGTTAGTGGTCACTGTCATTTCCTGTGTGTTAGCCATTTTTAGTCAGATGTTTATATTCTGCAGTGCAGTAAAGACTTGTTATTTATTTAATGCATAATATCATAGTCGCATAAGTTGACACTGAATTGAGTCTGATTTGTGTTCTGTTCCTGAGAAGGAAATTAGTCATTGCAGACGGACTGCGTGATGATAACGTGGACCATCTGTGTCCCAGACATGAATTGCCCATTTAGACTGTATTAGAATATCATGCTGATTCTTAGGGCACCATCGTGATGTCAGGCCAGGCCATGTCCTAGAGGCCAAGCCCAAACCATTGAGGCCTTAACATCTTTGTGATTGAATGTAATGAAACTAATCAATAACTTGTCAACGTTTTTCGTTCACATCTAATCAATGGCAGGCAGATGCCTGAATAGTACTGCTGTGTGGCATGTGTACGAGACTCTATCCCATCCACCTAGCTTTCTGATAGGGACGGGGCAAATCTGGTACAGTGGGTGGGAGGTTCCCCGTGGTGCTTCTTTTGGCTTTTATGTAAGAGAAGCGTTCCAAAGCGAGACCAGCACAGAAGAGATATTATACAACAAGAGTCGTTAGGCACTGATATGTTAAAGGAACTGAAGAACAGCAATTACACAAGATATCACATTGAACTGATAAATAGGTCTTGTGGTGGTTGGTTAGGTTCCACCCTGTTGTAGGTGCTAGCGTAGTAACTTAAATCAGCCTCCTGTATTCTTTCCCATTTTGGGTCGTTGTTGAACAAAAAAGCAACGAGGTTGGGAGGTTACTGTATCATTGGCCATCCTTAACCTGGCGGAACTAAATCTCCACCCAAGACGTTGTCCGCAACCAACTCGCTCACTTTCTGTCCGTGTTATTTAGTTTTTGTAGTTTGTTTGTTTGTTAGTTTGTTTATTTATTGACAGTTGTTTATTGTATGCATTATGTGATCACTGCCTCTGACGGTGATGTTAAAATTTTTCCACCCAGCTTGCATCCAGTCCATTTATTGGCTGTCTCCTGTGTGTGCTAATGACCTGCTCACCAATACACCACATTCTTACTTTTTTATTTACTTACTTACTGTAAGTGATCAGTGGCACTGTACAGTCTTGCTGTGTTATTGAGAATAGTAGTCGCGTAAACTTGTCGTTTTATGTTCTTGTAATGTTTTTATACACTGTACTGTGGTCCATTAAAATCTCATCCTTTAATTTTTGAATAACTCGGTCAAAGTTTAGTAATTTATGGTGTACAGAATACAGCAGAAATCTAGGGTGTTTCGGAATTTGTCTGCCACACCTGAAAAATGTCACCACACTACCTTGTGTATTGTTTCCCCGAAAAAGTGAATGGCTTTGAAAATAGCTGGTGGTTGCGTTATACAGCAACTTAAGTCAAGCATTGATTGTCAGAGGATGTTGCAATCGACTGGATGTCGGTTCATGTCTTATGGCACAGAAGCTCGACTGTTGTTAGCATGATATGCTGTTGCATTGTCTTGCTGGATGACAGACAATTCGGTAGATCACTGCCACCAATTCCTGCATCAATAACACGTCTCGATAATATTGTCCGCGACTTTAGCCGTCGGTTCTATGAAACTGAGGTTTATACAACTAAGTTTTGATGCCACAAGAAGGACTATATGGACTTTCTGGAATGGGACTCACGTGGATAAGATGTGCTTCTTGGTTGTGACTGTTTCTGAGTTCATTGGCGACCGCAGTGAATAGTGAACAGTTTCTCGTCACTGAAAAATCCAATTTCATCCTGTGAGAACTTGTCTAGTTGCAGGTGTGAATGCTCAAGTTGACTTATTATTGAAAAATGACTTTTAAATATTTCAAGGTACAGTGGCGACAGTTCGAAGGTAGATGGACAAATTTATATCTCCTGGTATGAAACTTTCTTAAGATTGTTTCATACCAGAACCAAAAATCCAAAATTATACCAAAATTATTAAAATCTGTTCTGTTTTGATGGAGTTGTTCAAAGAATAGAAAGGGTGACGTTTTTATTGGACCACAGTATATAGGTACATGGATTAATTGCTGTATAATTGTGTGTACTTGCACATAGCACACCTGCTGTTTAGTAGAACAGGTTAGCTTCATTTTTTGCAATGTGTGCAGTTGATATAATATACTAGTGAATGTATTTTTATGTATTTATTTTCTGTTTTTCCAGGCATATAATATTTCTGAGCTGTGTAGAGCATGAGACAGTATGCTATTGTTGCTGTAGGCAGTTTTGTTGGCAGTCACTGTATTGCGTGTATGATACGATTGAACGTAGCACATTTAGTCTTCCATAGGTTATCCACCTGTTCCTTTTATCCCGTTTTCATAGAAAAATACTTTCTTTACCTGTGTTGGCTAAGTCAGCACAGTAATAATCATATCTTTCACCTGTTCATGTATATTCCTTCATTGTTACTGGCCCGCCTACACATAGTGTAGAGGGGGGGCAGCGTAGTAACGGTCGCTGTCGTCTGTAACGGCGGGCCTGCAGGCGGCTTAATTCGCACAGGCCATGCGATGACGTCATGCCACCTGCAGTCTAATTATAGCTCCACAGTAACGCAGCACGGCTGGCCAGTAGTGTTACGTCCCGTTAGGGCGACACCTTGTTTTGACAATATTGGTTGGTGTGAGGAAGGACATAATGACTTTTAAAAAGCGTGCTGCACACATGCCAGAGGTTTACGTTTGTGAAACGTGGCCTGCATTGTGTTGAAAGCGCTGTTAGATTCCAATCAGCTGACTGCACCTGAACTGACTCTGTGGACTCGGACAAAAAACTACTACAGTAAACTGCGTAAACATTTTCAATCATTTCTTGAGAATCAGTTGTGTATGATGAAGACAGACGTTGATTTAGATTTGTGCATCGTTGAATGTTTTATCTGAACTCACTGTGTGCTTCATGTAATTCTTTGCCATTATCATTATCATATACTCATTTGACATGCATTCTGCAGTTGTTGCTTCCACCTCTGCTGTGCACGTTTGTATCCATCATTTTGAATTAGTTTTAGTCTTGTTTAAAATGGTGACTTATTTTAAGTGAATTGGGTAATATACGATAGGGTTATATTATTTAATGTAGTCGGTTGTGTTTGTTATTTATTGTCGAATGTGGTGCTGAACACAGATCATTTTGGTTTGTCACCTAAGTGTGATTAGAAAATACACAAGTTTTGGTTTTTAACGTTATCAGTATTGTTGTCAAACACCGTCAATATTTATGAGCAACACTCATTTCATACAGACAAACAAACAGCTGATATCTAACAGAACAAAATGATATTTTATAGGAATATTTGGTACTGTTATACTGACATATGGTAATCAAACCATTTCTTTTACTCGGCCTCACTGCTGAATACAGATCTGACGGTGGGTGTGATCAACACTTGTCCGACAACCATCAGAAGTTTATGACACTCACAGCGAACTAAGTTGACAGTGCCTGAGAAGATCAGCTATTGCAGAGATACGGTTGGTGACCACAGAAATTTAAATGGTTCACGTGACTTAACCACGCCTCTTTTGGAGGTTTGCCGTCCGTGGGCTAGCACTTGCTACCGTCAACCTACCTACCAAATTTGAAGTATCCAACTTACTCACTACGAAGATATGAAAGGCGATACAGTATGTCAAAAATGGGGTGGTTTGGGGTAGTTAGGGTCACTCAAGGTCACTGGAAATAGCATAATTCAATAGAGTGTATATGAGTTCCTATTACCTTCCACAGTAACTATGTCACTGTTTTGCACCGTTCATGAGATATAGCGATCTGAACCTACCCCACCTCTACTTGGCGCCCCCGTTGGGTGTGACCCCATTGGAATTTCGCCGAGATCTTTGGCACCAGAAAACTAGAGTCCCTGGGCTGTCATATGGCATTGTTTGCATGATCCTTAGTACAATACTGGCGTGACAGACGGACGCACGACGACAGCATATACATGCGGTAAAAACACCTATCACAGTAAATACGACATGCGACAATGTTAAATAAATATATATTTGCCTGACAAATGAAGACAGCACTAATAGTTGGTCAGTGGTCACTCTTACTTATTAAAACGCAAATATCAATCGAAATATCAGTGACACAAACTGAGTAATTCGCAGCAAAAGATGCAAATATGCACAACTAATTTGAAGTAGCCTACTGAAGTATTAAACAATTTTTAAAGCAAAACAAAACAATGGAATGTACAGAAGGAATATAACAGCATGAATGTAAAGTAAAAGTGATATAGTGTTTATGTGAAAGAACAAACAGCAGTTGAAAATATGAAAATAAGCAAATACAGGAAATAACAGACAGAGAAGTACAACACTGAACACAAGCACACAACGACAATCTATGTACAGAATGAGATCATTGGAAACTCTATTTCTCTCTCAACGCTACATGCACAACAATAATTACATCACTTGGTAACATTTACAGTGAAGATAACACTCGAGCCACTGATAAATTACATACAAAGCTCTGTCTATGCCGTTGTCACCTGACAAGATAGGACTGGAATTCAAAACAGCTTTTTAGCTCGCACAGCATCGCGATGCCAAAAGGCTTGTATTTTACCACTGTGGTTTTTTCTTCTTTTTTTCGATGCCTAATCTCTGAGGTCACTGAACGGATCTCAACTCAACTTGGACACATATTCACTTATGACTGCTATTTGAAAAACTTCGTCCGAACTCCCCGGGCATTTACCCCCACTGGCTGGGTAAAAAAACTGCTTTTTTGGACCGACTTTGAACTTTAACTGAACATATCTCTTCAACAGAACACGACATCAACAATTGGAAAGAAACCTCTCAATCTACAGGGACTCCTGTACATGCCCTCCAAATTTGAACTTTGATCCACAAATGGCTGAGAACGGTTGGCGAGTTTTTGCCCACCCCCTAAATTTTTAGCAGAATAAAACAGTACATGACGACATATTAAAGTTATTAACTAGATGGGCTGCAGTGTATCTGGGGACTCACTGCAAGATAGGCTCGAAGAGCACATGCTGTACCCTTGCGATTGATGTTGAACCATGAAGGAGAAGCATATTACCCTGTACGTCCTGTAGGAATGCATCACTGACCGACACACAGATGCCTGTGATCACAATACATTTCATGTCGGCTGCACATCATGCGAACTCTAATGAAGAAGAAGCTTGCGCAGAAATTTGGAAATTTTTCAACAGTTTATGCATGCGCACACCGATTCACGTCTTTTAAAAAATCGGTGCAGGATAAGTGGCCGAAAGTCTGCGTTGAATTGGTGACAAAAAAAACAAAACACGTTTTGGCATCTGTAAGTGGAACTCCTGGGGCGATTTCCCCTAATTTTTTGTGTTAGTGTGCACCCTGAACCCTCACTTATATTCCGGGTTTCATCCAGATCCGTTCAGGTTTGGGAGATATATAAACGAATAAATTAGCCCCGTAAGGGACTGACGGTCAACTCTTCGCAACTGACGTTTCTGCCAAGTTCAAAGTCACGTGACAAAAAAACAAATATCAAAAATCTGGCCCGATCAAATTTAGATGTTGTGCCGTAGTTTAAGAATCAGTGGTCAGTTGCCGGCTGCCATTGTAAATGGTGGAGGAGATAGCTTTTGAAAATGAAAGGATTTCCAACTTTCAAGGGCTTGTGACCTTGACCTTGGATCGGGTTGTACTGCATACCGTCATGCATCACTCATCGACGTCTACCTACATACCAAATTTCAGTGAAATCGAAGAAACTTTTTGTGAACGGACGGATGTACTTTCGGATGGACGGACGTTTGAGTTTTGAGAAAGATGGGTTTGACTTATAGTGGCAGTGCGTTCAGCTCATTTCAGCACACTTGACCAGTACATCACTGACTCTCTAAAGCAGCCCAACAATCTGCAATGCACAGCATTTCAAAATGAAAGGCGAAAGTAACAGGAAGCTATTTTGGTGGCATGCCACACAACAAGATATACAAATGCAGATGGAATGTGATTTAATCAGACATAAAGCAGTTACTATGCAACCATACAACAGTAGTGACTAGCTCTGCTTAAATACAACATCAACATCATAAAGTAACATATATAATGGTTGAAACTTTGACTCTAAGTGATGGGGAAGTGAAAGTCGCAAATCTTTAAGATTCAATGACTTAAGATAGCAATTAACAGAATCTTCAGCGTCAGCATACTAACTGTTTTATAAACTGCTTCAGACTAAATGAAATTTCACCATAAAACTGCACAACCTATTAAAAATTAACTCAATAAATGCTACAAAAGTGACAAAAGTAGAAAACAAAAGCCCAACTAATGCAGCGGTGCTAACAAGAGCTATAGTCGGTTTACTGGTGACTGTGAAAGCAACAAATTCAAATACAACACTGAAGTGTAAAGTTCACAACATGTGAATCCTTATTTAGGAGGGAAAAGGTAAGATTCAAAGTCCATAATGACAAAAACATCATTACTGAACAACTTGTGCATTAAGTAAACCATCAAAATACACAAAATTCTACAAACATAATACCACACAAGCAAAAAACGCACTCTAATTGACTAGTTTATCATCATCAGCATCGTCGATTTGCTTCCAGAACACCACATACGAGAACAATAAAAACAAATCTTCTAGAGGACAGAAAGGACAAAAAACACATGCATTTACAACTGCCCCTAATAAAATACTGACAAACTCGTGCAACGCAGGCATGCAATAAATAGACCAACTAATTTTTAATGTTTGCTTTAAAATATTCTCTATTGCACTGTATATGGTTTGGTGACATTATCATTCTTTAACATTATCGTTAAAGAATAAAGATGCTTTATTCCACTTCATCTCCAGAATCGGCATGAAACTGTGATGCTACAGATGTTGGTTTTCACTCATGGATGTTGTTACTGAGAGTTGCTACAAGCGTCTGACAGCCAATGACTGACACAGCTCACAAGTGCTTGTTAATCTGTCAATGAAGCATACAGAATATCATCTGAAATTGCATATAAATCTTGGCAACTACAATACTTTGGGATAATCAATCGACAGGTCGCTTTTACCTGATGTTAAAACTCAAGTTACATTTCCAAAGTTAGAAACACGGGTATTGCTTATTGCTGAATGATATTAAATGATACAATGCTCAGGAAAGACAGTTACCATACAGGCACATCTGATAGCCTTGTATGTGACTGTGGTAAAGCCGAGGAATCTGTTGAACACTTTTTGTTGCACTGTGAGAATTATGCTAAACCAAGGTTAAGTTATGATGAATAATGTTTGACATCTTGTGTTAGCAACAAAGCCTAGACAAAGACTGAGAATTACCAAACACCTCCTATTAGCACCACATTGTGATGATATGATATAAGCTTTTTATCTTGGATACAAATAGTAAAGATACTAGGGGTCATACATGCAAACTTGTTAACACCCAGCGCACTAGAGATATTACCAAATATTTTTTTTCAAGCAAGGTCATTAATAGGTGGAATCTGCTGGACCAGCGGACGGTGGATGCACCCAGCATCAATGCATTTAAGTCTAGTCCTGCTTTAATTGCCTGTACCGGCGAGTTGCCCGCCGGGCGAAGAGGTGTGGCCTACCCAATAGTGGGAAGGGTCTTCTCCTCTAACAGCAGTTTTCCTTTACTAACACATTTTTTGTTGTTTTTTTCACGTAAAATAAATTAAATATGTCTAGACAAAGTAGGAGTTCAGTTACGGATAAAGC
>Ga0209363_1001728_pt1 | contig 10816 bp, 10 predicted proteins | sample WorMetexBAHAMAS3_FD_187385 | JGI IMG/M metagenome (GOLD analysis project Ga0209363, IMG submission 187385) | Marine gutless worms symbiont microbial communities from Max Planck institute for Marine Microbiology, Germany - Inanidrilus exumae... | ecosystem: Host-associated > Annelida > Digestive... | reverse complement strand
TCAAATATAAATTTACTAAATTCAAGTAGGTGTTTTCTGTGGCCTGTTGAGATAATTTAAACGTTTATGGTGATTTTGGTCTTCGTTCTTTCTTTTTTGTGGGTGATGTTGCCATCAACGCTGAGGCCTCCGATGGGCCCAGTGCACAATCCCACATCCCCTAATGGGTTAAATTTTGCTATGAGGCTTTTGCATGCCTTAGAAGAATTTGTAAATGCGTGTTACCTAGTTCCACATATCTGAAGTACGAGGAATCTAGGACGCTTAGGCATCAGCAAATAAAGATCAGCACTCTCCTATATCTCAACAGAGTTGTGAATCTGACGTTGTTAATGTCATCTTCAGAGCTTAGAGACGGCGGTTAATCATCCCCATGTAGGTAGGTGCTGTCCGCTGTTCCAGCGATGGTCCGTAACCTGTCAACATCACTGGCAGCAGACCGTATGTGCCACATTCTACCTCCACAAGAAGGTGGTAAATTAAGATACACAGGTTGGGGGGAGCCTGCTAACATAGCAGTAAAAGCATCGGTCTATGCAGAACCAGTCTGTCCAGATTTTTGCCGTCGCAATCGACGTCTATCTTTTGCCCTCAGAGGGTCAGTCAGTAAAACCAACTTAGCAGCTCCCAGCTGAGCCAGTAAAAATTGGACATAAGTCACACTACGACCCAGACTGCTTTGTGCCCCAATAGTCTGAGAAGGCTCGCCAATAGCCATGGCACCCGTGATTCCTGGTGGCATAACACCACGGGTCGGGGGTCCCGGAAATTATTAAGCCCTCCTATGCTGGTGCTGAGGGCTGGTCTTTAATTGTCGCTCATCATATCTGGAGCAACAGCGGTGTAATAGTGCATGAATTATAGATTACCACCAAAAGGGATGTGTTCAGGGTCACGTGACCTTTAAGTTTTGGGAAATAGGTCATATCTCGGAATTGGTGTAAGATAGAGACATGGTTGCAAAGGAAGTCTTAATAGGAAATCTTATGTGGCCTATTGAATGGCACCATTGCCAATGCTGTTGAAGGTCATGTTTGCGCCATACCTCGTGAAACGTAGCACGAATTTACTAACATAGCGCGTCACACGGTACCCGTGCGGTAGCTGAGCTTCTTGTTGGTAGAAATGTTGCTCAGAAATTAAGGAAAAGCTGCTGCACTCACTGTATGCATAACCTATTTCCTCACATCATATCATAGGCAGCTTTGTAAAAAGTTCCGTAATTTAGTTACACATGTAGTAAACACAGTCACTTGGTAACATTAAAGTAGCATGTTACAAGATGTTATCCGGTGTCTGAAGCTGTCTTATATCACATGAACAGGCTGTTCCAAACAGTAGGTGTGTGTCAGTGCAGCGACATTTTCATGAAGTATGGGGTAAACTGGTTTTTACTCATGCTGATGGCAATTGCAGGTTACAGTTTTTACCAGCATTTTTCTGTCACTCTGTTTGTCTGCACGATATCTCAAAAACCGTTGCAGCTAGGATCACCGAACTTGACGTAGAAACTAGAAATGATCCACTGTGAGTCGTGGAAACACATTTATTTTCCGGTCAAATATCGAGGTCACGAGGTACAAGAAACACTGCCAGCATGTGTTTTTCATTCATATGAGTGCTGGCTTCCTCTAGGTTGTACGTTGTAATTGTACTATATACATGTGTGTGTGTGTCAGCGTCAGAACACACTGCTGTACAACCAGTTGCCAGCCATACATGGCGAAGGAGACGGTCAAGCAATACAGAGGGTACTTCCAGAGTCGCGCAGCATCATCAGCCTCCACTCAGATCCTGTATGGCATTGGTTTTCGTTACGACATACCTGTATTAAATGTACTGTGTATCAACAATAGAATGTGCTCAGAGTTCATATCTCTATAAAGCCTAAATAAATTCACATGTGCACCATTTCACCTGGTTGTTTTCTGCAATACTGTAAGACCCTTTAATTTGGCTGCCGTAAAAGTTTGAGTCTTTGCATGCAAAATTATTTTGTCACTTTTGTGGCGAATTCAATCCACACAATTCTAACGCGTAGGTAATGCCAATCAAAGTTGGTATAGTATGGATATTCACCGATATTCACGTCTTTTAATTTCACAGTTTTGTTAAGCTCGCAAAATTCATAAAGTAAAGGGCACATTAAGGGTTTTACATTACATTGGGCAATGCATATTGCAGTTATAGCAGAGTCTGTGTTAATTACTTTTGATGTGTTCAAATTTAATACAGTAATTTAACCATTTAAAACTGGTGGCTTCATGTCTGATGCCTTTGTATATACACCTATATACACCTGGTCACTAATATTTAGCCTTCATATCTGCCGTTGTCATCACACAGACTGTATTTAGCAGTCTTTTATATGAGCTGCAGATGATACTGCTAAATACAGTCATGCATGTGAAATGTCATTATGCTGCCTTTGGACATGTGGTGATATTAAATTGTTTGCAGTGCCATTACTCGGCTCGAAACTAGGCTTCAGTCGAATATTGGATTCACTTTATGGCGCGTTTTGGCGGTATTCACGCGTTCGGTTATAACTCCGCTGAAAGTGAATCGATTTAGACTAAATCTGGAGCACTCTTGACTACATTGTCAGGGGCTGGCCCTGGCAGATTGTGGGCACGATCCGCACAGTAGTGACAGCTGGTCAGCCACGCAACATGTTTTTGCCAGGTAAGCAGCGCATGATTTCACTGGTTTCCTGTTGGCCAAATTTCACGGAATTAGAACACAACACGTCGATCAGAGTCGTGATGAAAAAAAGAAAACTTTCAGAACAGAATTTTGAAAATTTTGCCATAAGGGGTCGTTTTTCCAAAAAAAAATACAAAAATGTATCAAGATGTTAAATGTCTTGTGACTTTAGGCGGCCATAACACCGCAACGATTACAAATCGCCGGAAATTCACTACCAAATAGCGCTCTATGGGATTTCTAGTTTCCATTTCTACCATTGGAATCAATTCAGAGTCATTCCCCTGGCCTGTACACTCAGTACAAGAAACCTCCCCAAGTTTTCTGCAAAGTCCAACGCTGGTTGACAACACGGCAGATAATGCTGACCACACTCAGTTGCAGGCAGCCAGTCACCATAGACTATTCAGTCATGTGACACTAGGCCTCATTGAATGTATTAAGTAAACGGCTTGTTCACAGATAGCCGAGCGCTTCAAGCCGAATACTGTGTTGTGGGCATTCCACACAATATGGCCATCTAGTTTGCAGTTTGTCTTGATACTAAGTGATGAACGTTTGTGCAGGATACTGGACTTCCAGTTTCCGTTGAAGAATCTGGCATGTCTGTTATCCCAGAAGCAGTGCAGGCAGAGCTGGAAGAGGGCTATGAATTTGTCAACCAGTGACAACTGTAGATTTCTGCTATAACAATTGTTTTGTGAACACCTACTATTATAGACTGCCACCTTGTCAGCATATATCATGTGTTCTGTTGTTTCTGCAGACCAGCTTGAATTGTGCTAATTGGGGACTGCCGTCATATTGACAAAATGTCACGTGTTTTTATGGCTCTGCAAACTAGTTTGATTGTGTGCACTGTGTAGTATTTATGAGAAAAATATGACCGTGCTTTATGTTGGTTTTTACTTGGTGACAGATCTATTGCATCAGACAGCCATCATAAAGGATGCCACATTCCTTCCCATGGGTTGGAGGTGTAAGAAAGCACAAGGCCACTAGGTGATTTTTGCTGGTTGGATTCAGTGCTTTTGGGTTCTCGGTTCGTTTTTGACGTTGGTGGGGCAACAGGACCATTATGTCCACGTTCCAAAAACTGGAAAATGGGTGGTTTAGCCTGTTTAGGGTAGTTGGGTCATTGCAAACGATCAGTGGCCGAATTTGAAAGTGGGGGCACAGGTCCGGCGTGGCCAGCCATTTGGAAAAGTGGGGGGGGGTCTTGCCTCCAGTGCCCCATGGTTCTGGCGCCACTGCAAATGATACCATTATGTTACTACTACTGCTGTTGCTTCCGTTCAGCAGCCGTTTTTCCAGGCGAAGCTAAGTCAGCCAGTTCCCCTTAAAGTCCCCCAACTGCATCGGCAGACAACCTCTAGGATTAGTGGAATGGGTTTTTGTTATGGGCTGAATATCTTGTCACCACACCATAGTTTTCTCATTGTAGCAAAACGTTTTGTAGCATTTACAGCACATTGTTTCTAAGTACTAAATATTTAAATTGCATTCACGCAACATTATTGTCTAATTATGTGTGTCACATTTGATGACTTATGCATTTTAAATGATCACTTTGTTTCCTTTTGTTTGATGATATCCAACTTTCCAAAGCATGTTGACTGTTGGTAAACTCCCAACAGCTGATGATGCAGTGGTAATCTAATGCACATGTATACCAAAATGTGTTGAAAATGCCTTTGGACATTTTGCAGTAATAACTGACAAACTGAAAATCTAACATCAGGAACATGCAAAACAAAACAAGCATCACTATAATGAGTGTTATGAAATAAATACAATAAATGTAAATGAAGCCAGTGTGAAGCCAATGTAAATTGACAAACAAATAAACAATCCTGGGTGAAATAATTGTGCGTACCATTACAACTGTGCAGTTGCATGAGAGGACATCACACGGTTATGTAAATCCAACAATATAACTACCACTATGAATATTACATACACATATTTAGTTACAGTACGATACAGCAGATTAACGTGTGCTCAAAAGCTGACGAGATGGCCAGCGTAATCTAGCACATGGCACAGAAACGAAAAATAAGGAAAAACTAAAAAAACTGAGTAGGTCAGAAGAAATGGTTTAAGCAATAGTCCATGCAGGCAGTCCGGTAGGAAGAAGTAAAAGTACGGGGGGAGAGATTGTGAAAGAGGTAGGTTTTAAGGCATGAGTGGAAAAGAGAGGGAGTTATGGATGTGCAGAGTGGTGAATCAGAAAAGGAAGAAGTGATGGGTGAAGGAATAGGTGAGTTGGAAATGGAGAAACTGGTACCAGAATGAGGTTGACGAAGAGATAAAGGCAGCTGATTCCAGAGACAAGGTGAAGCATAACAAAAGGAGCAATCAGTTTACTTTCAGAGAGGATGATTACGGTGGCCGAGCCAGAGTAACAACGGAAGAAGAGTGAGCACTGGGAGGACGTTGAACACAGATGAGGTTGTGACGGTATGGAGGTTGGGTAGTTGTGAGAACTTTGTAGGTAAGTGAGAGGAGCTTGTATTCGATGCATTCAGTGATTCTGAGGCAGTACAGACAGCGTAGGATAGTAGTGATATGACAGGACGTAGGAGCTTTAATGACAGTACGAGCAAGAGAGTTCTGGATCTGCTGGAGACGGGATAATCGAGACTCAGGAAGATGATAGTAAGGAGAGTTACAGTAATCAAGTTTGGAGTCAACGATAGAGGTAGCAATGGTACAGGCAGTTGACGAATCGATGTAAGGCCGGATACAGCGAAGTTGACGAATGTGATAGTAACAGGCTTTGGAGAGAGCTGTAATTTGGTCAGAGAAAGTAAGATGTTCGTCAAAGATGAAGCCAAGGTTTCGAGCACAGTGGGAGGTGGCAAGTGAAGAGTTGTGTATTTTGGCAAGTTGGTTTCTGAGTCCGATGAGCAAGAATTCAGTCTTAGAGAAGTTAAGAGTAAGAAGAAGATTAGCAGTCATCCAGGAAGAGATGTGTTGAAGAGCGTTTTGAAGGTGAGAAATGCTTGAGTCGAAGTTGAGTGGGTGGAAAGAGAAGCAGAGCTGAGTGTCATCTGCATAAAGGTGGTGGTCAAGGAGAAGAGATAAGAGTACTGAGAGGTAGTGTACATGACGAAGAGTAGAGGGCCGAGAACAGAGGCCTGGAGAACACCACAAGAGGAAATGTGAAAGGAGATGTTGTTATCACATTATTTTAACACGAAGGAGCGAGATCATAAGTAAAACACGAACCAACTGAGAACAGAGCCATGGATACTGAACCAAGATGAGAGGAGAGTGATCAAGATGTTGTGGTCGATGGCGTCAAAGGCAGCAGAGAGATCAAGCAAAGTCATGATACTTTTTGTATTTGACTATGTCAAAATTAATCAATAGTAACCTCCATTAGAAGCAAAACAAAAATACAGAATCGTATATTTAAGTGGATCATTAGATACAATTTTGCATACTAGTATGGCAGTACTTGTATGGTATGGGCAAGTGACACTTATACATTAGGTACCATATATAACAACAAATGAAACAAATAAGTCGGTGGTTATTGACCTATATCCACAAATGCCAACCTACGTCCACATGCCACACGATTTTCCATGAACGGCGCATCTGTAGCGTGACGTTTGTGGTGGGGTAAAGATATACACCCTAGGCAATGCTTCCCGGTGGCTGGCCGATTCGTCCGATTTTTGGCTTCTGGGGGAGCAAAGTTCCCCAAAATTGGGATATTCCCTGCCCAGAACGCCAGTGAACCACCGCACAGAATTTGATGCTGCTAGCTTTATCCTCGCCAGAGAAATCCGTAACCGTACAAACAAACAAGATAACGAACAAACAGTAAATGATATATCCACACCTTGCCTATCGGCATGTGTGGATAGTAAAGTGGAGCACAACGTAAATTTTAATACAAGAGAAAGCAGATGCAGTCAGAGTCGGTGCCCCAACCTGACTAACTGGACGAAACATGCGTCGTCTTTGCTTCTGGCCCATATGCACATGACGTCATCCACAAAATGAAGTACATAACATATTGCAATGCTGTCATGGCCACGGCCACAGGTAACATGCAAAGAAAAACAGTGAAATTTGGACTAGTGGTTCTTGGGAATTTTTTGAGATATGCCAACGGACAGACAAACAGACGCTGTTTGTAAATTTGCAATACTTTGCACCTCTACTGTGGGCATAGTAAAAAGCATGATCAGATGGACGTTTACTTCGAAAGAAAGCAAAAAGTGCACAGCTGTCGGAACTGTTAGGACTGGAACAAGTCAGTTTGGTGATAAGAAAGTTTATGATGATGAAAGATCAAACATTGGATGACAAGAGAAGCAGATGAAGTCAGACAGCAGGGATTTTTTAAGATGCAGTCGATTGAGTTAAGGGTTTACGTCCCAGTCGACACAAAAATTTGTCAACATTCTTCCCTGCCAGTCACTTAGCCTGGTACGGAAGAAAATAAACCTAACAACAACAATGCAGCAGTAAACTCAAAGATACTATAACATAAAACAAACATTAAAAAACTAAAACCAAGTATGGTTGCCTCACAAAGTGTTCAGACTGGAAACAGATAAAGCCCATGGCCGTCAATCTGTCCCAAATACCATTAGGGTGCCACCCTTCCAAGTTCCTCTACCTTCCCTTTCTTCCCAGGCTAATTCCCTCCCCTCACCCTTTCCCCGCCATGAAGCAGCCCAACAAAATCCAGCTAGGAGGTCTGGGGAGCGCTGTAAGTTACCCAGTGGGAGCTGGGATGCCCCTCCCAAGCCAATTCTGTTTTGGTGAATCTTAAGCTTCTGAAAAGTAGAGACTGCACAATAGTGTGCCCTTGCCCAAAACTGGATTTTTTATTTTGGAAGTCCAAACCCAGGTTTCAGTTTCAAATTTCAGGTTTGGAATTCACAATTGCTGAACATTCTAGTGACAAATAAAGCTGCTGAGGACTCCCTCATGACCAACATTTTGCAATGGTCCAGAAATGGGGACCCTCATAAGACCGACGCCTATGATCGGTCAATTCGTACAGTGTCAGAGCCCACTAAGTGTATGAATATATGGTGAGATGGTGCTAAGGAGGATGTAAAGATGCCACTTTTTATCCACATTATGACACGTTTCTCCAATATGAATACCAAGCACTGGATATTTCCATAAACTGAAAAGTCAGTTACTTTACTAGAATTCGTACAGCATCTTTAAGATATACTATCTATTTAGCATAGTGGGTGCCATTCCAGAAACCCCAGGTAAGCCGAGGAAAGATTCAGTGAAGTGGTTTCATGTTTTAAATTCTTTCAATAGGTTAGCTAATTAGAAAAAGTATTTCAAAAGCGCAATAAGCAAATAGTTACCACGTGCCGTAATCACCTAATTCCAAAATAAAAAAAACGTTTTCAGAAGTTGCTTAAACTGTTCATAGCTGATGTCCTGACACAAGTAGGATGGCAGACTGTTCCACACATGTGGGATTTCTTCAAGAAAGGTCTTCTGTAACAGTGAAGAAAATCAATTCCACACTGCAACCAATTATTCTAAAGGTTAAACTATAACAGCATTACACATTAAAATGAACAAAGTCACCAGAACAACTTCACATCAGCTAAAATAAATTGACAAAAATCCCGCATCATGGCCAGCAGAAGTTATATGTCACTGTCAGCATCCATGATAATGAAAGAATTTATATCTCTACTGGGCAAAGGATGACATCGTGTATGATATTTACTTTACAGGCAATAAATGGCGAACAATTGGTGGACTAAAGTGCATTGTGGCCCACCACCAGCACTGTCTGGTTCGGAAAAAATATACTGTGGTATATGGCAAATGTGAAGACTGCATATGCAGAGGACATTGCTGAAGACTTTTTCACAACAATAAAACAGACACTAACAAATGTCGGGAATATGACTAAACAAAAATACTTAGCATAGCAGCCGATAGAGATGTTTTGTACAACAAAAATCACGCTTTTTGTGTTACCATAACAAATCAAAAATTCCTTTATTGAAAAGTTGCAAGTTCTAGATTTGGTCATAGACAATCGATTCTGCAAACAAATAGAACCAAATCATTGAAACAAAAAATCAGATGACACTACCACCCAACCAGATTTTGTGGCATATGGCACCACATGATATTCAGCTAATTACAAACAAAACAATACAACTAAAATCCTATTGACTGTTACTGTCTACTACCATCGCACAGAATCTTTAAACTCATCCAACAGACTCCATCGTTTTATCGACTCATAACCGAGAATAATGAAGAATGAGAATGTCAGTGTCTGAACCAGTCGCGCTGAAAGGCCTTTGAAAAAAATGCCCAGTTGCTCTTCATGCCACAAACATTTTGCTGTTTCAACGAATCTTGTGTTTTCAACCTAAAACAAATAGGATCTGTAATGAACTGAGTACTGAAGTAAATGAAGACAGCAGTGTACAAACTCAAATTTACAACACATACAGGTCTCCTGTTCAAAGTGCTTCAATTATTGCATATAGCATCACACAAGTGTATAGCAAATTTTAAACACTGAAACTCAATCTCTAAAACTAAACTGTAAACTAAAAAATAATGAAAAAAAATCTTTACGGTTATTATCACTATCACCTGTATTCTAGCACGGATGGCATCCAGTGGAGTAGTTAATACTGCAGCAGAGACACCACCTAGAGGAGCTGCAATGCACTGCAAGCAAAGTCGTGGAACCCAAACTGGACATATGCCACTCAGCATGCCTAAAACAACCACGAAACAGCTATGGTCATCTTGGCTTCCCTCATCTTTTCCAGGTGTTTCAATTTGACAATACAATACCAGCGACATCATCATAGAACTTTACTCACGTGTGACACTCAGTGCATACGTCTACTAATCTGCAACCAGTTCATTAATGAACATAAAATTTTTACTTTCTTATTACCAAAGCTAAAATGGAGTTCGTATGCTAACAAGTGGTCTAAGTAATTTGACAACAGGCAACATCGTGCGGCGCACAGTTTGCACAAATCTGCCAATCGTTTGTATGTCGAGAACGTGTCTATGCGCTGCGGCACCGGATTTTCACGCGTTATTTTGCAATGCCGTTGCTGCTGACATGCGCCATTAACCACGCTGTACTTTCTGCCGTTTTTTTCCGTCTGTGGCATTCGCCGACAGGTGAAAACTGAAACATGTGCACAGCATTGCACAGTTCCATCCACTTTCGAGCCGCACAGCACTGTTACTAGCGTCATCGTTGCACTGCTAGGCCACTATGGGTTGAGGTGCTGCATGTTGTGACAGTGTGACCTCAGGCCTTTTTATGTGATGTGTGCGTACATACTGGCTATTGGCCGGTTGGCGACGTCACGCTATGCTGGCTGCGTTGCGTTAATGACGTCATGCAGCAGTGTCTTGCTAGTTTTCATAAAGCCAGTGTTCTAAATCGCCAATTTCTCGTAAATACAATTTTCAATCTCCTAATGAACTACACCTATATATTGCCAAGGCCAAGACTGTTCTGATGATATATTCCGTGAACATAGGGGGCCTATGCGTTCAGGCATTCTTAAGCAGCCAACAACTGCCATTTATTTGAATGGGACCGACACCCCTCAAAAGTGCCCCCTTCCCATGGGGGATCTCGATACACTTCTAACACATGATTCCTTGGACCCATATGAGTCATCATCCAAACGGCATCCCGATCGGTTCAGCCGTTTTTGCACAGCTCACTGTAGAGTGTCCCGTTACTTTACAATGGCCATCAGTCCCCCAAAATTGCCCCTTCCCATTGGAGGATCGGGCCCCCATCTAATACATGGTACCCACAGCCCACCCGAGTCACCATCTCAAATGGCATCTCAGTCGGCTCAAGCTAATCCTTGTGTAGCGATAGGCTGCTATTGCTAGACATGATGCGGCCTAATAATATACTTGCAGCCCAGCTCAAGTCATCTCGAAAAAAATCATGCAGTTCTATTTTGCAACATTATACTGATTTGATGTGTAGGTGTTTACTTCACTCTATATCAGAAGTTAGTAGCTTTTATTGTAGGTGGACAGTCTCTTTCCATAAGTAGTTCAATTTTGCCAACTTTGTTCAGAAAGTAAATATATA
>Ga0209363_1001727_pt1 | contig 10816 bp, 6 predicted proteins | sample WorMetexBAHAMAS3_FD_187385 | JGI IMG/M metagenome (GOLD analysis project Ga0209363, IMG submission 187385) | Marine gutless worms symbiont microbial communities from Max Planck institute for Marine Microbiology, Germany - Inanidrilus exumae... | ecosystem: Host-associated > Annelida > Digestive... | reverse complement strand
GTTCAGTTACAAACTATTTACGTCATGGTGAATTCAAGGACTTTCAAGGACCTGTGTAATGAAATTTAAGGACTTTCAAGCACCTGTCCTCTTTTCAAGTACTTTCAAGGCCTTGAATTTATGAGAAAAAAATTCAAGTACGTTCAAGGACTTTCAAGGATGCGTGGGAACCCTGTAAAATGGGACAAAGACAAAATTAATCATGTAGCCGACGAAAACTGTTACATACTTGCAGAAGCGGCACCGGAAAAGCTTGAACTAAGAGGACTGCAGAGTGAGTTTGAATCAGCGTCGACGTCTTGTTCGGCATCGAGTGACGCAAGGTTTAGCCGGCCTAGATCTTCATCTAATGCATTACCTGTCAAAGGTAAACACAAGCAAACTAGTGACACTGCAAGCCACCAGCTGCTGTGTCAATTATATTACAGCTTGACCCTATACAGACAGTAGCAATGCATACAAACCTATCATTCCCCTTATGTGTACACTGTGTCTAATAAACGACACTGCTTTGGCTTGCTACAACTTCAACGTACATCAACCGATTTTGATAATTTTTGGCCGGAATGTTGCCAAGAAAGTATGGAAACAAATGGTACTTTATTTTCCCACCTCACCTAACTAGCACTTCTGCACTACCTGGCAAAACACGGCAACACAAAAATCGCATCTTTTCACTCAAATGTTGTATATGTATGTGCACGCACACACACATTTACACAAAATACCACCTTAATCAATTGTAGTAATAAAGACGCAGTCGTTTAATCTTGTATAATGTTGTTCCTCTAAATCCAGCTTTTTTATATTCTGCATAATTTATATTAACGGTACATCATTTGGTAGTTTTTTTGCTTTAGGCTACATTAAGTATTCTTCTGACTGACAGCTCTAGCAACAGAAGAACACAACTAACCTATAACAGATTCCACAGTATCCTCACTGGAGTACAGTGCCAGACTACGAGGTGAGAGGGCTGCTGACAGAGGCGTTGAAGGGGCGGAGCCAAGGCCGAGGCCGGCACCACTTCCAGGAGGACAACCGATACTCAGGCTGTGAAACAACGGCGGTATGGCGTGCGGTGACATTGATGCTAAGTTGATGCCGGACGTGTCCATTGTTGCCGCTCGGCGACGTGTCCAGTTCTGAACATACACAACGTCAGCTCAACCTTCACACAGCCAGCCACTCGGCTATCAGTTCAACCTTCACACAGCCAGCCACTCAGCTATCACTTCAACCTTCACACAGCCAGCCACTCGGCTATCAGCTCAACCTTCACACATCCAATTACTCGGCTGTACAGAGTTCTGTGTTCATTGTGAACGGAGGTCTGGCTGGCGAACTAGACTCCACCAGCATCAGCAGCATTGCTCACAAACCACCAAGAAAAGTGAGACATTTGATTGGTTTTTGTGACATCGGATGCAACCAACCACACCGCGTCTGTCCAATGCACACCTTTGTTGACAGTGAAAACTAAGCTAAGACTGTTTGCATGTTTTAGAAACAACTTTGATCATCGATTGCTTTTAGCCAGTGCCATTGGTTTCTGGCACTGAAGAGCTGACGTAAAGGTACCTGGGAATCACTTCCCTGAGCATTCAGTTGGTGCATCAATAAATGACAAAGTTACAAAATAATTTTCTACATGTCCTGCCAAAGTGATATCATTCATTCATATTCGTTTATTAATATTGTTATTTTATACTATTCTAGAACCAGAACACAATCTTTGACGTTAGTTTAAAACAGGCCAGTTCTTACCATTTATATCTGAATTATAGTTACTACAATATAACTCTGAATGTCTATTGCTACACCTATTCGACTGACAGACGGTATGCCCCAATTTGTAAAAAGGTCACATGATCCAGACCATGGCCCTTCTGAGACAATTTATATAAACTAATGGGCAGCATAGGCGCTAGTTAGTATACACACTAAATTTCACGGGTATCGCTTCACTCATTCGAGGGGCAATTTCAATAAATTAGCCGTGTACGATATTGAAGGTCAACTCTTCACAACTGACGTTTCCACACAAAAACTAGGACAAGTATAAAAAGTCCGGCCCGATCAAATTAAGAAATATTGTGCCCTAGTTAAGGAATCAGTGGTCAGTGACAAGCTCCCATTGTAAATGGCAGAGGAGATAGCTTTTAAAAATGGAAAGATTTCCAACTTTAAAGAGCTCGTGACCTTGACCCTGAATCGGGTCATACTGCATACCGTCATGCATCACTTGTCGACCGCTACCTACATGCCAAATTTCACTGAAATCAAAGAAACTTTTTGTGGACGAACGGATATACTGACGGACAGACGGTCTAGAAGTGCCTAACTTCACTTCTATGAAAAATATAGAGCTGCTCAAAAAGTGGTTCATGTGACCATCAACCACGCCCCCTTTTGATCTCCAAGCGTTTAACTGTTTCACCTGTTATTATTATTTATTATTACGCTCGTAGGAAGCACATACAAAAATAATATATACACATCATAAAAACATACACTCATTAAGACAAAAACATTCAGCAAAACATACAAATTTTAACTAATTAAATCCTAAAACCTACGGTACACAGGACATATTATGCAAATTAACAGTTACATACAAAAATAGACAAAGGAAGACATTTATAGCACTGTATCGACAAAATGCCGCCACAAATACTACTATACGTTTGTCAATTTTTACACAAAAACTAAAAATAACCAGTGAAACGACGAGCACCTTAATCACACTATATACAACCAAACAACTACCAATGAACACACCTTAGCAACAGATAACGGAGTGAACTGATGACGAAACAACATCAATGCATTGTAAACAGCTTCACCTGTGCATATTCTCGTTCAGAACCAGGCGCTTTGTGATAGCTGGCAAACACACTGTCAGACGGCACACTCCCCGCCAAGGTACGCAAAGCCATCGACTCATTCCAGCCGGCCATGTTCATCGGCACATTTCCATCTTTAAAGATGTCCACATTCTAGCAATACAGTCACATCAGCTGAAATGAGTTCTCTTCTCTTCTCGCTGATACAGCAGCAAGTCACAAACTCTGCCTTGACTGGTTCTACAGCTACGCACTGACCAAGTTCAAATCTGTATTCGGAGGCCATTGAACTTAAGGAAATTTTGCCACATTCAAAATCCATTGAATAACAACGGCAATTATGATATCAAATTAGAACGTACTAGATCATAAAAGTTCGCCTATGACAAACATCATATAACTACTGAAACTGTAAACAAACGCTACCCAAATCTCACAAGGCTATGCCTACTGCCTAGTGACTGATAGTAACCAAACTGTCTTTTGTTTTTGAACCAGATTCTTCTGTCATGTGGTGAAGGTGTAACAAATATCAATGATCCAGCTACTGGCGGACAGGCCTTATCCTGTATTCATCCGTTCCGGAGTCCTGAGGGAAGGGACACTGTTGCTTGTACACCAGTCCTCCATCGCCAGTGAGAGAGTAAACGTCAGAAGTACTGACACTGTACTGACCACTGCAGTGTTGGACAGGTGTCGACTGTCACCCGAGTGACGGCGTCTATCGGCCGACGTCTGACTGCCGCCGTCCGATCGATTGTTACTTCCTGCTGAGCTGGAATCAGTTGCGTGCACTGCCGTCGGCAGAACGCCACGTACAAAGGCAGCAAGCGACGTGTCCACATGCAGTGGAATGTCCCATTGGGCATTCATCTCCTCTGAAACAGACAGTTGGTCATTGAAACAATCAACGCACTCCAACTGTGATCATGTCAAGTCAAATACAGGCCACTAAAACGTGAAAATGTAAAGGCTTCCCATACTCATTACCAAGCGTTGGGCCCGGAGCTGATCCCGATGTATAGGCAGTCAGCCCGCAGGTGACTTAAGTCATCCACCCGGCGGTGGGCTGCCAATACTTTCTGCCAGGCCTGCAGTTACCTTCCCAGCTGCACAGCATCACCGCCCTTTGGCTGGTACTCATTTTACTTGGTTGATCAATGCAGTAGTTTCCATAAATTGCAAGTTGCAATATTTTGCAAATATGGCTTTAAAATGCCTATTTGTGCTCCCTTGTGGGTGTTTTTTGGGCTTTAACCCACTGAATGTTAACGTTTATCACACAGGTACCCAAAAGGCGCCAATGACTACAAAAACGAGTAGTTTGAGCCACTAAGTGTTAAAATCGCACCAAAAGTATGACCTGTAGCCCCGACGAAAAACAAAATAAATAAACTTAATTACTTAAAATGCACATCAGCCATAATGTCTGAAACAATTCAATCCAAATTTTGCACATCGGCTCCCTGAGTGGACATAGTCATATAGTTGAAACGGTGGACATATACTTGAAATGGTATACAAACTGGCGGACAGGATGAGGGGTCTGAGACGGGTGGGGATGCGAATTTTGGCCCCCAAGACTGACTTTAGCATTGGCTTCTAATACAAGATTTGTACTACCTCACACACGCTTGACGACCGTGAGCAAGCTGTTCACATAAATGCCTCAGTGACCAAGGAGTACAATTAGCTGCTGGCCACAGTGTGATGTTCTGTGGTTGGGCATGTGTCACAGACTCACTGCTATACTGCATACTCACCAACAAGTTCAACAGACTATTAGAGGGACACAAACATCCAACAAACACCTTAACTATGATGCCCAAAGTACGGCACCTTGTGTTGCGTGGTGGCTCAGCGGTACGGCGTTGGACTTGCGATTTACAGGTCGCAGGTTCAATTCCCGCCCAGTCGGCTTTCACGTAACATAGGTCAACTCAGCCTTGCATCCCTCCGGGGGTCGCTAAATCGAGTACCATGCTTCGGCTTGGGGTAAAGGTGGGATTCTCACCTCTGTCGGGTGGCAGGTAACACTGTGAGATCCCATATGGCATGTGAGTTTCCTGTAGCGATGAAGAGCTAAGTTGATGCTAAACTGCTATACACTGTTCACTTTTTACTTTACTTTAACTTTTACCTTTACATTTACATGTATGTCATGAAGCAGGGACTGAACGTACGTTCAACATGTGCAAAAGCACAGAAAGGTCCTCGAGGGCAGTAGCTCGTCTGTATCATATCATTACACTTAGTGCTCTTGTATATCTGCCGACCAAGCACACAAGCAAAACAATACATCGACAACATCCAGCACACTGCTGATTAAGTTCATTTACACCGACAGCACTGAAACCTGTCAACAGCTAGACTAAGAGTTCTACCACAAAGCCTCGTGCAGACAACTGGGCGAGGAATTTGTGAAGTGAAGATTCCTGGTAGCTAGCTGAGTGTGAATCTGGCAGAGATAAGGCTTGTATGACACAGCTTCGAGCAGCACTGGAAAGGTCTCCCAACTTAAACCACACCAGACAACACTTCTGTGACAAACTTCAGACATCATCGTCATCAACGACATCATTTTTACTGCTTCTATGACTACAGTTGCATCCCATCCCTCAACAGTCAGCTAATAACAAGCACTACAGTGTTCTATCAAACTCGCGTCCACCCAAAGCGACAGTGATGGACCAATTCGACTACTTCAACAAGCTCTAAAATCCGACTTCTATTTCCGGTATTGTTGACAACCGAATACAAAATCAACAGTGATTAATTTTAACTCGGTTTGGATTTTTGTAACAATCTGTGGGAAAAAGTGGCAACTGTAATTGCAAAACTGCAAAAATCAGAATTGCACACTTATAAAATCAGATATCTACTTCCAGTTTGTCTAAGAATAAGCAATAGGCGCCGAGTCGACCACATCACCAAGCCGCATGCAAAATTTGGTAAACTCCGTAAAGAACTGTGGACGTAATTGTTTGTCAACTGGTCTGTTCATGGACACAGACAGACATAACAGTGATTAGGACTGGACAGACAATTAGAAAATGAACAAGGTCCAGTGGCTTGACTTTCCACGCTGGGCATCGGTGTTTCCAGTTTCCGTCATTACTCTGACATTCCTGGCTGGTGACCAGAGTATCATCCAGCATCGGAGAGCGTTCTCGATTATCTCCCCCCCGAGATCTTCTCGGACACTGCTCATCCTGGAGCACAACTCCAGCAAAAGGTTGGTTAAAGAAATCTCAGCAAGTATTTTATTATGACTACGACGATGACAATTATTGTGACCAGTATTACTACTCGCGTATTTACTACTATATTACAAATGCTACTGCCACGCTGCGTGAAGCCGACCTCTGGATGAAACTGTTGTTCAGTCCTAGTGTGGCAGTAGGTGCAGTCGTCTCCGTTGTCACACTGCGATGGATCGCCCCATTCATCACCGTGCTTCACGCTCGGACACGGCGTTGATCTGTGCGACAGCAACTCCACCGGTTCAGTAGAAGTTTCATTAATGATGAGTGTGTTAGTGTGCTACAAGCGTTATTACTGGCCCGCCTAAAGGGCCAGTATTGTTTGCTCGCTGGCATCTGTCGTCGTCTGTAACGCATGTCGGTGGGCGGGCGGGTTGGCCGCCGGGCTCGCGAGCGGCCAACACTGCATGGCAGGCCAGTACTGTTACATCTTCTTAGGGCGACACCTTGTTTTACCAGCAGCTAACTTCTACTTTCAATACAGCTTAGCTGTCATTTGGCAATAGTGATGCTCTCTGTTAAATAGATGGACTCAGTCTTGACTTATTGTATGACAAAATCATAGCTGCTTCATGCGATACAGGCTTCCAAATAAACCATCACCATCCTCAGCACTGTTTCCCAGGTGACTGGGGTTAGTGATATCAAGACATGGAATTGGTCAAGTGTAGGACAGGCTCACAATCACCCTGACTCTTGCTGAGAGCTGTAACTTTCAGCCAGTAAACTATGCAAAATTTTGACATCGGAAATATCATCTATAGCCTATGCAGTTTCTGCAGCTCTAAGCCATAAGAAGGCCATATTCATCTCCATTTAATTAATTCTGCCTACTTACTTACGGCAGTTTGGCTCGACAGAAAATGGTGTAATTCCGTGTCAAGGACCAAAGAGTGTGGATTTCTATGTATGATAAAAACTTTTTATTTTCTCACATACCTGATGTTGCTAGAGATGTATTTAGATAGCGCTGTGTGACTCTGTTTATGCTTGCAGGTTTGTTACAATTACACTACCATCGAGTTTGGTCCATTTTCACCAGACACTCTGCCAACCTGACTCCAGGTAAATCTACAGGTCCACCCTCGTTAATCTGCCATAATTCCTTTTCTGAAAATTTGGCAGATTAACGAATTTGGCGGATTAATGAAAACTGGCCTTTTGTGGGGCAGGGTGTGTATCGTGTTCGTGTCTGTACAGAGTAAACCTATATGCACCACACAACATCATATTACTGTTGTAAAACGGTACTGAATGATCTTGCAAAATCAGTGCATGCCCAGTTCAAATAAAATTTATTGATCAGTTTTGTCAATTTACTGAGCATCAAAATAGCCAGTTATCTTGCTCTGACAGAAATTTTTCATGGCCCTTTCGGGTTTCAACAGATGTTTAGCAAGAAATAATTACGGCTGTAGTGTAGTTTGGCGGATTAATGAGTGGTAAATCAATAGGTTGCTATTGAAAACGTTTTGGCGGATGGCGGTTGGCGAATTAAGGAGTGGCTTTAACATGGGAATGAATTCGTTCAGTGCAGTTTTGGCAGATTAATGAGTGGCGGATTAACGAGGGTGCACCTGTACTCTCCTCCAAGGGCAAATGAGTGGTTACTAAAACACAATGCGGGGTTCCTTTCCCGTTAACCAACCAATGTCATAAAAGAAGTAAGTAATCCACCACCACCTCCATCTTAATGGCGTTTTCCAAGTCAACATAGTTTGTCGGATCTTCATTGGTGGTCTTCATTCACTTTTTCCAGAAAAGAACCTTGTCGGATACGTGGCACAGATTTCTATTGGCCAGATGTTCTTCCCGTCATCCAATCAACCGTGTCGAAGCACTGAAAGAAACTCGCATCACCTTCTGGACTAGTCTCGTCTTTGTCTGCCATCTGGGGTGATACAGTAGCCAGCAAGGAAGCGAGCAATCAGTTATGAAATCTAACCACTGCAAAGCAAGACAACAAACCGATATTTGTGGATGCGTGGACTGCGCCTCTTGTCACGCAGGTTGTGATATGACGGACATGCGTAGCCTTGACGACAAAGGCGATGAGGTCGTCGACAAATTTCCGTTTTGTAGTTGACTAATACGTAATGCATGTCTACAATAATTTCAGATAACACACAAAATGCACACTAATTCTGAATGTCACGCAATCATGTTCACTCACTGCATTCAACATAAATGTCATTATCAAAACCTGCCGTGGGCAGGTTTGGTATTGAGCGTCACCCGTATACTAAGAGCCGCATTGACCAAATTCCGTGTGTATGTATGTGTGTATGTGATAAAACTCCTCCCAAACCACTGAACCGATTTGCATAAAAATGATACCAGCAGATAGAGTGTCTTACGGCGATTGCTATAGGCTACTTAGATCTGAAATATTTACCCCCACCACATGCTGTTTGAAGCTTTACCGGGTAGTGTGGAAACGTAAGTTAAGGTAAGTTGTTAACTCTGCGACTCCTCTGTAGAGTATTCATTCTCATTTCCATTGGTACAGAAAGTGTAAAAATCCGCCAGGTAACAAGAGAGTTATAGTCCAGAATAAACTGGCACATTTTTATGGTCTACAGTCTATTTGTTGATGGTAACTGAAACGGTAAGTAGAATTATTATTCATTTCTGTTAACAAAACAAAAACAGAAATTATTTTAAAAATAATAAATTAAGCAAAACTGAAGTTGCTCTTCAAGAACGAAAATAACAATGTGTCAACCTGACGGGAAGTAACACTATTGGCCCGCCATGCACTGTTACCATGGAGCTATAATTAGACCGGAGGTGGCATGACGTCATCGCCTGGCTGGAGCGGGTGAAGCCGCATGGAGGCCAACCATGGAGTGTTACAGACGCCGACAGAAGACGACAGACGACAGAGAGCAAAACAATACTGGCCCCCTACACTATGTGTAGGCGAGCCAGTGATAATTGACATTATTGTCAAGCCTACTGCTCATATACTATAAATTTTATCAATGCATGGCTTGTTAAAATTATAAGAGTGTTGCTGATGAAAAAAGTAAAAAACAAAATGTAGAAATATTGTGAACTGAAACTGAGTTTAAGTAATGTTATGGTGCAATGTGCAGTTAAGTACTGAAACCATAATTAAAATTATTTCAGAACTGAAACTGAAACTGAAACCGGACGAGTACTCAGAGTAAAAAATTACTCGTTAGTGGCAGCCCTAATATTAACTCAATGCGGTGAAGTGCAATCAGTTATACATAAGCAGTTTAATTACAATTTCACTAACCATTCCAAACCGGATCTTCATTACACAAAATATCCTTTTCAAGGCTTAAGCTCAACTCTGCCATATTGCTGCCGTTCTCTTCACCGAGCTCTTCTGCTACGTCCAGCACAGGAAGCCGCAAGTCATCAGGTCCATGTGCAAAAGCACAATGTGCACCGTTCTTTGTGCATTGACCTCTGGAGTCCGTCTCGTGCACACACGCGCACGTTTTGTAGTATCGCAAGTGATACCGGCGTTCAGCGTCGCCGGCGACTCGATGCAACATAGGGCACCTGCAGAACACCGCAAACAGACACTTTGTTACTAAAGACCTACATCGCTTCACCACTACTTGCAGTAACTGCCTGAGTTAGATCTTTCAACTCGACACAAAATAGGTCATTTTAGAGACGTTCTACCCATCCAATCTCTTGGCTTAGTACTGAACAACTAAATTTAATAGGAAAAAATGCAAACATGCATCTGTAACAACATATACTACAACATAAAATAAACACAAGTTAGGTTTGGTCACCTCTCACAATCTCTGGCCTAGAAACGAGAAAGGGTATATTCTCAAGGAAGTGAATAAATACGGAAGTAAGCAAACAAGTTAGTTAGTTGGAGTTTAACGTCCCCTTTCAGCACAAATATGGCTATATCAGGGACAAAAGGTCCAGGGTGGAGAGCTAGCCCTACCCAGTGAAGGAACGCCAGCGATATATTAACCTCAACCCTGGCCGCCTTTTTGTTCAGCAGCCACCCCAAAGGGAAAGGGATCGAGAGGCTCATTTAAATGATTATGCCAGCGCCTACAACAGAGAAAGACAACTATCACACCACAAGACTAAACTAAACCAAATACAACAAAACACCAGAATAAATCTTAACTACTAAGCAATACGGATAACACAATCATAAAACAAAACAAACTAAACCCAGGTTCGGTCGCCTCCTACGACCTCACGCATGGAAACGGAGTGGGACTATTCTGGTAGAAAGGGATCGGATGGACAATAGAAGAAAATAAGTAAAGTGGATGAGAAAAGGAAAAAGGGAAAAGGTAATAATAAGCAAAATATGAAGAAGTGAATGGACTGGACAAGGGAGGAGCAAAGGCGGAAAGGGGGTACCCCTGGGCCCACACGGGGTAAGTAAGCAAACAAACCATGTATGTAGAGGCGGAATCAACAACAAATGAATCATAGTACATTACAGCCCGGGAACCTGTTAAATCCAGTTGCCACATTGGTTTGCTTATGTCCTAAAACATTGGCACTGACTGTCCTAATGCATGTATTGATTACAAGCTGATGGCACAGAATGACAACATTCTCTCACAACCACTCAAGCTACATAGCTCTCGGGCCCGATTTACAAAAAAAGCTTAGGAAAAATCCTAAGTTCATCATAAGTTTTTCCTAAGTTTATCTTAAGTTTATCTTAAGTTAAAAGTTAAGATT
>Ga0209363_1001726_pt1 | contig 10816 bp, 7 predicted proteins | sample WorMetexBAHAMAS3_FD_187385 | JGI IMG/M metagenome (GOLD analysis project Ga0209363, IMG submission 187385) | Marine gutless worms symbiont microbial communities from Max Planck institute for Marine Microbiology, Germany - Inanidrilus exumae... | ecosystem: Host-associated > Annelida > Digestive... | reverse complement strand
CCTTATAGTGGTCCAATGCGCCAGCCCAGGGAGAGGAGGGGAATTGGTAGGTGTGTGCGGTGTATGTGCGAGTTATGTAGGGTGGAAGAAGGGTTAAGTAGGCGTGAGCAGCTTGTCAGGTATTTCTGAGCGCGCCCCCTCTAGGCGTGGCATACTGTCTGGCTAAGCCCGGACTGGCACTTATTCAGTGCCAGCTCTGACCAGCACTTCTTCAGCGCATGGCCACCTGACCGACACTTCTTCAGTGCCTAGCCAGTGGGCTCAGCCACATCTATCTGCTTCGGTTTCTCACGTCGGCGCGACTGATATCTTGATGCTGCTAATCAAGGCATCAGCAACGGTCACAGTTTATAGAGGACACTGTCGAGCCCTCTTACCTGCCCGGGATTATCTCCCTGTTTATCATGTGCATAGGAATCATTAGAAATAATTCTTTGGTAGATGAACACGCCCGGGCTGAGTCGAACCCTGGCCACTGAGCGCGTCACGCTCTACTGCACATGGCGGCCGAGTGCGTTAACCACTCGGCCACGAAAGCAGGTGCACTGCTGGAGACAGTTGTGACACACTTTGATGTGTTGTGACATGTGGTTATGCAGTGAGGACATGTATGCGCAAGACTCGATTGACCTGCTAACCAGCTGCGGCATACAGTTCAAGCGACATGACGAATTTGGTCTTGATGTCAGCCAGTTTGCTGAGTTGCTTATGACCTCAGGTGTGGTGTTGACTGAAGATGTCCGATGGATCTCGTTCCACAGGTTTGCTTTTTACTGCACTTCAGATGAGATGTTGAACAAAGTAAGCTGCATATTAACTGCATAGGCGCAAATAGTTTTTTTGCAGTGATTTGAGAAGTTCAAAAGACGCAATATCTTTCAGCTGCATTTGGCAAGAAAATTTATTCTGGGTTTGCATTCCAAGTCTTCTCTAGACAGCTGATAGCTTGATTGGTTGTCTGCTGCTAATCAAATTAGGATTTTGAACAGTTAAAAGAAAACTTATATGTCATTTATAAAATCAACAGTTGCATTATATTGTTACAGCTGCTGCTGGTTTTTTTGCTTTTTCATAGCCTAAAGAACATGTCATAGTCTTGTAAAGTGAAACAATATCAGTTGCAATATCATTTTTGATTGAATAAGGAGGATACAAAGCACCGTGTATTGTCATATAGTTGTATTATGCAGCTATTTTACTGTATGACCCAATAAATACAACATTTCTGTTATTGCTGACCATTTTAGTGGTCCAGGTAGAGCATTTGGTTGGGTATGCGTCTCCCTATGCTGACAATAACCATTGACTGAACTAACCTTTGACTCATATATTTAGCATGCTTGTTCACTCTGTCACTGCCTGGGTTGCATTCAAAGGTGAGAGTTCATGGACACAGGATGAAAAAAATTTAATGCTGTTCGACTGATTGATAAGTAAAATGAAGTTAGGAAAACCAGTTATAGGCGTGACACTGGCTAAAATCAGACGTGAATTGGGAACTGTAAATAAGTATCCATCAGTCATAAATGCATGGTTGGCTAAAAGTGTTGATAAAGTGGTTGGTGTCATCTTGAGTGAGGGCTGTTTGTTGGAACTGCTATATGTAATTGTTAGTGTTGTATTGAGGCTGATTGAACACACATCTTTCCAGGTGATCCTGCACTGGCCAGTTGCCTCCGTCAGTAATTAATTAATTAATTGTTACTTTGCATCTGATAGCAGTATGAAACTGTATTGCGATCAGCGTGTCCCTATATCTGTCTTTTCTGTTTATCTGTCGGCTCGCTTATCTCAAAAACTACTCGTCCACATATCACCAATTTGTTTGTACATGTTTCCTGTGACATGTCCTCTTCTGATGGCAGTGTAATATTTTATGTACTTCTGGTTTTGTGGATGACGTCGTGTTTTCACATAGTGGAGTGAATGGGCCAGAGTCAAAGACAATACATATGCTTCATCTAGTTCATTAGGTGGCAGCACCAGGGCAAAGTCTGCCATCTCCGATTGCATTGTGTTGTTATTGTTAATATTAATATTTAATTAAGTTATTGTTACTGATATTGCGGACAGTGACGATGGTGATGTTGATGAGTTAGGTCTGCATGCTGTTGATATAGTGGCTATGACTTTGGATATATGCTGAAAATTTTGACCAGCCAACCACTACCGACGGATGAGTCTGAGTTCTTTGACCTGGTGAAAATGTTCTTTCCAAACATCTACGATGTGAAGTACTTGATGAAGAGTTGCAAGAATCTGAAAGGTGGTTTGCAGGAAGTGGCTGACCAGCTTGAGGTTATGTTCATAGCTTGCAATGCTCATTCTGATAGTGTCTGGAATGACGGCATTCTGTCTGAACATTTAACTGTCTGTACTTAGCATTTCATGTTATATACCTGTTTTTCATTGTCAACTGGGCTCTAGTTGTTTAGCCAGGCTGTACCTACAGTGGGAGTGCTCTTCACGAATAACCATGAAATGCGTTTTTAAGCCGTATCGCATACATTGCATAGATGCAGCCTATTGCTACAGATGTCACACAGAGCGCATGTGGTCTGTGTGTCTGCCTGTTGGATACATGGGTGAGTGCTGCAAGAAATGGCTGAACTGATTGAGATGCCATTTGCGGGTTCACTTGCGTAGGCCCAAGGAACCATCAATACTGGCCGGCCTACACATAGTGTAGGGGTGCCAGACTAACAGTGGTCACTGGCGTCGTTGTCTGTCATCTATAACACTTGCATATGCAACGTAGATCACCAGGAGGCAGCATGACGGTGGGCCAGTAGTATTACATCCCGTTAGGTCGACACCTTATTAGAGGGAGTTGAGATCCCTCCACAGGAAGAGCCAACTTTGGGGGTTGTCCAGCCCACTGAAAAGCACGAGGAATCTGTGCTGTGGTGTATGCAGCAAAAGGGGATCATTCCATCGTCGATAACAGCAGGAAGCGAAAAGGATCATTCAGTTTTCAATGGCGACATGACATGCGATGCAGCCTTACATCAAAAAATCTTTGACCACTTGTTCATAGTGCTTGGTTGCCTATACCTGATGTCACAAACATATCACGAAAAGTACACCCATTGATTGGTTGTGAATAATGTTTCTAATGTATGCAGAGCCTTGTTAACCAACCGGGTCCTTGTTGGTGATGACATGTGGAACTAATGACTCTACAGTTAGGTGTATGCATGTAAGCATCAGCATTGGACTGACACACCATGGATCACTTGTGGATTCTTGCTGTTACCCATGTTAGTCATTGATGGTTTTAGTAAGGGCCGCCGGCTGTTCCTATACTCCACAAAATCCTATGCTTTTCATGTGCCTAACCATGAATATTTGCTACTAAAAGTACCGGTATATTTTGTTTAAAATCTGTTTTTATTTTGTAACTACATGTTGTGCTTAATTAATGTACTCGTCATATCCTGCAAAACCTGCTAGATTAATTTTTTTATCGCATGTCAACTGTGTGTTAATATCATATTTGTATTGTAACTGGTTAAGATTGATTGTTTCTGTTGTTTGGCATAGAAGTTAGTATACATAATGGTTTTACTCCATATGTACATGTCATATGAACAAGATCCTCAGCAATTTTCATGCCGCATCGCATGCACTCAGTAGTACCTGCCCATGTAGCTCAGTGGATAATGCACTGGGGCACCATGTGCAGTGGAGCATGATGCACCTTAGGTGCCGGGTTCAAAGCTTGGTCAGGGTGTGTCTGCTCTTCACGAAAGAACTATTTCAAATAATTCTGATGCACCTGATGAACAGGGAGATAATCCCGGGCAGGAAAAGGAGGGTTCGACGGTGTCCTCTACAATCTGTGACCGTTGCCGACACCTTGATTAGCAGCGTCAAGGGTTGTTAACCGTGCCAGTGTGAGCCGAAGCTGAAAGGCATGTACTAGTGTCAATACATAACACCAGTCAGGGCTAGCCAGATTGTAGGCCACATCCCTTCTCTCCCTAGGCACGTGCATTGGACCACTATAAGGTCTCAGTGCTGAGATCTAGAGTAGGCTAGACCTCTGCCCGCAATAACAAATGAACGAACAAGCATGCACTCAGTGCGTAAGGTATGTACCTATTGCTGCAGACAGAGTGGTATGGTCCATGTCTGTTTGTTGGTAACATTCATGAGCCCTGCAGAAATAGCTAAACCTATCGATATGCTGATTGGAGTATAGACTCTGGTGGGCCCAATGAACTGTATGTTAGATAGAGGCCGAGATTTCTGATGGGAAGGGGCAGTTTTGTGGGTTGCTTGGCCTATTGAAAAGCATTGGGTGTTTTGGTGCTTTATGCAGCAAAAAGATCAATAACGGCGACAGAGTGACTGCAGCAACTGCGTGCACCACTGTTACATTACATTGTTGCACGTGAAAAATCCAATTCTGTGCAATGCGGCCTTTTCGTCAAAACTCTTAGACCACTTGTTATTTTTGTTGTTGTTTGAGCTGCAAGCAGAATGGCCATATCATAACAATGTGTAATTTGTGTATGGAATGCAGGTTGAGCGCATGGGACCACAGCATCAAGCAGGCAGTGACAGCCTACTGACTGGAGCGACTTTCTTCAAGATGCGTGAAGTATGCATGGCATATGTTTACAGAATTGCTACTGGCTTGTGTAATTTGGCAATTTTTACAGCAAAAATTACTGATACTGGATGATGTTGGGGTTTGGTTTTAGCCGATTGTCATTTTGCTGTGGGTTATGTTGTATATTTGTCAGTGTCTGTGTGTGCATGCATTTGAGCCTAAACCGATGATGTTTGATTTTGGTGTGAGGATTACCAAAGAGAGGCACTTTATATTCGATGGAGTCGGATCTACCCACAGAAAGGGTGACCTCCTTTGGAGGTGGGCTATCTAAATGTTCGGCTCTCATTATGCCATGGTCAGTCCAGCAGTTGCTGACCTCCTGTTCAGCAATCCTGTTGAACATTGTGACTAGTAAATAGGGATGGATTGGACAGAAACTGATTTTCTGCTAGATTTCAGATGTAAAAATCCTAAACCAAAACTGCAGCTGGATGCAAGAGTTCCACCTGCTAAGATTTTTATTACAACCTGACAATGAAGTTGCATTTTCAGGACACCAGATTGATCTTTATACACCCATCATATTATTATATGACACTCCAGCAAGCATGTGGCGTTCACAGGTGTTGTATGGAGCCTTTTTAGGTTCACTGTTTGACAGAGTCGACCTAATAAATGTCCGTCCATCTGTACGTGCGTATGTATGTACGTATGTACGTCCACAAAAAGTTTCTTTGATTTCAACGAAATACAAAAAGGCAACAGGGTTGGAGGTTAATATATCATTGGCCATCCTTAACCTGGCGGAAGTAAGTCTTCAGCCAAGACCTTGTCCCCGATATAGCCTATTTTGTGCTGAAAGGGGACGTTAATCTCCCAACCAGCCTGTTGATACTGTATAATGTAATTGTTGTAATGGGAGAAGCAGCTGGTTTCAGTACAGTAGGAAAGTCGTAATTGCCACTGTGTATCGCTGGTTGTGTTAGATGTTCTTTGAAGATCACATTGATGATGCCAAATACTGTGGCCATCTGTATGGACTTGGTGCTGCATATATCCTGAATGGAAGCGGGACCAACAGCAATGAAGGTCATCCGCCGACTGTTGCCAATGGTGATATTCTACCATCATCGTTAGCACCAACCACAACGTCAAGCTAACTCTCTGCAGCAGTCTGCAAAACTGTATCGTATCATGGCACTGGCTGCCGATACACATCTGTGAAATTTGTTGATGTTCTGCAGCAGCATTGCCAAGGACACCTCCTTACAATATCAGTTCTATGTTATTTGTCAGTTAGAACTGAATCGTGAAGTTGTCATCAGTCGGCGTGGTTGAAACCCGCCAAACTCTTGCATTGCTAGTAGGTGTATGTTGTTGTACTATCCTCTTCAAACAACGTGTCAGCAGACCAAGTGCATTGGATGTGATCTCATTGCATACAGGTGAAGTGCAGTTTTGTGTTTTGTCAGCTGGAAAGTGCTGTACATGACACAGCAGGACTGCATCGTTGGTTTAACTGGTTTTAAAGAGACAGTTTTGTCTGCTATCCAATGTCAGCCATTGCCAGTCTGCTACAGTTGCATGTTTATTACACCTTTTCACAACTAAATAAAAATTCCACACATTTATGAGTGGCATTTGTTTTCAACTACAGGGCCGCTGAGTGGCACCATGCTGTTTAACATATATAAATTTTTGTAACACTTTGAACCAGCCATGGAGAGATTTTCTATGATACTGGGGAGCCCAGTAAGTTTCTGAATACTAATGCAGTGCTATTTATCGATTTTGTAATTAAGTAAGAACTTTTATAAAGACTGTAATCGTTTTTAGGCCGACTCCTCCAAGTCGACCTAATAAAGCCGGTCTCAAATGTCCATCCGTCCACAAAAACTTTCTTCGATTTCAATGGGGGCTGGTAAATGACCACGGATTCTTAAATTAGGGCACAATACCTAAAGCTTATCGGGGCCGGATTTAGGATTTTTGTCCTAGTTTTTGTGTCACGTGACTTTGAAGTTGTCAGTTCCATATGTGGTTAATTTATGTAAATGATAGGGTAGTTATCTGTATATCGTAGTTAAGATTTATTCTGGTGTTTTGTTGTATTTGTTTAGTTTAGTTTTGCAATGCAATAGTTGTCTTCTGGTGTTGCAGGCGCTAGCGTTATAATTTAAATGATCCTCTCGATCCCTTTTCCTATTGGGTGGCTGCTGAACAAAAAGGCGGCCAGGGTTGAGGTTAATATATCGCTGGCCTTCCTTCACAGGGTAGGGATAGCTCTCCACCTCTGACCTTTTTCTCTGATATAGCCATATTTGTGCTGAAAGGGGACGTTAAACTCCAACTAACTAACTAACTCCAACCAACCAAACTGTTATTGAAGGTAATAGTCTCAAAGTTGACAAGGACTAGACTGTTAAGGGTTCAGATGTGTTGTCACTGTATACACTGTACAGCAGGAGCTATTTACAATTCAGTAAAGCAAAACGTATGAGACGTAGCGCAACAACGTAAAACCAAAGTAATTTGTAGTGTCCAAAGTAATTTGGCAAAAGGCCACATCGCCAACTTGTGGCTGCAAATGGATTCGTCTGATCTTGCCCCCCCCCGTCTAATACACGGTTCTTTGGACTCAAAAGAGTCAGCCCTCCAAACGGCGTCTCGATCTGTTTAGCCGTTTTTTGCACAGCTCGCCCGTGTACCCAACACACAGACCACACTACGTGCGACGTGTAGCAATAGTTTACATCTATGCACTGCAATAGCAGACCTTGAAACGCATCAGTTGAACGTCGGGTACCATTTTCTACGGCCTCTGACTCATAGGTGCAACAACTGTAGGGATTGGGGGAGACTGGTCCCCAACTTGGGGAGGACCAACAATGTAAGTCTTATTGGTCCCCCCCAACGTCTTGACCGTAGTTTTCAAAAAGCAAGAAATTTCACAGCAAGTGTTGTTTATTAACTTCCATTTGATTGGTTTTCTTGGTTCTCCCAACCACGGGCGCAACCGCAGCAGAAAAGTTGAAATTTTGGAACTGATGTAACCCTTGACATGTTTGTTGTTTGCTCGGAAATACTTGTCCTAGGGAGCCCACTAATAAGCGTAGTAGTCACCAAAATGCAGTATTTAGCATCTGTGCTTTCAGCCCCCAGTCCGGTCTGTGGCCTAGCGCGGGTCGCAAGCGCTGCGGTGTTGCGACCCAAACCTTGGTTCCCCTCAATTTTTTAGCCGTGGTTGCGCCCCTGTGCGGACTTGATTACAAACTGACTAGATTATCCCCGCGACATTTACGTAGCCTACCTTACAGGTACAAAAAGTACTATGGTTCCCGCCAACTCCCCAGGGTGCAATACGGAAGGGGATCGTGACAACGAGTGCAGGGATTGAACCCCCACAACCCGCCGACAATTCTCACCCTGCTTTGTGAGCCTTGCAGTGGATCGACGCATGAAGTACCGGGATGTTATGGTAATCAATAATCTTTCTTCCCAACTTCCATAAATAACGCTTAAATGTCTCCGTTCTGTTTGCCGTGGCAGTAAGCCGCCGGCGTAGGACCTTGCTATGGTCGACAGTAGCTGTCAGTCAAACTAGTCCGCGTATCCACTACGGCCTGTCCAGTGTCTGCCATTACAAGCCGGCATAATGGCTTTCCGACTCTTGTCAGCTAGCGAGCGGCGGCCTGGCCCTGACGACGTCCGTAGGATGCGGCAGGTGATTTGCGACGTCGGCAGTCGACGTAGACGACGTTCTACGTCGTCCGGTTTGGTCCGTAGCGCGTCGATAACGATATGGACGGGGCGCCTGGCGTCAGCTGCCGGCGGCGAGATATGGTCACGACCTAGCTGGCCGTACGACGGACAGCAGTCGCGAGGAGTCGGACACTTTGTCGTCGACTGATAGCAGACTTGATGACGAGGCGAGGCTGTGTCGTGCACGACAACGTTCGCTATGACGTCGTCAGTTAGCTGCTGTAGCTGATGATGACCGCAGACCATCGACTGCTGACTTGCAGAGCCGTCTCCAGCCACTTCAACTAAAAGCGCCAATCACACAATCACCGCGATTTATTGCTTCGCTTTTCTGCCGTCTTCCGGCAATATAATATTATAATGTTGCTGTTGCGCACCATCAGACTGGCATTTCTGAATTGATACGGAAATAATTTCGCCAACACTTTCAGAACGCCGTAAATCTTATGAGAAGCCAGGTGATTCTACGAGCCTGCGATAGAAGCCATATTCGTAACGTACTTACCACGACGACATCTGACTCAAATTACGTCAAAACCGTGGCACAAAATGACAACTGTTGTTAGTCATTAGCATACACTAGGCTGTTTATTTGTACCTTTATAGGTAACGTCTAAGGAATACCGCAGTCAATCCATGACAGTCATCATCATCATCATCATTTTATCGCTCACACGTCATATCATGCGCAGTGACACAGACGCAAGTACGATACAGTAATGAGCGGGACTACAAGGCGCAGAAAGACACTTATAGTTGCCATAGACAAACAAAATTAAAACGAAATAAAAACACTATTACACGACATCAGGTTTCACGAGAATTGACTCTTTAAATGAATAAATAGGTCAATACAGTCCAATGACCCCTTGAAGCTGTTTAATGAGGTAAAATTAACTGCGAAAGGCAGAGAATTCCGTACAATAATAACTCGATTTCGAATGCGCCAGTATTACCGCATCCTAGTTTTGGCATATTTTCCAGCAAACGTTAACAATATTGTAACTTTGCGTCGTGTGCCGTCGTCCGGCGCCGTTGTGACTGTTTCAGCCAGTTCGGCACCGACTACAATTACCTTGACCGAACTTGACATCGACTTCCGTATGTACAAAATCAAACAAGTGGTCAAAGATTTTTTTCACGAAAGGTCGCATCGCATGTCGTGTCATTACTGAAGATTGAATCATCACTTTCGATGCATGCCGTTATTGACGATTAAATGATTCATTTTGCTGCGTACACCGCAGCAGAGACTCCTATGCTTTTCAACGGGCCGGGCACGGACAACCCCCAAAAACTGCCCCTTCCCGATGGGAGATGTCGACCCCATCTAATACATCGTTTTGAGCCCACCAGAATTAGCCCCCTAAACGGCATCTAGATCGGTTAAGGAGTTTTTCAGTGCACATGCGTGTAAACAACAGACAGACGGATACATGAGACATCTGTAGTAATAGGCCGCATCTTATGCACTGCGTACTTGCGATGCGGCCTAACCACGTCACGGATTGTACACCAGACTAGCCATCAAGGTCGCAACAAGGACTCGACATCGATACTTAAGTACAGCCCAAGAACCATGGTCTATGACAACAACGCTAGTGGCCAGTGTGGTCAGTGGTCACGACACGATACGACGTGATACGATTACGACGAGCTACGATTCGGCTGCGATTTTCCTGCTATTACGCAACAAGTTCATAAACGGTAGTCGGAGAATAACGAAACCGACGTACGTGTAGACGAAGTTACGTCGTTGTTGGCGTCCAGCAAACAGTGACTGTGATTGACACGGCGCGACTTGCTGCTGACGTCACAAGTGACGTCACATCCGCTTCCGTAGTCGCTCGTGACGCTGGCACTCGTGTCGCGAATGTCGTCGCTCTTTGCACGTCGTACGATCGCCATCAGCGGTCTCACCAGCAGTCCATAGTTCTGTTGTACAACAACAACCGCGTCGCTACCCTACCAACAGTTTAGTGGTCCAAATAGAGTAATGGATCCGTCGTGTGTGTGTGTGTGTGCGTGGGTGTCCGGATAATAACTTTTGAACTAAACGACCTTTGACCTAGATATTTGGCACACTTCTTCATCTTGACACTGTCTATGTCAAGTTCAAAGGCAAGGTCGTGTGTCAAAGTTCAAGGTGGCAGGAAGAAAATGTTGCTAAAGTAGTCGGTGGGACCTCTAGCGAGGGCTTTCTAGTCATGTGGCCTTGGCTGGAACGAGCTGATCTTTGGAATGGATCTACCGTCGGGCAACGGCTGTATTGCATTAGAAAAAAGGCCAAGGATGCTGCCCCAAAAATTTATCGGAACATCGGTGTGTTCATTTTTTATCGTCATATGGCAGCTTCTGTCAACGCGTTCGTGTTGCTGGTTGGTGTTAAGCGCCAGACTTCGTCTACAGCATGGGCATCCAGGGGCGGATCCAGGAGTACAGTTTGGAGGGGGCCATATGGCGAGCGCGGAGCGCGAGCCTATAATGGGGGTC
>Ga0209363_1001725_pt1 | contig 10818 bp, 9 predicted proteins | sample WorMetexBAHAMAS3_FD_187385 | JGI IMG/M metagenome (GOLD analysis project Ga0209363, IMG submission 187385) | Marine gutless worms symbiont microbial communities from Max Planck institute for Marine Microbiology, Germany - Inanidrilus exumae... | ecosystem: Host-associated > Annelida > Digestive... | reverse complement strand
CGCCATAATATCGTGTGGCGTGTGGACGTAGGATCGGCATGTGTGGATATAGGTCAGTCCTCACTGAAGTACTTGTTTTCACAGTTATCACTACAGATTGTTGTCGTTATAATTCAAGCACGAACCAAAGCATCGGCGACGGCTGCCTCGAGTTCTGACTGACTATTCATAACGTTGTTAGCACCAGCAAAGCGTTCAGGACTTGTTTCACGACTGCAGCCTTGACTCTGAGCAACGCGGTGTGTCTGTGTCTTTGACCGCATTCCCAGTGACGACCCGGGACGTTGAACAGCAGCCACGTCTGGAGGACTCTGTACCAGACGACTACTGGCGGCAGACCGCAGTGGAGACGACGATCGACTCCCAGCTGAACCATCACAAACACGCTTTGTTCTACTAAATAACAAAACCAGTTGCACAACAACGTGTCGCCCTAACGGCACGTAACTGTACTGGCCTCCGTGCAGTGTCGGCTGCCGGACCACACACGCGTCCGGCAGTAGGCCCAGTGGCGGCTGTTCCCCACGCGCCCAGCGGCGTCACAGATGACGACAGACGACGACAACAGACGTCAGCAAGCAAAACAACACTGGCCCATGAGGCGGGCCAGTAATAATGCAACAAGACTCCATTACTACTAATACTGATTCATTTGCTGTTCATTCAGTCACCAGAAACATGGCAAATGACAAAGCACAAAAAATAAATCTAAAAACAAAAACAAAGAAGAAAAATGCTCACTTGTCCAAAACTGAAAGTATGAGTAACTTAAACTTTTCTATCAAATTCGGGTTTTGATTTTAACCAGCCCGGTTTTCCAGGGTTGAACCGTAAATCAGAAAAGCAAACCTCAGTAATTGTGGATCAGGCTTTCACTGGACAGAAGCTCTTCTTATTGCTCACACAACAGCATGACAGCATTGAAGTGAGTACTATAGTAAACAAGGTGTTGCCCTAACTGAACGTAACACACTACTAGCCCGCCGTCGTGTGCCGCCATCACGTGTGGCCCGCTGGTAAGTTATGTTGCATATGCAAGTGTTACAGACGCCGACAGACGCCGACGGCAGACGATACATACGCTGAGATTGAGACACTCCGGCTTTCGGTCGTGATCGTTGACTGCCTGGGGTAGAAGTCTGTGTTAATCCCCCTGAATCACCACACACACGCCGCCAAGTTAATCACACTACTCATCAAATTCTGCCACTAAATTAATGCTGTCACCAAGCTCAGCCTGTGTCCCAACAGCTCAACGTGCTCTGTATATCAGGAAATGAAATGTAGTGCAAGACGTGTGAACATTTCATACCATGCCAGTGTTACAACAATCTAAGAGAAAGTACACGGGTGTCCAAAGTGATTTGGCAAAAGGCCGCATCACGGTGGCGAATGCATTCGTCCACTAAGTGCACTGGCTAGGCACGTTCGCCATCAGCAGCCGGTGAACAATGACATATATGTGTAGGTACGTTATACTGGGCCAGCATGTCGCACCCCCACACACAAAAGTGCCCATTCTCGTGGGAGGATCTGAACCCCATCATTAACTAGGTGGTTCATTGGGCTCACACCAGTCAGCAAACGGCATCTCCATTGCTTCAGCCATTTTAGCACAGCTCACCCACGTGTCAAACACACAGACACACAGATCACGCTACGTGTGACATGGATAGTAACGGGCCACAAACAGCTGAAAACTTGAAACACGGAAATAGAATTACTGCCAGAATGAAATGTAACATCAGTTGTGGCGTGCATTAAAGCCAAAGGCAATTTGTCACCATCTCATATAAAACGCCACCCACATGAATGCAGATGACAACAGAAGTTACAAAGAAATAAAGGAGTTACACACTTTTAATGATCACGCCTCCATTCTGACCGGCGAACCAGGTCAGCCAATCACCCGTCAAATGTACTTGTTCAAGAAGATAAACACTGAAATGATTGGCACAGGCCGGCCAGCTGTCTATCATGTCAACAATGACCACTCACCCCAACCCAACCACTGGTCTAGCCTCAGCCTTTCTTCATACACCTTTCTCATTGGCTCTCCACAATTTCTTCCATGGTTTTTATCCACACACGCCGATAGGCAAGGTGTGGACATATAGTTTACTGTTTTTTTCTCTGTGTGTGTGTTTGTACGGTTACTGATTTCTCCGGCGAGGATAAAGCTATCAGCGTCAAATTTTGCACGGCGGTTCATCGGCGTCCAAGGCAGGAAATCTCCCATTTTTGTGAACTTTGCTCCCCCAGAAGCGCAAAATCGGACAAATCGGCCAGCGTGCCACCACCTCCACGACGTTGGCTTCCAAACACATGACAGTGACCAAGGACGTGCTTTCAGACTACAATACCATAGAGATGCGCCGATGTAAACGTCACGCTAGAGATGCACCGTTCGTGAAATCATGTGGCGTGTGGACGTAGGATCGGCATGTGTGGATATACGTCCATCCCCGAAGACGGACGTACTTGTAGTAATAATATTTTACAAGCGCATATTTCACACGTGTAAAGACAGTGCACTCACTAGATGCAGCAGCAGGCGCTGGCGAGTTAGAGGCGTTGTGTGCACGCATTGAGTTATGTCGACGTAAAGGGCTGCTACAGGCAGCAACTGGTATTAGATCTGGCGTGCTACGTGAAGAACCTGAGCAGAGATCAATGCATCGGCAAGCTGTAAACTGGCAGCTGTTAGCGGTGAAATTATGTTAGACAATTAAACATCACCATCACCAACGACAAAGCAACAACGCGTCACCGCAACGCACAGAAATGACAGCGAACAGCAAATGTGCTGGCAAGATGAAAGCTAACACAGCTACTACTGCTATCACTACCATCACAAACAAGCATAGCACTCAATCCTGCATATGTGTAACAAGGACACCATATAAACCAATATCAGAAGGTTCTACTGCTATTATTAGCCACCACTTTAGTGGTCCAGGTTGATCTATGTGTCTGGTGCGTGTGTCTGTCTGTGTGTCCAGAGAAAAGAGCTCCCATTGTAAATGGTGGAAGAGATAGCTTTTGAAGATAGAAGAATTTCCAACTTTCAAGGGCTCGTGACCTTGACATTGGATCGGGTCACACAGCATACTGTCGTGCATCACTCGTCGACCTCTACCTACACGCCACATTTCACTGAAATAGATGAAACTTTTTGCGGACGGACGGACGGATGGACAGACATTTGAGACCCACTTTATTAGGTCGGCTCATATGAGTCGACCTAAAAAGCAGGTAAAACTAACACCGGCCGTGTCATTTCTGGTCGCGTCGAAATGTCGCTAAGAGGTCAGTGTGACCTCAAGTAACGGCTTTGTTGCTCTAATAGCACTGTTCCACAGGTAAACTACACCAGTAAATAGCCGGTCATTTGGTCAAATATAGTAGTTTAATAATAGTTCTGTGTCAATTTACAATCAATGCACTTTAATTCAACATTCACAATTTCACATTTAATGAAATGTGAAAATGACCACATTTTAATTCATTTATCAAACCACAGCTCTCAAGTAATGAGTATCAAGTCATACCGTATATACTCGCGTATAAGCCGACAATTTTTGGCTCAATTTTGACGTTAAAGTTGTGGGGGTCGGCTTATACGCGGGTCATGCCACACAGCCAGAGTTGACAGTCAGCATGACGGCTATCTGTCAGCGACGCTCACTGTGTGTGTGCCACACACGGCGTGGACCATTAGTAGGTCACTAGGGCTACGTGGATGTGTGGGGGAGAGAACGTCGGCGGGGTTCTGAATGACCACCACAGACTTTTGCTGCTGCTGCATAGCCAGCAATTGTAACTTGACACCATTCCAACACTCCAACCGTGCAAGGCCATCGTTCAGTGATCATGAGATCAAAGACGACGACGACAGCACCCATCAAATTAGTCCTATATTGACCCATATCACAGACTACACAGGTGGCGATGTGTACAACAAACTAACGTGTGAACAGTTTTCTGCCTTGTTTAGCGCCGACTTGGACGCATCTGATGACGACTTTGGTGGCTTTGAACCTGCGAGTAACGCTGTTATGACAGACATAACGTCACGTGATGTAGCTTGCAGTAGGCGTACGACTTTGCTTACAATGAAATCTGTCACGTGCGATAGCACGCATGTTCCCGTCGCCGTTGTTGTGAACTCACTGACACTCACGCATTGTCAAGGCCTAGATCTAGGGTACAGGTTCGCGTTCGTCACTGATTTTTGTTACCGGCTTATATGTGCGTCACTAATTTTGTTAGATTTTCTGCCGTAGAAATGGGGGTCGGCTTATATGCGGGACGGCTTATATGCGAGTATATACGATAATTTGTTTAAAGAATATGTATATGTTTATGTAGAACCGTGACAACAACATTGTCATACCAGCTTCATCTAACAATGGTCGTCGCTGCGCTGAAGAAGACCTAATACTGCTGCCTTGAGATTGCTGTACATTCCCGCGAGCAATAATGCCTTCCAGCACAGATGCAGTAGCTTTTGATGTTTCAGCAAGCAACTGTCGTTGTCGAGGTCTGTCAAACGAACTGAGGATGCTTGCAGCTTGATCCGGAAAGTGCTTAGCAAATGCGCCAAATGCTCTGCATTCATGTATTACACATGCATGTATTCTGGATTCTATGAATTTAATCTACTACTAGGTACTTGAAAGTATATCGTACATCGTATTCTGAAATTAGACTATAGCTATTAGTTTGATCTCACAACAGCTACTAACCAGCATTGTTGCTTCTAAACAAAACAGCTCATTTTGCACATTTGTCATTAACCAAGTACTTTCTAATAAGAAGAACAATACGACATGTAGCAAGTATTGCAACAGTCTTACATAATCTAGATAACTATCATTGTAGACAAACCGTAAGAGCTAGTTCTAGCGTGGTTATGCCCGTTCAATTTTTTGTTTACTCTATTTCTGACAAAGTAAGTAAGTATGTATAAGTAAGTGGCTTATATAGCGCCAAGGTCTTTAGAAGAATCAGGGCGTGTCTGTGCTTGAACAAATAAACTCAGATCAGAAAATGTGACGTCACTCACAAGACTGGAAGCAGGCAACATTTTGCATGTCATCAAACCACGACCACAGTTGACATGTATGTGAAGTCTGCATATGTCGTTTCTGAGATATGCAAAGGGTTATGGTTACTACTGGAAGCATAGTAATAAATTTATGAGAAATAGACCGATATAAAACCGGCATTATAACAATGCAATACCTGAACAGATGACTAAAGAGACGTGACGTGATAATGCTGTCTCACCGGCAGCGGCAGTGTGTCCGTGCATCCGAGTCAGCATCAGAAAGACCACGTTTTATGGCATCCTGCAGTGTGCTCAGATGTCGCTCGATGCAGTGCTTCGGCCAAGTCTCCAGCAGCTGACTCATGAACTGGCAGCAGCAACTGCATACGGACATCACAAATACTTCATTACACTACTAAACAAGGGACGTAACCATACTGGCCCGCCGTGCAGCGTTACCGTGGCATGATGTCATCGCCTGGCCTGCATGGCTCAAGCTGCCTGTAGGCCTGCCACAAAATGTTACAGGTCCCAACAGACGACGACGACAGACGCCAGCAAGCAAAAGAATACTGGCCCATTAGGCGGGCCAGTAATAACAATTATTAAGGCTGCACACTTTTCACAGCCAGAAATAAAAAAAATCGCAGGCAGTTTGTGGCATGTAACGCAAAATTTGCAGTGAATACATAGTTGTAATTAGCAATACAAACACATCAAATAAGAGGTTTTATGTGTAAAAGATGAAATGATAACGAGGATTGGGTCATTTAACACAGTTACTAAATGAGATTAAATTGTACGAGACAAACAATAAAATATCACAGCTAACATACGCACCTGCGTATTGTACTGGACTTGGACTGCAGGTTGCTGGCAATGCCTGGAATTAGACGAGATGTCGGAGTGTTCTACAATGACAATTGTCACTTCAGTTGTCACTCACAGCTATGTTGCTCTTCACCAACTTTATCTCAACTTTAGACGTAGCAATCCTTAACAGCAGGTTTCAGTCTGCCCTCTGAATAGACAGCTTTCTAGACTTACCATCTCAAGAATTTGTAATGGTTATCATTAACCCTTTGAGCCCTTGTGGCCAGTTTTCTGGCCACAAAATGTTACACTTTTCCCCCAAGTGGCTGGTAAACTGGCCATCGCAAGTTTAGACGCATCCTGAGTGGTATGCAAACCGGCCAGAGTCTGATATTTAGGCAGACCTTTGGTCAGATAGGCTAGGGTTACAGTCAGGCCTGACGACACATGGCACTAAGCCACGAGTTACATAATGTCAGTATGCCTATGCTGTGTAATTCGATGATGTAAAAATTAATCAAACACCACAAAATAATGCTCTGGTCACCGAGTGGCGGCAATTTAGCAATTAAGTCTATTATCAATCTTTACCAGACGACAATGCTAACACCTGTGCTGTCGTTAAACAGTCATTTTAGACCCACAAAACATGAAGAAGACTACGAATAACGTGATGGCTGACAGCGTAGAATATCTAATATGTCACTGGTCTAAACAGTAAACACTCTTGACGTCAAATGAAGTGGATCTTTTCTCTGCATGGCTGAAAATAAGTAAGCAAGATGCTAATAATGGTAACTTTCAGCCAACGAAATGTCTGATCAATTCTGGACATGTGCTTAACACGGCGCACAATGGACACAAATGGGCCAACAGTCAAAAACGTCCAATTAAACATTGGTGGAAAAGACAACTAACCGCAATGATGAACGTAATGGTGACGACAGCTGAACTGGACATGACTCGAGCGCTGTTTGGCAGCAAAGCAATGAGAGACGGCAGCAGAGACTCCGCAAGCACATCAAACTTGATCTTCAGACGCTTTGAGATGTAGCTACAGCCACAACACACACAACGCACTCATTGACAGCGGAAAATCTACATTTGTATCCACCAGCAGTGAATGAATCACCAAATCAATCTATTGACTGAGCTTAGGTTTAACATCTCATCGACATAAAATAAAAAATAGGTCATTACAGATACGTTCTTCCACAGCCAACCACTTAGCATGGCATTGACAGAACTATTAGAACTTACACCACTAAATTAGCCCTGTATGGGACAACAAGTTTCTGCCAACTTCAAAGTCACGTGACACAGAAACTAGGCCGAATATCAAAAATTCGGCCAAAAGAAATTGAGATATTGTGCCCTAGTTTAAGAATCAGCATTGCCAGCTCCCATTATAAATGGCAGAGGAGATAGCTTTTGAATATGGAAAGATTTCCAACTTTCAAGGGCTCGTGACCTTGACCTTGACCCTGGATCGGGTCATACTGCATACCATCGTGCATCTATCATCGACCTCTACCGACATGCTAAATTTCATTGAAATAGAAGAAACTTTTTGTGGACGGACGGACGGACGTACAGACGGACATTTGAGACCGGCTTATCAGGTGACTCTGTCGAAGAGTCAACCTAAGAAAACTCAAACAAAGTTTGGCCGCCTCATACGATATTCAGCCTGAAAATGGACTGTGCCTACTCTTACATCCCTGGGGCACACACGGGACAAGAAATCACCAAAACAAAAGTAGTCTGAGCCACTGTCATGGACACATTTCACGCAAGATTTAAGTGATAACAAGCAACAGATGAAATGAGATGCTAACGCAATAGTGATGCATGCTTCACGGACGACTTGTGATCGCAAGTTCTTGACCGACACATGGAGTCCAACATCGAGTGACCGCAGCTGCTGATGTAGATCTGACACGTCCACCGCATCAGAGCACAGCACTGAACGAATATGCTTCAGCTGTGCATGCACACACACGCCACGCCCACTTCATGCTGCGTTCACCTAGGCTAGCCGTTAAGTTTTCTATGCAGGAGGCTGGCTTGCATATTAAGAGAAATGCCAGTGTATATAATTGCAATGATAAAGCACATAGCAAAATCACATTCTTTGATGAGATTTGCTGACAGCGACCCAAGTCTGACTTCACCCTGCTAGATGATGGCTGATATGAAGATAACAGCAGTCAACAAACTAAAACTAGAAGATGGACTTCTACACCACAGCATCAACGTGCATGTCTTTGCCACATCGACCTTGACCTTGACCTTTGATCTCGAGAATCTTATCAGGTCATCAGTAGGGGCTAGTGATCAGTTCACTGAGATTGCTCAAGCCGTTCATGAGACATTGTGTTAATAAAGATCTGTATGGATGAAAGGACGAATGAATGAATGTGGCTGATGGACTGCCCACAAAAATACTGCCTCCACTGACACCGACCGTCGTGTGACAAAGGCGTAACAAACACGCCAATGAACCACGCCCGTCCCAGACTGTTCATACATTCACAGGTGAAAGAACTGTTTCAGCTGGAACCAGTCAACTGCCTGCCTGCTGAGTCACAGCATGCTTAGACTGAGATGTAAATGATAAATTGTGGAACAGTATGTACAACCAATCACAAACAAGTAACAATTACTTTGTACTTAAATGCCCACTTCCCCTAGGAAAAATGTTTGTTTATGCGGGATGCTAATAGGATTGCTACCGGGATTGCCGTAGTGGGATTATGACGCCAGATGGCCTTCCTGAATCCCCATCAAAGCACTAATGACAGTAGACAATAAACAGTGCAACAAGTGAAATATGACACTAGTTTCAATGTCTATTGAGTTTTTGTCGTCCTTATACTTTCGTTTGTGCTTCCCTGCCGCACACGAAGTTAGATCCATCAGCTTTTCAGCACTTGCTAAACACTTCGCATTGTATCATATCATATCATGTCATAATGCCGTGCAAGACACAAACAACAAAATTAACAAATAATTAGTTACCGCTTCAACTCTTTTTTCCCAGTCACATGTGGAATTCGAGAGAGTTTCACGGATTCTCGTTAGATGGTCTGCTACTTCTCTTGGTGAAAATATCTGTTTGCAACATCAGCATCAGCATGAGCAGCTAAGAGCTAACTGGTGGTAAAACAATTCCACATCTAATATGTACACTGTGTCTTCAGTAAAGAAATTCACAATTTGCCCAGAATAACTTATAACTTCACCACACCAGTCACGAATTCTTGTAAATAATTAAAGAATAAGGCACTAATACAACTAATCACAGTACAATAACCAAAAATGCAAAAACAATCTGCACATGCAAATATAAGTACCAAGTAATTCATGAAATACAAAACTACACTCACAATAAAGTGACCTGCCTTGTCAGTAATTACATACTGACAAATTATATGGCAGGAGAAAACAACAACAACAATTACCGATACTGTGGGAACATCTTCAAATGACTTTTCAAAGTCTTCTTCAGTAACTGCTCCTGTATTCATATTACATTTCATCAAATATAGCTGGTAACAGTTAAATACAGCAGTAGCTTGCTGCAATATTAACAGCTTCAAAACCCACCATTTATAATTTACATTTTCACAGAGAAACAGACAACACAAAAGTTTGAGAAGTTCTTTTTGTATGAATTATACTATCATTCTGCTACTACAAGGAGCAAAACAACAAAGGATAGCAGACTTCACCTCCATGCACACTTCAAAGATGCAAAAACACAGACATAGAGACATACATAGAGACTTTACACACAGACATGCAGATTGCCATACTTTGCACCCTGCAAAGTAATAAGTCGCAATAAAAGCTGAACAAATCGACTGAAGTACAAGAGAATTAGCTATTGCAGAGGGACAGGGCTATGTCAAATTTATTTAAATCTAGTTGACTGTTGCACAACTGTACAAACAATTCTACTTGAAAAGGCTTGCACTAGGTGACTGACACTCAAGTTCACTCAAGTACTACTATTAGGACTACTGGCAGCTATCTGTATATATTACCCATTGCGTGAAAACATGATGTCATTCTCAAAACTGGAAATAAATAATGCACTGCACAGTCTTCATAAAAGAACTGAGCCATTTGTACATGCCTTTTTTGCGAGCAGACAAACAAACAAACACAGACAGACAGACACAATGATTGCAATACTCTGCACCAGGGGACCAGTAACAACTAATGAGCAATTCCAAGATAGTTAGTTGGAGTTTAACGTCCCCTTTCAGCATAAATATGGCTATATCAGAGACAAAAGGTCATGGGTGGAGAGCTATCCCTACCCAGTGAAGGAAGGCCAGCGATATATTAACCTCAACCCTGGCCGCCTTTTTGTTCAGCAGCCACCCAAAATGGAAAGGGATCGAGAGGCTCATTTAAATTACTATTCAAACGTTTGTTCTACGTAACTTTCTTTAACGTGCGTGACAAGCAAGTGGGACAGACTACTATCATTACTGTCACAAAGTGTTGCTATGTAGCTAAAAACAGACTGTTTTATACCGGAGTGCTCCGAGTGAGATCTGGACGAAAGTGGTTTCATGCGAGACACGGTAACCTTGCCGACTGGCCTCCCACCAGTAGACATCTTGCTTGTATATCACTTCCACAGCCACCATGCACGTGCCAGCATGTGATCAGGTCCGGGTGAAATTCAACACTGCTGGATATTCAACTGTCGATAGAATAGTAGCAGTGACTATGAGATGTTTAGCCTTGTGTGTAAGAGCCACAACACACTGCAAAATAAAAACAATACACTCACTCTTTTACTAATTTTTACTAGAATAATATGAATTTGAAAAATTCAAATTTAAATGGACCATGAATATTCAGATCACTGCATTTCTGCTGCAATGATGAACTAACTTAGCCGTGCCTATAACGACGTCATACAAACATCATAC
>Ga0209363_1001724_pt1 | contig 10819 bp, 9 predicted proteins | sample WorMetexBAHAMAS3_FD_187385 | JGI IMG/M metagenome (GOLD analysis project Ga0209363, IMG submission 187385) | Marine gutless worms symbiont microbial communities from Max Planck institute for Marine Microbiology, Germany - Inanidrilus exumae... | ecosystem: Host-associated > Annelida > Digestive... | reverse complement strand
CGCTTCAACCTCATGGACAAAAACTTTTCATTAGAATGCTGTATAAAGATTTAGGCTACAGTCAAAGCTGTTGAACTTGATTTACACTAAATTTCTTATCTACCAACTCTAGCTGCCGTGTCTGCGTATTATGCTCGTATGTAAAGCGATTCTTTTATGCTCTTATATGTTTACAGTTTTACATTTGTTTTTTAACCATCGTGCATATCTCTATTGTTTGGTTGCGGTTTGTCAACCTTTTATTAAACTCATGATTGATTGACTGTATTGCTTAGTTTTGATTTATTATGGCGTTTTATTTATTTGGTTTAGTTTAGTCTTGCGGTGTGATAGTTGTCTTCCCCTGTTGTCGGCGCTAGCATAATAATTTAAATGAGCCTCTCGATCCCTTTCCCTTTTGGGTGGCTGCTGAACAAAAAGGCGGCCATAGTTGAGGTTAATATATCGCTGGCCTTCCTTTACTGGGTAGGGATAGCTCTCCACTTCTGACCTTTTGTCTCTGATATAGCCATATTTGTGCTGAAAGGGGACGTTAAACTCCAACTAACTAACTAACTGGTGACTGATGACTGTTGCCTGTTTGTCACACTGAGCGTCCACGTAAGTTGACAACACTTGAGACGATGTGCAGTTGCAAAATTTTGTAGAGTCCAGCGTTTGCGACAAAGTTCCAGAGGGAAGTACCTTTAATTTTTAGATACCCAAATTCCCTTTCAATACAATGTACGAAGAACCGAGGGTAGCCCCTGTGCCAAAACCAAGCTCAGTTTGTTCAGCTCGATACAATACCGGCTTGTGACTAATCCTGTGCTAGCATAGCATCGAGTGGGTAGACATTTTAATGATTAAAATTATTTTGGTTAAGTTCTCTTATATCACCATTTGCATAACATTTAATGTCTGCTGTTATTTATGTTGATGTCGTCAAACTTTAGATGTAGCGTAATGTTTGCAGTGTTGGCAAGCTCAGGCACAATGGGTGGCAGTAGGTCTCTAGAGTTTCATCTTCTTTCACCGGCTGGTGAAGATACTCTGCACTGTTGCTCACAGTAAGTTTCTATACCTGCGTTACCTAATGATAGTAGGCCTACCAACTGCAGGTAAATTCTTCAGCTATTTGCAGTGACTGTAGGCTGTTCGATGGCACAATGCTGTTTTGCATATGTGAATATTCATAGCATTTGGGACATGAAAGGCATCTCACGCCTCATCTTGCTGCACGGTACTGAGGCTGGTATCCACCGAGTAGACGGAGTCTGTGGGCCAGCCGTAGATGATTGCTATTAGTCAGATGACTTGCATTAGTCACAGTAGGTCTTCCACAGTGCACAAAGTTCCAGAGGAAAGTACCCTTATTTTTTAGATACCCAAATTCCCTTTCAATACAATGTAGGAAATGCTGGGGGTAGCCTCTATGCCAAAACCGAGCTCCAACCATTCAGCCATTTCGATACAATACCGGCTTGTGATACGAAGATGGACACCGGACACATGGCCATTGCTAATACCGTGCTACCACATGTTTGCATAGGTAAAAATTTTAATGATTAAAATTATTTCAGTTAATTTTTCTCACATTGCCATTTGCATAACTTTCATGACAGCCAAATTAAAGGGTTTTAAGTATCCAGAGGGAACTCAGTAGAGGGCATACATCAGCCATGCCACATTGAACATTTCTGTAAATTTAACGAGAATTTTGCACTTCATTCACTGAGTCAATAAATAAATAAGTGGTCAAAGCAGTTTTCCGAGAGGCCGCTTTGCAGGGAGGGACGGATTTTTCACGCGGAACGGTTAAAGTGACACCAGCCATTTGGGAGCAGTGCATTTGTGCTGATGCCATTATTGATTGTTTTGCTGCATACACTGCAGCAGTGACTCACAATGCTTTTCAGTGGGCCGGACAGCCCCCAAAATTGCCCTTTTCTTTGGGGATCAGAACCCCTATCAAATACATGGTTCCTTGAACCTACCCAAGTCACGTTTCCAAATGACATCTCGATCAGTTCATCGGTTTTTGCAGGGCTCATGGACATGGCCAATAAACAGACACAGACAGACCACAGTACTCCATCTGTAGCAATAGGCTGCATCTAGCTGTTGCTGTGATGTAGCCTAGTAATGTATGTAGCAGAAAAGACAGCTACTGTAAAACCCTTAATGTCCGTGCGCTGAACAAAACTGCAAAATTTAAGGGTGCAGATATTGATATTGTAATAGCTTTAATTCACATAGTGTGTGGTGTTTTAACTGTATGGTTTGAATTCGCAAAAATAAAAGGCACCAAAATACTTTGGCACGTGAAGTCGCCAACTTTTGTGGCAGCCAAATTAAAGGGTTTTAAGTAACCAGAGGGAACTCAGTAGAGGGCATACATGGCAGTCATGCCACATTGAAATTTGCAGTGTTGTTACCTGTGAACAGCAAGTGCATGCGTGTAAATGAAGTCGGTTAATATTGTATTGACTGTTGTACCAATGCAGTCCCAAACATGCACAGTGGCCCCATTCTACAGAATCTCAACCTTCACAGTGTGGTGGCACTTACGACCGAATGATATTCAGATCATTTCCAAAATTCAGCCTCTGTGCTGTGATTCATATTCTACTAATTCCTCCAATTTTGTGAAATCCACCTATAACTTAGTGAGTTATTCTGACATCTGATAACAAACAAACCAACAAATGGGATGAAAACATCTCGGCCAACGTGTGGTGGCGGTGAAACTTGGTTCGTTGATGAGTGGGTATTTAAGGGGTAGAAAGTGTCCAACTGATAGTAGAGTCCCAACTGATGATGTTTTGATATCGGGTTTTTGTTTTCTGTTGACTATTTTGCCCCGTATGAGCTACGGGGTTGTAACACATCCTGATTCATTTGTTGATTCCGGAGCTATGTAATACTTTTGCTTACTTACTTACTAAATTTCTTATTTCTTTACTTTTTAAGAATAGACCTGTTCCGTTTCCAGGACGGAGACTGTAAGAGGCGATCAAACCCGGCTTCAGCTTTTGTGTTTATTTCGTTATGGTATATTTTATTATGGATGCATGTTTTCTTTTGTTGAATTAGATTTAGTTTTTCAGTACTAAGCCAAGAGATTGGCTGGCAACAACGTCTTCAAAATGGCCTTATTTTGTGTCGGGTGGGACATAAAATCTTAAGTCAATTCAACTCTGTTGACTATTTTCAGAGAATTAATTTATTATTAATTGTTGCTTCATATGTTAGGTGTGGAAATGGTGTAAATGCAGCACTTGAAGGTTTGTGATAATTGCTTTGACTGTTGTTTTATATTATGCTGTAACTGCACTTTCTGTTTGGAAAATGGCGTTTATTACTATGACCACTTTCTAAGAAATATTTTTAGGCTTTTAGTAGGTCAGTTTAGGTAAGTAAATGTTTATGATTGCATGATGTATAAATATTTCTGTCCTTGATTAACTGGCTTAGTCAATCATTCAATCACAACAAATGTATATATTACCATGTGTTGCTAATGAATCAAATGCACACTGCATTGTACATGTCTATACGGCTATCTTCAGTTTGAATGACTAAAGTAAACAGTTGTTGTCTTGGTTTCTAAAAACTAAACGTGCTGTTTTTTTGTTTTCATCCTGCATTTTATTGTTTTTTTTTGACAAAAATCTGTGAATGTGTCACCGCTGCTGTCAGTTAAACTAGAATGACTTTGCGTTGATTAAGTCTTGCCTTAACAGCGCTGATAGTTGCAATTTCGTCGTCACGTTTTTTCCTAAATAAACTGTCACAGAAGTTTTCTTGCCTTTCGTTAATTAGTCATGCTGTAGCCCATTTGCTAGTTAGTAGGTCTGCAGCGATGTATATGTTGTGTGTTCAGAAGGTGAAACTCAGCCGATGTGCTGTGATCGTCAAGATTGTCCAGGCACATACCAACAACACTCTGGCATCGAGGTGATGGAAACTTAATCTGTGTGCTTTTTATTGCGTGGTTTAAATGAGTTTTTCCTTCATTGCTTTGACTCTGTTGCTCATGTAACAGGAAAAATATCTGGTCTGTACAGTTCTTTGCCACTTGTCCCAAAAGGTTGTTTTGAAACATTTGGAGGAAGAAAGTCTCGGGGCAACTGGCTAGTCCAAGATTCTCAAAAAATAGCCGTTAAACTGGTGTATGCTTAAATGTGTTTAAGTGTCGTACTTCCACTAGCAACGTGCTACAACGACTTGCACAAAACGAAACGATTAAAAGCTGCGAGTTCTTATTTTTGTTTGTCTTTGAGAATATACCTCTAATGTTGTCTTTGGTTTTGTTTCATATGAACTATATGCCTTACATTTTAGGCCGCATGCCAGTAGCTGGATGTGGCCTATTGCTACAGATTGAGTGGCGTGGTCTGTGTTTTTGTCTCTTGGTCACGTTCGTGAGCCGTGCAAAAGCGGCTGAACCAGTCGAGATGTTGTTTTGGCAGCTGACTTGCATGGCCCCAAGGAGCCAACCATGTGCTAGATGCGGTCCAGGTAATTGAAAAAATTTGTGGTTGTTCAGGCAATTGAAAAGCATTGTGAGTCACTGTTGTGTTGTACGCTGCAAAAAAATCAATAATGGCCTCACAGCGTCACTGCTGCTGCGGACTGCAATGCTGCTGATGGTCATATTACGTTGTTCTCCCATGAAAAATCTGCCTCCCTGCAATGCAGTCTTTCATCTAAATTCTTTGTTAAAATTTGATAATAGCTGTTGTGGAATTTTAACATATTTGTGATGCAGGTTGCACACGCATTTATTCTAGGAACAACTTATTCCGAGACACTGAAAGCGATGTATACTGATAAACAACAAGAGAAATGGTAATAACTCTAACACTTGCTACAACATGTTGCTATATTTTCACTGTACATTACTTGAACGGGGAGTGAATAGTGATTTTTAGGTAAAGTAAAATTTTGACTAGGAAGCAGCTGTGGCTCACACCCAGCGGATCCTCTGTCGCCCACGTTAGTGATTGGCCGTGGCCACTGGCCAGTCCAGGATCTGGAAAAAGAGAGGACGGATTAATAAGGGCACACAAACATTAAGGGTTTTACAGTATGTTGGAACTTCACAGAGGGGTGTGTGAAGACATCACAGGATGGTTTCAAGGAGGATGTGGAAAACTTTGGAATAAATGCAGAAGAAAATCATGGGGGCAGTGGATTAACCAAGATTCGCCTGGAAAATGGCGTTAGAAAAGATGCTTTGTATATGGCAGCCGTGTATGTCGTTGTCGTCACTGTAAGTGCACGTGATTGTTACAGGCCACTGCACATGGACTGCTTCGGTATTGGCACCACTCGTCTGCTGGCAGCATCAGTTGAAGTATTATCTTCGAACGATGATGTGCGATGGCCACGACTCATTGCGCCGTATCAGATATGCATCATACCACAGAAGGTACATGTAGTTGCTTACCTTTCCTGGCTGCGACAGAATCCATGTCAGTTGTCAAGCACCTGCATATGTAAAGATGTAAAGTCGTTCCCGAGCCACGTGGGCGCGTAAGACGGCACTGATCTCCGTTTCTGTAGCCCTCACCCGGACACCAGCTTATGCCGCGAGACCATGGATACGGGGGTTACTGCATCGCGTGGTGTGCCTCTTTATGCCCAGCTTTTGCCAGTACCAAGTTATACTGCTTGGTGACAGAGGCACACGGGTGTGAACAACTTGCTTAAGGTTGTTATCGGACAGCACATATATAATTGACTAACAGCGAAATGTGACCTTCAGCGTCTCCGTCATGAAGCAAGTTGTGGATTATTATTACTGGATCCGTCGACTTAGCAGCTTACTATAGTTTAGTTGGCAGTTGGGTCACAGTACTTTATAACTGACAATTATTATAGTCCAAGTAGAGCACTTGGCTCTGTATGTGTGAAATCGTCTTACCTATGACCTTTGGGATACTGGTTCACCTGGACACTATCTGGATCAAGTTAAATGGTCCGGGTCATAGGCACATGGTTCATATGTACATTACCAAGATATACCATCAGGATTTGATGATATATCTTGTTTAACATATAAATGATATAATCATAATAGTATACATATATATAATTGATTAAAACATCGAAATGTGACCTTCAGTGTATGCATCATGAAGCAAGCTGTTTAGCGTTGGCTTTTATGAATCTGTGCAATGTGACTGGAATTTTCAGTGTTTAGTTAATAAATTAGTCATTAAAAAATTAATTATTGTATCATCAAATTTGAATAAGTTTATTAGTTGAGATATTTTGTATCTTCACAGAACTATTACTTAATATCACGACAAGGTAGCCCGTGTGGTTCCTGGGGCTGTACATAAGTGGGTAAGTGTCTATGTAAGTAAGTGATAAACTTATGAAGTGCTGAAACCAGAATAGGCCCTCTTCGCTTCCAGGCTAGATGTCGTAAGAAGCGACTAAACCTGCATTTATTTTTGGGTTAATTTTATGTTGTACAGATACATGTTTGCTTTCGTTGTTTTTGTTTCAGTTTTTCAGTACTAAGCCAAGAGATTGGCTGGGAAGAATGTCTCAGAAATTACCTATTTTGTGTTAATTTGGACATAAAACCACAATTCAGTCAATCACAACAAAGTAAACTGTAAAATTACGAGTATTAGTTCCGTGTTTAACATTAGTTTTGTTTCGGGTAGTTTAAAAAGTAGAAGTATAAAGTGTCTTCAAATCAAGATATGTATCTGATTAGGTTGTTATTTTGATGGAATTGTATTCATTTTCAATTGTTTAATGTCAGTTTTATCCAGTAATATGGTTTGCTGACTGCCATAAGAGTTGAGCAGTTATTAATTAGTGAATATCAACGTGTAGGAAGGTTACAAGTCCGATGTTACAATGGAACTGGCTGAGTCCATATATGATGAGCTAACAGCATGTCCTGCACTGAAAACTGAAGTGGTTATCAACGATCGGCTTCACATGTCCATTGGTCAGCGACTCCGCGACACCCGTGCCTTTGGATACCCTCATGCTATTGTACTCGGCAAAAAGGTCGGTTAAAATTAATTATTGCAGCAAATGACCGAATCTCGTAGCTTTTGGATGACTTATAAACTTATCTTTAATTGATCTTCTTTCTTGCAGTGAAAAGCATTTACTGTGCTCATTTTAGTCACTAACTGCATTGGTTTATATTCCTTACTTTTTGCATACCAGAGTAAAATGGTAGAGATGATGTAGATAACACCTCACGTTAATCCAACGGTATGTGTGCATTAAACGTGCTCTAACAGTTCTTGATTGGGGGTGCTGGCTAACACAAGTTGACCTGCATAATGGGTCATGAAATAGTTGTGATGCAAACGTGTAATGTCCCTGAACGTAGAATAATAAAGTGAATATTTTATTCATGTTGTAGGCGCTACTTGACAGCCCATTGTATGAGTACATCGACGTCTACAAGGGCAAGGGGTCTCAGGAATTTCTGAGTCGGCCGCAGCTGCTCAGTCGATTATCTTCCGTGGAAACTGTTTAGTAGTACAGCAAATTCTTGACTGTAGCATTATGTCATAAATTGTAACTTCCTCATAAATCAGCGGCACCAGTGATATTAGTAGTAATAGTAATACTAACATAAATAAAATACGTGCAAATCATGATTTTTTACTGGCAATTTTCTAGAGAAGTCGGCACATAATATATGGTACTGCGTTTTTTCAATTATTGGGTCAGTATCATACTCACCCGTCATAGTGATGAGTTCAGTTCTTGTATCTGTAACGTTTAAGCCTTCAAGTCGCAGCAGCAACAGTAACCTGATCAATAACGTGATTAATGGCCCCATTGATTCAGGATGAACACTGATCTGGTTCCAGTATTAACTAGATGGCTGTATTGTGTGGAGTGCCCACAATACACTACAGTAATCTGCTCAAAGATGTCCGCTATCTGTACACAAGCTGTTTATTTCCTGCATTCGACGATGCTTAGTGTCACATGCCTGCAAATGAGTGATATCAGTGTTATATGCCGTATTACTTCTATTACTTACAGTTTCCAATTCATGTCTGCTTTTCTTCCACATCGGTCAGCCAGGCCGCGCAGCAGCATACTTGGTTTAGCCAATATCGGACACTGGATGTTGCCGAAAATTTGGCTAGATTTCTTGTACTGAGCGTACAGACCAGGGAATGATTTTGAATTTATTCTAATACATCCCGTAGAGGGATCACTTGGTAGTGAATTTCGGGCGATCTGTAATCTTTGTGAACTTATGGCGGCCTGAAGTCACAAGACGTTGAAATTTTGTGAGAAATTTTTGCGTTTTTTGGGGGAAAACGACCCCTTACGGTAAACTTTTCAAAATTCCGTTGTTAGTTAGTTTTCATCGTGACACCGATTGACGTTGGTATTCAAATTTTTGTGAAATTTGGCCAACAGAAAATCGGCGAAATTGTGCATTATTTACCCGACAAAAAATTCGCCTGCCTCTCAAACTGTCACTACTGTGTGGAATGTGCCCAAAATCTGCCAGGGCCAACACCCAACAAGTCTCCAGATTTCATCCAAATCAGTTCACTTTTGGCCAAGCTATAGCCACACGCATGCAAGCGTGAACACTGCCAAATTGCCCTGTAAAGTAAATCCAATTTTCGGCCGAAGCCTAGCCAAACAATAGTACAGAATTGTAGGACAGATCATGTTTTAAAACATAATTACCATATTCTACCTTACTATACTGTTTTACCTATACACGTTCTTATGTATTGCTTACGTTTGGTGAGTAACAATAAAGATTTATTTATTTATTTACTTTCTCAAAAAGGTGGGGAGATTAAGTTTTTTATTGCAGAAAAAAAGAGACACATTAGTACTGATCCATTTTATGTATTTTGTATCATGCTGCATAATAACAATATTAGAACATGTGCAGGTCTTGTTTTTTTGACTACCAAACCTTTACACGATGCGACTAGATACTTCAGTTTAGCATGGACTTAACCTCGTTTACCTTTTATGCCCCATTACTTGCACCCAGTGCGTAGATGTAGCTTACTGCTATAGATGTCGCATGTCTGTCAGGCACATGGGTAAGCTGTGTAAAAATGGCCAAACCAATCTAGATGACATTTGGGGGAAAGACTACAGTAGGCCCGAGGTGCCTTGTATTAGATAGGGGTCCGACGGCACATTGTAACACGCCGACACAGAACGCATTCCAAAATGTTCACCTCCTACCACTGGCGAATGTGCTTGCCTGCCCAGCACACACGTTTGCTATCACAAGGGGTGTCAAGAGGGCGATGCAGCCTTCTGTCAAATTACTTTCGACACTTATTTGATTATATTTCGTATACAGAATAGTATTCGGATCCAATTATAGCCTGTTTAACAGTTACCATCGACTGATAATGTACATTAAATAAGGTTATGCTGTAATTGTTTTAAACTGCTCAGTCATTTACTTTAACTCATTTTCACTGCTCAACTGTGACAGTTTGGCTGACATGTTACACTTGAAAAAAGATATATATGCCCTAGCGTCGACCTGAATGCTTTCGCCACCTAAACGACCTGCTGTGACTGACCTTTCACTTTCCGCTGTTAACGTCCACAATCTACTCAGTGCATCGGTTGGGGCTACTGAATATTCCCCGTAAGTTTCGTCGAGATTGCTCAAGCCGTTCATAAGATATCGTGGTAACAAGCTCTGTCCGAACGAATGGATGGGACAGTCAGAAAACCCAATTCCTTTATAGACACTGTCGGCTGGCAAAGGCATAAATTCAGTTGCAACCGAGTAGACCAAATACAGTGGTAACGCAACAATGTATTCAACTGATATGATTTTTGTCTCAAATATGGACAATCAAAATCTTGCACGGAAATAAATTCACACAGAAAAGGTAATTCTTCATTGTTAATTCACATAGCAAAAGCACATACATTTCATCCATTTCAGTAACACAGTCACATATGTTTAAAAGCACACACACACACATATCTGCATCTTAAAACTAGACTGAGCATGAAGTGTAACTGTGTAAGACTAACAAAAGTCAAGTGTTCAAAGCTGTAAACATTAATATGAGAAGTGCACGTGAACAATTACAACCTAAAAGTCGGCATTAATGTCAAAGTCGCCACCAGGACTGGTCTGTGTCACGGTTGAAGCACGACTCATAACACCTGATTTCTGATACTCTGCAACGCGCTTCTCAAAGAAGTTAGTCTTGCCTTCCAGAGAAATGTTGTCCATAAAGTCGAACGGGTTTTCTGTACGCCATATCTACAAAACGGGCACTAGTTGATGAACATCAAATTCTGTCATTTGATTTTAAACAAGTGGTAAAAAAATTTCGATAAAAAGCTGCATCGCAGATGGGCGGATTTTTCATGGGAAACAATGTAATGTGATACCAGCCGGTTGGGAGCATTGCAGTCATTGTTATTGAGGACTGAATGATTCATTATGCTGCATACACCACAGCACTCCCAGTGCTTTTCAACGGGCCACTACTGTGGGGAGATCTTGACCCCATCTAATGCAAGGTTCCTTGAGCCCACGTGAGTCAGCATCTCAAATAGCACCTCGATCAGTTGAACCATCATCCATGTGCCCAACACACACCATGCTACATCAGTAGCAATAGGCTGCATCATCTGCTGCATTCAGGCAATGCGGCCCAAAAATATTCAGTATTTATATATTCCATATTTTTTGCAACAATTAATATGTAAATTATAACATTTTGCAGAATTTGGATATTGTACATGCAAGCGGTGCAAATTGCATACTTTACACTGCCAGACTTATTTATATGCCGACATTTGGGTTTTGCTTCCAATT
>Ga0209363_1001723_pt1 | contig 10820 bp, 5 predicted proteins | sample WorMetexBAHAMAS3_FD_187385 | JGI IMG/M metagenome (GOLD analysis project Ga0209363, IMG submission 187385) | Marine gutless worms symbiont microbial communities from Max Planck institute for Marine Microbiology, Germany - Inanidrilus exumae... | ecosystem: Host-associated > Annelida > Digestive... | reverse complement strand
TTAGTGCACCTACTGTTTGGAACTCACTGTCTGATGCTTGTACAGAGGCAGAACTTGTCAGTACTTTTAGGAGTAGATTAAATACCGAACTGTTTAATGTAGCTTATGTTGCCCAACTTGTCTAGTCATCGCCACCATGCGCCTCTGATTCGCTTGCGACGTATGGCGCTATATAAATGTGTTATTGATTTGATTTTTGATTGATTTGATTGATTTGCAGTTTTATCAGTTAAATACAGCTTCTGTAAAACGTATCCACGTGGATTGCTGTCTGTAGGTCTGCTGACCGTGACAGACTTCATCAGAATACTGTGTCATTACTATCGTACGTCTAAGGTTAGCAGTTATTTTTTCTGTTTGTTTTTGACAGTAACTGAAGTGGTATTTAGTGACACATGACAAACGTATATTTAGGTAGGGAGATGGTGTGTGTGCAGTAGAATTAAACAATATGAATGCTTAGTTGGGGAATATGATTATTCAGCTGGTATCACAGTTACTGGAGAGAGGAAATAAGAGAACAGATACTTAGATGGTCCAAGTCAGTGCTGAATTGCTGTACAGTAGACTGAGCTGCTGCTGCTGCTGCTGTTGATTTTAGGATGAACTTTCCAGCATCGGCGATCAGACTATAACCAGATGGAGAGGTGCGGTTTCTGGTTTTTATTATTTATTGTTAGGTCGACTCATCGACAGAGTCACCTGATAAAGCCAGTCTCAAATGTCCGTTTATACGTCCGTCCATCCACAAAGTGTCTTCGATTTCAGTGAAATTTGGCATGTAGATTGAGGTCGATGAGTGATGCACGACGATAATGCAGTATGACCCGATCCTAAATCAAGGTCACGAGCTCTTGAAAGTTGGAAATCCTTCTATTTTCAAAAACTATCTCCTCCGCCATTTACAAAGGGAGCTGGCAACTGACCACGGATTCTTAAATCCTAGTTTAAGAATCCGTGCTCAGTTGCCAGTTGCAAAGAGTCAGCAGTCAGTCTCATACTGGGCTAATTTATTATTTCTGCTGTTGATATTGTGCTTTTATGGACAGCCGGCGTAAAGGAACCAATGCCTCTTTTCTAGGCTGGTAGTAGGTGATAAAAGGGACGAAGCCAGTGAAACCAATATTTTGGGTTGCAGCATTTGTTTTCTTCAGTGCTCTGATACTGTTGGTTGGGTTACAGGAAGAACATGCAACCCGTAAAAAAACTTTTGTCACTTACCTCAGAGAATAGTGGACATCATATTCAACATATTGTAAAGTAATAGTCCGTGTTTTAAAGCAGATGCATGTTATACAGTACTTTAGTAGATGCTGCATGTCTACCATGGAATATTTCATGTTATAACAGTGCAAACGATTTGATTACAAACTGTTGTTCGTGAATTTATCAAAATACCACAGCTTATTGATTTGATTAATGTTGTTAAGATCAAAAGGTTAAGAAGTGGGTCCTACTTTTTTGGCTCACCCAGTAGAATGCCACATTTCTAAGTACCACAGTGTAGTAATTATGTGGTGATGCATTGGGTAGGGCATTGTTCTAGCGACCTGTAGCTTGGTGGTTCAGTCCCGGCTGTTCCGCTGTCACACTAGGCAAGTTGTTCACACACATGAGCCTTCAGCCTTCGTACACAAAGCAGTATAGATTGGTTCCGTCCAAGGTCGGTGACACTGTGAAGCTGGGAAGGTAACCGTGGGCCTGACAGAAACTATTGGCAGCCTACTACTGGTTTTATCAATAACATGGCGTCACCTGTTGGCCGTCCAACCAGAAAAACTGCGTATCAGCATCAGCCCATGTGGTCTTATGGGCATACCCTTTGCCTTTGGATTGTTAAATATTGTTACTGGCCCGCGTAATGTCGTCGTCTGTAACGTTGCTGGCGGGCTGGCCGGCCACTCGCCGGGAGCAGGGGAACACGGCGTGGGAACACTGCTGGCCGGCAGCCTGCGCGGTCGGGAGGCCGACAATGCACGGCGGGCCAGTCGTGTTATGTCCCGTTAGGGCGACACCTTGTTGCAGCTGAAGTATTGATGATTAGCTAAAGTGGTCAGTCTGTCTGTCTGTGCAGAAGTGTTACTGAGCAGTCGTAAGCCGATGGTCTACGTGCCACCAGACAGCAATCTGCTGGATGCGTTCTGTGCTCTTCACGGCAATGCAATTCGTCGTCTGCTCGTGGTGGACGCGCGACGTCATAACCCGCTGTACACCGTCACTCATTTGCTCCTGCTCAGATTCATCTATGCAAAAGTATGAGCGCCATTTGTGGATTCCATCGTTCAGTTTTTATGTCTTTTATACTCGACAGTATTGGAGAAGGCATTCTCTGTTCGGACTGTCCTCCATCTGTCCATTCGTTCGTCAGGACAGATTGTTACCACGATATCTCGTGAACAGCTTGAGCAGTCTCGATGAAACTAGCTCCTACTGGTGACCTTATTAGATTCTGGAGGTCAAAGGTCATGGTCACAGCAGGCCATTGAGGTCAAATCTTGTGAACACCATATTTCATGAACTACCTGAGCGATCTCGGTGGAACTTACAGGGAATAACCACTAGCTTTACTGATAACCTGAATATATTTTATGAGGTCAGAGGTTATTGTCACACCAGTTCTTCAAGATGGTGAACATTTCCTCGTCGATGCTGGGGTGTCAAAGTCCGTCTTACTTTTCTTAGTTAATACCGGCTGAGCCATTTCCTGACCCAGCAAGAACCTTTGTGGATTACTACAACAGGATTTTACTGCCATGTGACCTTCGTGTTTTCCATGCAATGGTGTCAAAGTGTGGAAGAGAACTCAAAGCTAATGCTATCTAGGGATAATACTCATTGACTCATCTTTTCATGGTCCAGCAGCTGACTCCTAGGGCTACATCATTTCTGCCAACGTAAGTTGTGTTTTTAAATATATATTTTTTCAGGTGTTACTGTGAGCTTTTATTTGTCTTCCAATATTCCACGCTCAATGCAAGCTTCATGGTCTTCAGTGACTCAGTAATGAGCAAAATGGTTAAACATTAGAAATGCCGGCCTCTGGGCAAAGTGTACTCTAGATGATGGCAAAATGTCACAAAATTTTTTTACCTTTATTACTTACGCAGTTTTAGTTGGGCAACAGGATCCGGATATTGGGCCTGTTAAAACATGCCACATAAATATCCACCCAGTCTAATCTGGAATATCTCTGGACAGCTGCCTGCCAGTACCAGTGTGATTTAAGTTATCGGTAACAGAAATGGATTCATTCCATTAACGGATAGAATTTAATTCCATTAACGGTAACGATAGTGGAAACGGTAAAATTGAAAAACTGAAATGAAACTGAAAATTGAGACTGATAATTTAACTGAAACTGAAACTAAAAAATATCCACAACTTCAATCACACTGATAGTGACTAGCACGTATGAAAAATCGTAAAACTTGCGTACGACAGAAATTTTTGCGTAATAGTGAATAGCCCGCCTTGTGTGTAACAAGTTCTTGAAGCTCTGTTAGTCTGCTGACAACTTTTGCCTGGAGTTCTTTGGTCATTCGTCTATGGTGGAAAGCACAAACTGCAAGAGAGTAGTACTAATAGTATTTGTGTTTTGTTTCGTAGAGTCAGAGAACTGGTCTCGACACAATACTGCTGAATCATACCCTGCACGATTTGCGGGAGCACGTCGAACAGAAGCCTGTGTCCGTAGTAAGTAATGCAGATATGTTGACAGTTATGGCAGAGTGTGAGTTGACAGAGCAACTACCCTATTATGTGTCAAATTGGACAATACACAGATAATGATGCCCCGAGGTTGAAATATCAACTGAGGGAAATCATATTTGAATATGGCACGAACAGGCTTGCTTTTTCTGGTTTTTTTTGTGTGACCCAACTTTTAGAATTTAAAAAAAATAGATTAATTTGAAAAATAATTGTCTGAGCAATGTCAATAGACTCTCAAGTTCAGATGTTGCCTGTTACTAGATGACTTCCAGCATTTGCTGTTGTGTGTACCAATAAACTTAACTTCATGCTACATCATTTGCTGAGGGTTACTTAACGTGCAATATCTGAAGTGAACTCAAAATACTTGAAGTAAAAATTTCTACATTATTTCGGACATTTGGTCTAACTTGTTTAGTTATCTATTTAATTGTTGAGTATCTTTCCAATTCTGTGACTTTAACTTTTGGAATTTCGTTTGAATTTAAATATTGTTCTAGCATGCCACTGGTTAACACACACTCAGTTATTTTTACTGACCCAGCTACACATAGTGTAGGGGGGCAGACTAGTAATGGTAACTGGCGTCGTCTGTCGTCGTCTGTAACACGGCGCATATGCAACATAACTCACCAGGTGGCAGCACGCGACGGCGGGCCAGTATTGTTATGTCCCGTTAGGGCATAACCTTGTATTTATAAGCATCACTGTGTTAGAATGCTCTCCTAACCGAGATACGTGGAGTAACTGTTGTTGCAGACGGGTACTGCTGGTGAAACTGTGAGTGAGTGAGTAGATTCTTAACGGCACCATCAGCACAGAGTAGGCTCTGAAACTGTGCATTGTATGCTGTGTTGTCAGGTGACGTTTGAGACCCGCATCATTGATGTGCTGGAGATGTTCATCTCGCTAGAAGTACCCGTCGTACCAGTCGTTCATCAAGACACGTCTCATCTTGCAGACATCTTCTGCAAGTCTGACGTCATTGTAAGTAGCCTTTCTCTCTTTATCATTTTATGCTTTCTCCACCCGACGTTGTCAGCGAAGGCGTGATGTGACCTAAATTGTGTTAAAAGCGCCGTTAAACTCCAATCAGCCAACCAACCGTCAGCGAAGGCATCATGTTGTAGGCCGTCCATTTCATCCATTTGTTCATTCATCCATTTGTCCGTCTGTTAGTTCAGTCGTTCGTCCAGTCAGATATTGTTACCATGATGTCTCATGAGTGGCTTGAACAATTTTCATAAAACTGACAGGGAATATTCACTAACTCCTACTGATAACCTGATTGTGTTCTGGCTGTCAAGGTAAAATCTTGTGAACACCATGCCATGTGCTCCCAAAGTTTTCTCCCTAGCAACAGTTGGTAAAAAAACGGCAGGGGGCCATCTAACCCATATTTGAAATGGAGCCAGGAGATGGCTGTGGTGTCGGTAGAGTTCATTTTCTATCTTCAGCCTAACTTTTACTTGTAATTGACAAGTGATGCAGGTTTCTTACAGGTTGTATGCCCTTCTTTTCATTTCAACAGCGTCAAAACACTGATTTTTATTTTTAAATAATTTTACTGCATAGTATACGTTCTTGAGCAGTGTTTCTGCTGTTTGCGACTGTCGACAGAACCTCGCTGTAAGGTCAACATACTGTGATCTTGACTCAACCGTTGGTGACACTCTACAGTCTGTCAGCAGTCAGGTACACTCAGCATCTATTTTCCATTTGTTTCTTGCCACCTGTATATTCCTTCTGTATTGACATATTATTCTTTCATTGTTTTGACACTGTTGGTTTGACATCTGGCTGTAAAAAGTTTGCTCCAATTATACCCTGAGTTCCTTTGTTTTGACAGTAACTGTGGCTACAAAGGCCAGTTAAAAACCCGTACATATTACTGGTCAGTTGTGTGTGAGGAATGGTGTGTATCATGTGAAGTACTGCTGTTACGGAAGATGTAATAGATATAATAAGATGTGGCATATTTTAATAAGCATATTTGCATGTGTGTGTTTGTGTGTGTTTGTTACATTGTGTGTGTACGTGTGACCACTGTAACTATGTCGGTTTTTGTTTCCGGACTATCCCCAGTTTTAGCAAATTCTCAGAAATATCCATGATAGACATTTAGGGATGCTTGTAGCAGTATTCTTCATATTCCAGTTTTTGCACATCACTGTGCACATCACTGATGACAGAGCTGCAGTCTGTGCTCATATAATCGTAAAGTCGTCATTTTTTCCACTGATAGAACATGGCAAGTACTAGCTTATGCATGATTGGTTACTCCAAAATGGAGTTTTGTTATTGACATTTGAAAGCTGATGTAAATAAAAGTGACATCCTTTAATCAGAGGTTGCATTAGGTATTTTAGAGATATGAAGCAAGAATGAATTTAGGTGAATATTTACATCACCTCTTGTAGGTTGCAAGGCATTGCAATCAGTGTATCAGTATGACATGCATTTTTTCCTGTTTTGTTTATATGTATGCCTATCTGTTCACATATAGCCAAGACTACAAGTCCAAACTCACGAAATTATCTACGCGTGTTACCTGTGGCCATGTCTTTGTTCTCCTCTGATGACAGTGCAATACGTTGTGTACGTCTGGGTTTGTGGATGAGGTCATGTTTTCACATAATGGGACCAGTGGAGCAGAATCAAAAACGACGCATGTTTCGTCGAGTTCGCCAGGTGGCAGCAGATGTGTCAGGGTCTGATGTCTGTGACTGCATTGTTTTACTGGTTGTCGTCAGAAAGTGCATGCATCCAGCCACACAAAAATGCATTGGCATTGTATGTGTGTATGTGTGTGACTAGCGGTTTGAGACACTGGAGACTTGTCATTGGTCTGACAGCATCATGTCAGCCGTTGATAAACTGGTCAATACACAGGTCTGCATCTCAGCATCGGCTTTTATAAACCTTCTTCGCTGCTATTTTCTTAATGTATTTGTCATCTGGCTGGCGTGGTGGCACAGTGGGTCGGCATCAGACTTGCAGTCGCGTGTTTAACTCAGTCATGGCGCGGCTGCATGCATAACAACTGTGCAAGTTGTCGCTGTCAACAAGCAGCATAATTTGGTACCAGTCTGTGGGCGGTGACGTTCTGCGGCTGGGAAGGTAACCGAAGGTCTCGCACCGTACTGATGATGTGTTACAGACTACAGTGGTGTAACCACATACGTGCTCAAGACCCATCAAAGCGAGAGGAGCAACTCCTCGCCGACCTATGCTCCAGAGATTACTGGTTGTCAACACATGCCATTGTTGCTTTTAGTTTTTGAAATTAACTGATTATTTTTCGTTATTAGTCAGTAGATTAATTGTCATTAGATTGTCAAGGGTAGACATTAGAATACTGACGTGTAGTGCAGTGTCTTGATATTCACTGCATAATGTAAAGTGAATAAAAGAATTGATCATTAAGAATTTTAATTGATTAAAACTTTTTTGCTGTGGTGAACTGCAGTCGACAAAAACGTTTCATGTCAATTCAGATTTATATGTTCTGTTACTTACTCCATTCATATAACTCGTCTGTTTTCAGTTGTATCCTAAAATGGCAGACAACTGAAACATTATACATATTTCGGCAAAGTTAAATGAACATTTAAATTTCAAGTATGTGTAGATGATAAAGTTGAAGGTGACACTAAGGCTGGCATATCACATGCATTTTTCGTCCCACATGCAGCACAGACGCTTGCCCCAGAAAGAATGTTTGCTGGCTGTTTTTGAATTACTGGCTTTAATCAACGTTAGTCAATTAATTAGCGATTAAAGACGTTGAATGTTTGCAATTATTTTATGTTGTTACTAGCCACTGTGCCAGCTCAGAATCGACCTTTCTGGAGAATGCAGGCTTTGTATAGTGCTATGCACCCATAGTGGTGCATGCTAATATTGGATTGAATATTGGACTGTGCCAGAGATTCTCATCCAGAAAATGTAAAGAAAGAGGCCTGAGGGAGAACACAGGTTCACGTGGAAAACAGCCACTTAAACAGATGGTAATGGTAAAAGTAGATTTGTGTAGCACATTGTCACAAAGTCTCTAATGCACTGTAAAAAATGGATGTGATAGTGGTGGCTGATTGATTTATTACAAACATTATCTGTCGGCAGTAAACTGACCTGAAGTCATTAATTGCTTACTCATCAGTAGGCCATGTAGGTCTAGTAATTATCAGACTAAGGGACGGTTTTTCCAACGCAAATTAATCTTCCATTGACGTTAATTGGAGCTAATCTCCCATTAACATAAATGAGAGATTAACTCCCACTAGTTAATGGGAGTTAACCTATTAACGTTAATGAAAGATTAATTTGCGATGGAAAAAACCGGCACTAAGATTGGTAGTTACATTAACACAGCGATTAACATTTTCTGCCATTGTGTCGTGGTGCAGTCAAATCAGCTGATTGTTGTCGATGAATCAAATGAACTTGTGGCTGGAGTTGTCACTCAGTCGGACGTTCTGCAGTACCTCATCGGCCTCAAGTCTTGAACTCTTCACCAACTCAACTCAAGGTGCAACTTAACAACAACGTGTTATCATTGTTGTGTGATAATATATCAGCTTGTGAATAGTGATGGTCGCACTGAATCACCATCAAGGCTTGCTTCCCTTCCCTCAGAATTCAATAAGTGGATAAAGAAAAGATAAGATCTGTTGCTACCCTTATACGTCTTGTTTTCAATAATGTTATTTTTACTTTGCTTCCAATAGGGGTGCAAAGTATTGCAATCAGCATGTCTGTATGCCTGTCTACCTGACTGTTTGTCTGCTTACATATCTCAAAAACTACGTGTCCAAACGTCACAGAATGTTAACTGTGGCCATGGCTTGATTCTGCTCTGACAACAGCACAGTACGTTGCATACTTCCAGTTCTATGAATGAAGTTATGTTCACATAGTGGGCCATATGTAGTGTGTGAGCAGTGAAGGAATAGCATAACGGCCTAGCATGGATGGATTTTGTGGCGGGATATGGCGTGACAGCCTAATGAGGAGTGCTGGTTGTGTGGCTGACTGCGTGCCTAGTATTGGGCATGGGCGGACAATTATGTGCATGACATGGGTAATGCGACATGGTTAGGAATGCTGCGAAGAGTTGTTGAGAGGGCACGGAATTTTAGAGTGCCTGGAGAATGGTCATAGTGAACATATGGTATATGTATGTGCTTTGACATCGTTGACTGGGTAATATGTGAAAACCTGCTCAAGTTGTCCGATTATTACACTGGCCGCGTGTAGCCTGGCGTCCGTCCGTCCATCTGTCTGTCTGTCCCGTTGGTATCGTCACCGTAACCAGGGCCGCATTAAGGCTAGTGCTGGCCCGGGTGCTGTGCCAAATGCGGGCCCCTTTGAGACCTATAACCAGCTTACCACTCCCACCAATTGTGGGCTTCCAAAACCGTGGGCCCGGGTGCTGCAGCCCCCTAGCCACCCCCTTAATGTGGCACTGACCGTAACTCTGAATGGGATACGTGAGACGTGGCTATCGTACATTTCGGCCCAGTGATAAGGACGACTGAGAGACATGTTGTTTGTTTATCACTCTATGAGTTAATTTACCATTCCTCTCAACTGTTGTAGGTTGTCCGTAAGAAGTGCTCTTGAATGAATTCTTGCGTCAAAAAAACGCGCAGCTTGCTGATTTTACAGTGTATTTTGCTTTCAGCTGCTCAGCAATGAAACTCAGCTGTTAACATTCCAAGCAACAACCGTGTGCGACATCTTCACTTTATTTTGAAGTTCATTTCACCGCGTTCCAATATTTGAAGTTGTGAACTCCCATCGTTCGTTATATTGTCCTCGTTTGAGTGTATTCATTGCAGGATTGTTAGTGTGTTTGCTAGTTAAGTTGTTTTGTGTTTTGACTGAGTTAAGTGTACCGTATGCATATGCAATATTTTATGCTTCAAGAGAAGTTTTTATCGCATATATATACTTGTGTGTTTGTCCATAATGCTTTAACCACAGTGTGGAATAATTTTCACTGGCACCCATGGTCGATGCAGCATAAGCCCTTTGATATACCTTAAGGCATTTTGGGATATGTTGTTATTTGATGTTGTCCATTTATCTGTGTACACAGATGTAAGTTATAAAAATATATTTTGAGTGTCCAGTTATTTAGTATTTAGTACTTTGTGCCCCACTGGGCTTATGAGAATAGGCATGTTCTATTTCCAGGCCGGATGTCATACATGGTGACGCATCCTGGGTTTTAATTTCAATGTTCATTTTGTGTCATAGTATTTGTTTGGTTTACTGTTCATCTCTGCTTTTGTTGTGTTAGGATTAATATCTTCACTGCCGTCGTAAATGATTGACGAGAAAGAATGCGTTCAAAATGACTATTTTATTTTTTTTTAGATTAGAATGCTAAAACCTAACTAAATCGGTTCTTATTGGAATAGTGACAAGGCTTGTGACACATGAAGCAGTGTGAGCTCTTGATGTCTTTGTCACTCATTAGTCATTAGTGTCAGCAAAGGCATTATGTTTTCAGGCTTTCCATCTGCCGCATACATTTGTTCATCCTTCCATTCGTTCATCCATTCATCCAGACAGATCTAGTTACCACGATATCTCATGAACGGCTTGTGCAATCTCGATGAAACTTATGGTAAATATTCACTACTTCCTATTGATGACCGGATTAGATTCTGGAGGTCAAAGGTTAAGGTCACAGCAGGCTGTCGAGGTAGTGAGGACATCCACATCGACGCTGGGACGTTGAAGTTTCTAGTTTTGTACACGTAAATAATTGTCTTTTTGTCTTTTCGAGGATTCCCCAGTTTAGGCTGGAACTGCAGATCTTCACCATAGTTCTAACAGTTACAAGAAAGTACGTATCAAAAATTACTCATAGTAATAAATTCTTAGGATACAGAGGAGCGAGTGGCATTGTTTGATTAAGTGGTTTTGATATGTCACTTAAAGGTGTGTACAATACGCCAAGATCTAATATCAGATGTTGCCCCATAAGCGCTCCAGGGCGGTAATGCACCCTGATTCGTTGATTTTGGCACTATGTAAATTATTTGTTTACTTAACTTCCGTTCTTATACTTTCTTCCTTACTTGTTTACTTCCTAC
>Ga0209363_1001722_pt1 | contig 10821 bp, 3 predicted proteins | sample WorMetexBAHAMAS3_FD_187385 | JGI IMG/M metagenome (GOLD analysis project Ga0209363, IMG submission 187385) | Marine gutless worms symbiont microbial communities from Max Planck institute for Marine Microbiology, Germany - Inanidrilus exumae... | ecosystem: Host-associated > Annelida > Digestive... | reverse complement strand
ATTTGGCACAGCCGTAGGGGTCGCCGACGTAATCACCTGTGACAAATATTTTGGTGATCGGTTGAGGGGTGTCGATTCTGTGGGGGGTTGAAAATTGCCCTTTCCCATTGACAAAGCCAGTGGCCGTTAACACAGGGCTGGCGCTACCGCGCAGCCTGTGATGACCAGAGGAATCACACCAGTTGCTGCTGACGACTGCGCTAACGCGCATTCGATGGGTGTGAATTGATTGAAGTTTTACAGCACACTGAATGACAGGACTTTGAACCCAGCTTCATCCGTCGGAACACAGCACACAGACGACCTCAGCTGCCCGTCCGGCGGCCGTTCAACGATTATGATCAAAGGCATTCGCTGGTCGTTTATCCGACGCTCAGTCCGTTGGTTGTCAAGCCGAATAAAATAAACTATGTGTTTCTGCGTTGTATCGCTCCATCAAAATCGTGTTTATTTTGTGTGCGAATGATAAGCTTTTGTAAATGTGATAAATTAGCTGTGCCATAGGCCTGATAACTTCATCACATACATTATATTTAGTCGATTCTTTTCAGTAAACTATGATCTGGCCAGTAATATTATATTGAAATACATCATAATTAGCATTATTATTATTCTGATAGCGCAATACTTCAGGAAGAAGTAGGCAGGTAGTAACAGAAACTCACTGAAATTGCATAAACTACGGAGACCCAAAAATTGTTTGTCCTATCATATACTTCATATTCTCGGTTTAAACACATAATTCAATTTGCTTGGCCTTGCCTTATCAGTTCTTAGAATCACACACTGACGAGTTGACAGCGGGCGGCGATGTGTCGAGAGAACGCGGGGGTGCACTAAGTGAGACCGTCGCAACGGTTTCACTAAGAACAAAGAGAATGCTTATGTTCCGGCTCCCGAACAAAAAATGTTCCGAGACCGGACCGAACCGACGTTGTTCCGGGCCGGAACAGTACCAGAAACTGTTCCGGTTCGATCTCTAAAAGTCTACATATGGCTATATGCAACTTGGTTTCGGCAGAAAGGATATGTTCTGTCAATTAATTCAGCATATGTGATCAATGAATATACTCCTGATTCAATAACAGCATAGTGTAACAACTCCAAAGACCTCTGACACAATGGCTACACTGTCACTCACCAAGAATATCAACACCTCATATTTCCACTATTCTTCCAATGTACTTCTGACCTCCTCTGATTTTTTATTAAGAACATTCACCATTACTAGAAGCAATAATGCTATGAAAAATCTCAATATGTTGTGCACCGTGAAGCCAGTGGCTTATCATACCTCTGTGGCACCGCGGTGAGATGTGACGACGTCCCGGCACTATCTGCCAATCGTGGAATCTTCGTCTGAGCTGGCACTGGCTCAGAGAGCCGCGATACTGGAGCCCTACTGCCAGACGTAACACCTGCCTGAGAAGCAGGTGGCTGCGGAACACTCTGCAGCACAGGTTCCATGCTAATACATTTAATACAACTAAAAGCTAGTAATAACAAATTATGAACAAACGTCAAACAGTAGGTTGCTATAATATGATAATGCTGTTTGTTCATTACAACCCTACCAGACTAATAGAGAACGTACAGGCCTAATGCAATTCCTGTGTAAAAGCATTAAAAGCAAAAAATGTGTCAAACACAAAAAAGCTGCAATACTAATTGTGTTACAAATAAATTAATAAAAAATAGCTAGTGAACAACTTATCCAAATTAGAACAGATATTACACTTTACATGCACTGCAAGTATACTTCAAATGTCAAATTAGCCTTCTTCTCACTACGTGATCACATAGTAAATGTTAACTAATGATGAATATTACTTTGCAACATATAAGGCTCTACAATCAAGATAATAGTACAGTTATCCACCAAAATAGTATATGGCGCAGTGTAAAGAGGTATAGAGCTGTCTGCACATGCACAAAATCACGTAAGCTGTGAAAGGGCCCTAAATCCACTACTACAATCTTTTCAGCAATGTTAATTTCACATTAAGGGCTTCAAATTTCGGTGATTTGGCAGCCATTTGATTTCTTGACCCAAATTTCCTTACAGAGAGCTATATTTTGGCGACTTGCAAACGTTTTCAGTGGTTTTGTTTCACTGGATAAGCTGAATGTCTGCCATATTTCTACATCTGGTATATTTGACCTATTGACCTAGAAAGCGTGTCACATGTTGAGCCCCGATGATGCTTTTGACCAAGTTTGAAGCTGATATGACCATCCGTTGCTGCTGATACGTTACGTGACCTTGACCTATTCACCTTAGATAGTGGTCATACATCACGGGTCATGTGGTCAACCCCTCCATCAGGTTTGAATATCCTATGCTCATCCGTTCTGGCGTTACGAGTTATGACATCGTCCATTGGTTACTAAACACAATGCATTTGCAGCCACTGTGCATGCAACATATCACATGATCTGGGCGCACAGGCAAATTTTTCGCACATATTTAAAACTATAACACCGATTTATCTATTCACACTGCAACTTATATGGCTCTATGACTGAGGTAAATCGAGTTATTCGCCAAGGCAGTGTACAGCTTTCTGTTAATGATTTATAGATGACTGCATATGTGCCAAATCACATGACTGTACCAGGGAGTCAGAAACAATTGCACATTTGGAATCTGACCCCAATTTGTCTATTTAGTGGCTGCAGTTAGAAGAACACCTCAAAACGAACAAAACAGCCGAGAAAACTGAGGCTGCATGAAGTCACACATGCGCAGACATGAAACCATAAACCAATCTGCAATACCATATGTTGAAAAACTGATCACGAGGATGATTTGCTGTAATCAACGGAATACTAAATCACTTCTTTATTATACACTTTCTTCCATCATTAATAACCACGATAATTATAAAACTGTACTTAATAATTTTGCTCAATACGGTATCAAATAATTCGTTCGAAATGAATTCATACGGTGACCATGTTTCGCTTCATACATAATTTTATGTCCAATACCAAGCTGGTGTCTTTCTTCTGTGGCATGTGCTTGGCAGCGCTGCCTGAGCTGTCGGCTGTTGTCACGGCACTAGTCACTGTTGGGAGCTTGGGTAAATATTTTGTTAAAGCCGGCAGTATGGTTTCTGCCGGAATGTTGACGGGGAGCTGGTAGGTAGTACCCGGCAACTGCAGCATCACTTGCACCATCGCAGACGGCCTGCAGCAGCAGCAAACCAACAGCATCTCAATGTCACTGTAAACAGTGCCATTCTATAGAATGCATACAAGTTCCTATTAGCGTTCCATAGTAAATGCGTTCCTACCTTGCACTGTTTCCAAGGTATAACGAGATATTGGTAGAAAATTACGGATTTTAACCTACCCACTTCTATTTGGTGCCCGTGCTTCGGGTGACCCCACTGGAATTTGGCAACAGAAAACTACAGTCCCTGGGCTATAGTACGACACTGTATGCATGATCCTACATTTAGCTGTTTTGGTAAAATTCAGGTGTGTGACGGATGGACACAATGACAGCATATTCCATAGCATCACACAGTAACTAGTCACTCAACAGCCCTACTAATTAACTGCTGCCTTAAAAACTGTTGCTAGTGTTGATGATGAATTGGCAAGTGATATTGCTCAAATCCGCACTTGACGTAACGGGCAAATACAAGTGATGGTTACTAAAACTTATTCACGTTCATCTGAAGCACAGAAACACGCACATTGACAAAACAGGTGCTGCGGAAGGCCTCGTCTCCGAAGAAACAGCAGTGACAGCAGCTCCTTGTGCACTCTGCGCTGAGTCCACACAGCGACTTAATACCTGGCTCATCGCATTCGGCACATTTTTACGCTGGTCAACTCGCACAGCAGGACTTACTGCTGACTGCTCTTCCTCTGCAGACTCCTGTTTAAATAAAGCACATACACGGAATATGCGTAACACACTGTAATTCGTCTGAAAGACAAAATATTTAATTTAAAAATGCAAAAAACAGAAAAGTCAATATTGCAAAACAAATTCTAAGCACAGTAGGTAGCTTTTACATTTATGACAGGCCAATGAATTAAATGTGACGGCTAGCATACGTGCTTAGAATTTGCGGATAAAATTTTGATATTTGCTGTTTTAAAGCAGCAGCTTTTACAAGGAGAGAAACTTAAGCCAGTTTTTGTTTTCATAATTAATAATAATAACAGTTGTCAATTTACAAGACTCATGACGATGTCAGCAAGCCATGTTTTAAGGCCTGGAGACATAACAGCAAGATGCTAAGGTTAGATGTAGTACATTCAGATGCTGTGTTAAAAACTGCACGAGCTAGTTAGGGTCAGTGGCTGAGTTGCCTTCAGTGCTTTGGTACTGTTCTTTGGGCAACAGCAACAACCTCTGGCCTGTAAAGAGACCAGCTTCAATTATTCCCAAAGGTTCTAAACTGAACCCTGAGTAACTGCATTGATAGACATGTTAAACAAATGCAAACTATGTGTGTATACACTACGTTTAATACTCACTGTTGCTAGTACATACAATCAATGTTTAGGTAAGTCATTTGCAATGCATTTCACCAAAATGGAGAGATGTCTGCAAGTCTAGTAAATATTCAGTAATCTAACCTGCAGTATCATGCTTGGTATTGGAGCATTAATTGATGCTACTCTCAAGCCTTCGTTCAACTGTAAACGAAAAACATACTTTGTATTTTCTGCATATGTATAGATACATGAATTTACGTGTGCCATCCGCAAACATACACAACAATACACAACAATAAGTAGTTATGAAACACTGTTTAACTACTGTGCTGTGCACAAAACATATGGTAACAACTAATATTAGCACATGACAAAATGAGAAATAGGAGTTACGCACAAATATTTAACACTACTAACATAACAGCAATCTACACAGTTATCAAAGTGGACCAAAGATTATTAGTGGTCTTGGCCTCGGAGATGGGCAGTGACTCCTTATAGTAAGCTGTGCTGTTGACTACCCCAAAAGCAGTCAGTAAGTGAATGGTGGTTAAACTATGCTATCTTGTTGATTAGCAGGTAGTAAAACTACACTCAAGTCAAGGGTGTGTGACACGGCTTTGTGACTGATGCACTCTCACAGATGGCTAGGAGCATGGCTAAGATGGTGCGCATGACATCGCATGCCAAAAAACTACCGATTGTCTGCCAATAAGGTGACCTCAGCTATTACAATTTTTAGCATATGCCATATTAACAAGTTTCTAAAGTAACAGTCCAAGTAAATATAACGTCATAATTAGCAACATGCAGCTTTATTTAACAAAATCAAAACACTATGCTGTTGAATATTCATTACTGGTGTGCTGAACCAAACCACACCTGCACATCAACTGCACGTTTATTGTAAAGCAAAGGAAGTAGTTTGTGGCAGAAATTGTTTTATAGATAGGATGACGTGACATCACAGTAATATACGATCTCCATGTTGTAGAGAAAGTTGTCGAACTTGGAAAATTAACTAGTGAAGATTTGTCACGTTATTTAAACAAAACTGAATCAATACATTTAAGAAAAGGTTATTGCTAGCACCATCTTGGTGATCTGACTTGTTTAGTGCTGCAAAATGTTTACATTAATTTGCCCCACATAATGGTGGCCACTGGCCAGAACAGCTGGCATAGATAAAATTAAAGCAATTATGTTACTGTCAATCTATGTACAAGTTTGTAACCAAAGGTTATCGTTGAGTAAGTGTTGAATGTTTTCTTGAATTCACAATTATCGCTACTCTTATTCTTTATTGTTACAGATCTTGCTGGTCTTATTTATATGCACTATGTTCCAGTTAAAGCAAGGCCAAAATTCAAATACCACACAACTCAACTGAAACATATCATTTTAACTGCACTAATTACAATTTATTTAACGAGAACTGTAAACGTTAGTACAAAATAACAGCCTAATTGCCAAGATACAAAAGTTTAAGAACTTCAACTTGAAAATGTCAGTGTCCAACTTGTGAATGCCAGTTCTTCACATTCCACCAGGACAACGCGCCTGCTCACCGAGCCGGAGAAACAGTGCAGTTTTTATCTCGAAACACTGCAGCTTTAATCTCACCACTGATAATTCCCCAGATGTCAATCCAGTTGACTATGAAGTCTGGGGAGTGCTCCAGCGACGTTTCTACCACACGGAGATACGTGACGTCAGCCATCTGAAGTAGTGACTAGTCGAAGAATGGTGACACTTCCGTCAGGATATCATCGACCAAGCAGTGAGACAGTGGCATGTTAGACTGTGTGCTAGTGTCCGTAAAAATGGCAGCCATTTTGAATACAAACTGTAACTAATGAAGGCTTGACTGTCAAACTTGTTTGTTTGTTCAACTGTTTTAGTAAGCAATGGGCATTCACATGTTGGAAACTGACGTTCTCAAGTTCAACTTTCTAAACTTTTATATCTCGGCAACACTGTAGGACACAGAAAAAAATGGAAGAAAGGGCTTCCTCCTTATAACTGAACTGAGTTCAATATGGCCATTGTTGAAATAGGCTGGGCATCACAGTCACTCCAGTGTCACATAGAGTGCTTGAAAGTTTGTAGTTACATGCTGTCTTCTCATGTCTTTGGTGTTAAGTTATGGCACAGTAGTAAAAAACAGTTAACTACTTGTTAGTCATTAGCCCAGGGCAGTCTAAGTACTTTCATAGCAAAGTAGTTAACTATGCAATTTAACTACATAAAAGTTATAAAATAGCTAAAAACAGACACAGTTAAACTGCTTGGCCTCATTAACCATCATCTTGACCTTTACTGAAAATTCTCAGACTTTGGTAATGTTCATCAACACATTAATGATTGTACATTTTTCAAATGACTCTTAACAAATAATAAAAATACTGTAATAAGAAGCAACAACCTGACTGTTGGAACTGCTGCAATAGGAACTAATGTAATAACAACATGAAATGTGCTTACAGATCTTAGCCTGTAATCGACATTTCTTGCTGGTTAGTGTGGTTACGCTGAACCGGATAATCATGTAATTTTGCTTATCTCAACAGGAATCAACAGCCAGATGCCACGAACTGTGCATAGAAAGGTCTGCACTCAGTTTGTACTATACTGTGTTTCGGTCTTGTTACAACAAATGTATTAAGAAATTATTTGGGTATACAAGAATGGACAGCAGGTCATAAATACTCATTAACCTCTCCATACCTATAGCTGATACTATTGTACATAACTCATGTATATTTTATATGATCAACACTGCTTTGTGAGCTGTAGCATGATTGTACGATGGTTTTGAACAATACGCTAGTGTGTCTTAACTGTCGATATCTTACTTCATATTTTATATTCCTGGTCTTTTACAGCGATGCGACTGGCTTCAGTTTGCTCCGTGATGTTTTCTTCTTATGTGTAATTGCTGTTTTTATACAGCAGTTTGTTCTTCTTTGTGTGTCTGTGTGTGTGGTTTCATCGGTCTTGCTGCCTAAAATAAATGAATGATGATAATGATGATGATGATGAAAAGCAGCATGCCAAATAAACAAATACTCTAATAAAAGTAGAATAATTCAGCAAGTCATAATGACCTTGGCAGTATTAGTATCTGCAGCATATTTGGTGCGCGAATCATGATTTTGTTGTCTCCTGCTGCGAGGTGAAGGTGGCAGATCAGCTAACACATCACAATTCATGCTTTGTTTTATACACTACTTTTACCACTTGCAACAACAACACATCTGCAAGACTGTATCAACTGAATCAGCAACAATATTTCAATAAATAATACAAAATAAAGCTTGTTGTATCAAAGATGTGTTAAGAAGCATATAATGCCAAAAAATAAAACTTAGTATAATGCTTGCACACTTAAATTAAGAAACTGAAGCTATAATCACCCACTGGTTAGTGATTACAACACCATCAATGTCATGAACTCCACACTAAAGCACCTTATCAATGTTGCATTAATAGCAAGTACTAATATTAATAGTTTAAGAAACACCACACAACAAATACTTCTGGTGTTACAATATCAAGTTTTAACACACTGAATATGCCAACAAATAAAAAACTGTGTCTGCCTATTTATCTGTCCACTGACCTACAAAAGTCGGTATGTTAACTGCAGCACCTGGAGTGGACATGGTTCCTAAAACATTCCACATTCCACAAATACTTCAGAAGTTCGATGAAGCGACAGCATGTTTCTTATGTGGCAAATATAAAGAAAAGGAAAAAAACTGCTACTACATTAATATAGCAAACTACTACCATGTGTGCTGCTGCTGCTGCTGCTACCTCTAACCTTCTTTTTCAGAGCTATTCCAGGCTAGCCAGGCTCCCAAAGGAGAACGTTTGATGATAACTGGAACAAATTTTACCGGCCAGAGGGTCTTTCTGTTGCCAAATCAACAGTGTCAAAGCAGTAATGAAAACACTTGCATATCAAATACTACACATTTTGCATTTTTACGATATGAAAAATTTAACAGTATTGCATTTCTCAACACTGATTGTCTATGCAATCTTTACATCATCGCCACTTGAAAGAAAGCACTGCACTATGATTAAAATTTATGTGCATAATTGTACATACATGTATATATGATAAGCAAGATATAAAACGCTAGCTACTTTGTGGTTTACCTAATAACTTAATATCTTGCTTTAAATCTTAAGAATTACTGTCATATACGCCACGACGCAAATCAAATTTCAATATTCTCCAAAATTCCAGCATCCAAAATTTTGAACTGGAAACTTGGCATAGAAATTTTGCCGGTCATATTTTGGATGTCTCTAGTCGTCTGGAAGCCGGCGTGCAAGTTAACTTCGCGTTAATAATTAATACATTTAAGAATAAGAAGCATTTTTCATTTCATTTAGAGCCGGAATCCAGTCGTCATCGATAATAACTTAATAAGTGTGATAGTGTAGAAAGTAGGCGATATATAGCCATACCAGTACAGCTACATTCATTTCTGAACTGGAAGCTAACGCCTATACGTACGTGGGCTAGGCGATATAGGCATTAGCCTGTGCTTACTAATACTTATACCATCATACACTGCAAGCGATGGAACTAGCGAATGATCTCGTCGTGTGGATGGATAGCAAGCTTAGATTCTCCGATCACGTGGAACATGCAGTGAGTAAAGCGAATCAGATCCTGAGATTAATACGACGAACATTCACCTAGCTTGACATACCATTACTGTAGCAGTTATATACTACAATGGTTAGGCCACATCTAGAATACAGCTATACACCATTTTCGAAAGGATATGTACTTGCTGGAGAGTGTACAGCATCGCGCAACAAGAATGATTAATGGTTTAAGGAAAATGCCCTATGAAGAAAGAATGAAACTAATGGATCTACCCCCGTACCTACTGTCATACCGAAGGCTGCGTGGAGATGCAATACAAACTTACAACCTTGTGCATGGTAATTATTCAATCAACTGGGCGACATTGTTAATTTGTTACCACTGGCAGATCACATTTCCACTATGGTTACAAGGGGTCACACTTTCAAACTAAAGAAACGAGACTGCAGGATATCTGTGCGAGTCTGATTCCGTTGTGTCTGCACCATCAGACCTGTTTCAAACACCGATTTGATGCACACTGCGTCAACCTGAAGTTTTCCAGTACCCATGTGAATTGGTGTTGAAGATCAGTCGACAGGCCAGTGGTCTACAAATGACTGAAGATGATGATGATGATCATGGACGGTCGTCGACTGTGGTGGATTCGTAACGGCGTGGCGTAGTGGTAGCGTCGTTGGTCTAGATCAACGAAGTTAACCTACTCTGAGCCGGTTAGTACTGGGATGGGTGACCGTGTCCGGGTTCGACTCCCGGAGGCGGCACTTTATTTCAGTATGTAACCAACCACTCAGGTTTACTCAGCTTTCTGATGTTCTGCGGGTGGGGAGTAAAGGCAGTCATGGTGTAATTTGCAGGTAAAACTGTGTGATCCATGTCTGAGCGCATTTGAGGCGCTTTGCGTAAAATGCGCTATACAAATCGACGTATAATACTTTACTTTCGGTGAATTCGGTAAACTCCAAATCTAATCACTCCCCGTCGGGAAGGCTGTACCAGCTTATTAGCTGTTTGTTTACTAACAACGGAAGCGCGTGCGTGGGATGTGTCAGAATTTGAAAGTTAGAAGTGTTTTGTGATTATTCGTATCGTTGTAAGAATGACATTTTAGTTAGATGACAAGTATTGTTACGTATCGAATTGCCGAGTAGGATATGTTATTATGGGCTGTTGTCAATAGACACACTTCGTAATGTCGCTGCTAGTAGAAGTGTGGGGGATGCTAAACTATGAGGCTAGCGCCCATCGATAGAGGTCAGCAATCTTCGCCCGCGTCGGTGTGATGAGGCTGGCGACGGTAATTAACGGTGAATCGTCGGTGATGCAGGCGGACGACCGCACCATGCAGTGTGGTCACTTTTAATCTTATCTATTGGCATTCAGTAATGCTGGTGAATAAAGTATTAAATAGCAACTTTTATGACCATCACACTGTACTGTTATCTTGCAGCGTCTCTGAGGTATAGCGAGATATTGGTAGAAAATTGCCGCTTTTGACCTACCCCACCTCTATTTGGCGCCCCCTTTTGGTGTACCGGTTTTAATTTTGCTTACATTAAAAAGGCACTTGTGACCCCAGCGTTTAAAAAGGGCGACCGATCCAATCCTGAGAATTATCGCCAGATCTCTCTAACGTCAATCTGCTGCAAGATAGCTGAACATATCATAGTCTCGCAGACAATGACACATCTCGACCAGCATCATATCCTTGTCGACTGTCAGCACGGTTTCAG
>Ga0209363_1001721_pt1 | contig 10823 bp, 6 predicted proteins | sample WorMetexBAHAMAS3_FD_187385 | JGI IMG/M metagenome (GOLD analysis project Ga0209363, IMG submission 187385) | Marine gutless worms symbiont microbial communities from Max Planck institute for Marine Microbiology, Germany - Inanidrilus exumae... | ecosystem: Host-associated > Annelida > Digestive... | reverse complement strand
GATTATACCGCCAGAACGCCGCGGTCCGAAGGGTGTTAAAGGAGACCCTGGTTACCCGGGTCGTCGTGGGTTACCAGGACAAGAAGGACGGCCGGGTCCTAGAGGACCTCCTGGACCAACCGGCCTTCCGGGGCTAAAGGTTCGTTTACGTGCTCACGTTTATTTTAGACTGCAGTTATTTATGCCTTCGCTGCTCGACGGTATCGTGAAGGCATTATGTTTTCCCGTTCATCCGGCCGTTCGTTTGTGTGTTTGTCCGTTGTCTGGTCAGATATTGTTACTACAATAGCTCATGAACGGCTTGAATAATTTTGATAAAATTGACAAGGAATATTTATTAGCCTTTACTGATGATCTGGTCAGATTTTAGAGGTCAGAGGTCAAAGGTCAAGGTCAATGCAGGCCGCCGATGTCAAATCTTGTGAACACCATATCTCATGAACTAATTGAGCAATCTCGAGGAAACTCACAGGGAATAACTCTAGCTCCTACTCATCACCTTATTATATTTCGGAGGTCAAAAGTCAAAGGTCAAGGTCTCACCTTGGTTCAAGTATTTGGTGGCATCGGCATCCACGTCGACGCTTGGGCGTCGAAGTTCATTTTCTAGTTTACACTGAATTTATTCTAGTATTTTATGAGAGGATTAGTCTGTCAACATAGACAAAGATAAAATCAAATTAACAAGTGTGATCAAGGTCTCAGCACATGACTAACTGGTGCTGAATTATGACCAAGAACACTGGTGGGTATGAAGTCCGTGATGCATGAGATGAACTAAGATTTAGGGTGTTCCAAAAATGCATAATATACAAAATACATGTCCCACAAACGTTGATGCTGATTTCTGATACACTGATGACATTTCTGTGCAGTTGCCTGTTGTGTAGTGTTCTAAAGTTCAAAAATACGTCATAGAATATTTATATATCTGTTTCATTGCATTAGGAAAAGGTTTTGTTAAAGATCATGGAAGTAGAATAGTCTTATTTCAAATTAATCCATAAAATAGGACGCATACCATGTGCTGAGGGCTGTAAGTGAGATTTAATTTTGTCGGGGCTGTTAGCCTGTTACTCCTATATAATGTCTTGATTCTCAAGTGGGTGGAGTGGCATAATATATGATACTTATTATCTGCTTTTAAGCCTTTTACTAAAGCTAAATGTGGTTTACAGCATTTGATTTATTGTTGTGGTATTTTAATGGAGATCGTTTAGTTTAAAAAATGTTTTGGCGTGGAGTTTAATCATATCAAGTACTGGTGGTCAAATTCTGTGCAAAAATTCTATGACTGTTTATTTTCGGGTGTGTTTGAACTCCCAAAAGACCCGCTGCTTACAGTCATGGGTGTGTCTTGTGCACATGCGTGTATAGGGAAGCCGTGGAGAGATGGGAGTAGATGGTCTTGACGGTTTGCCAGGTCCGTCTGGCCGGCATGGAGAGAAAGGCCGACACGGCGAGGTGTTCGGAGGTTCTAAAGGCAGGCGCGGTGAGACTGGGTTACCTGGAAGACGTGGTAGTCCCGGCCGACATGGATCTCGAGGTATCTCATCTTCTCACCCGTGCCCTATTGTTGTATTTATTGCAGCGGTTTGACTGTGAATATTATTCATTTATTGTCGTTCACTTCACTGCTTTGATGCTGTTAGTATAAGGAATAGGGAATCCAGCCTGTGAAAAACCTGAACCACAGGTTCTCTTTTGGAACAAGTGAAAGTAAGTAATTAAGTAAGTAAGTAAGTCAGGAGTCTGATATAACGGCGCCAGACTGCAAAAATGCCACAAAATCGCCAGATAATGTTCGTGCTGCAAATAGGTACGTTTTCGATCGCTGCTTGAATGTATGTAGTTTTTTTGTGGTGCAAGTATTACTAATATTTGCAGTGAAAGACATACTGCAGCATTTTCAACATTTAACTTAAATAACCAATCACTGGCCCAATCCTTTACCCTGTTTATGTAATTTTGCAGTTTATTTTAATCTTCAAAATTACAAATATGTCTATATAACTTAGTATTATCTGCATATATGAATAATTTGATGAAGAGATCATTACAAAAATTCGGTAAGTCATCAGTATAAATAATAAATAAAAGAGGCCCTAAAATACCACCCTGAGGTATTCCACTTATTACATCATTCCATGACTTTGTGATGTGTTACTCAGTTTCTAGGCAACTGGCATAGGTGTACATTTAGAGTCTATAGTATCATTAGTATGATCACCTCAACCGTACTGATGTTAATATCAAGTAAATAAAAGACGCCTTATAGTACACTTTAGTCGTCTCAGTAACTGCAATCAACCAAGTTCATTGTTCATTGTTACTGAATAGGCTTACAGTATTATACACTGTCCCAAAAAAACAACACGGCTTTGGCTTGCTATAACTTCGACGTTCGTCAACCGATTTTGGAAAGTGTTGGCAGAAATGTTGCTATGAAAGTAAGCAGTCAAACGGTACTTTATTTTCCACGTCCTTGCAGTACTCGCTCTTCATCCGTCGTTACTCTTGCTCGGCCAGGGGGCACGTCAGCGGCACTTGAAACATTATTTCAGTAAAGTAGTGAAAAGTGTATTTTTGTCCGTTGTCCATCAATACAGAAAATATGGTTGCTGTTGCTTGTGAAATGGTTAAACGTTGTATAGATGGAAATTTGGTCAACTGTGTGTCTACAGGTGATAAAGGCGAACCCGCGGGTCGTCTAATCCTAGATCGATATAAAGGTGACCGTGGATTGCCAGGTCGACCAGGTGAACCAGGGCTTGCCGGGCTGGAAGGATCGCCAGGTAAACGTCTAACGACTTAGTCAGTCAGTCAAGTAGTCAGTTAGTGTGTCAGCTCTGATGCAGTCGACAGTCTTGGAAGTGTTATTGAATTTAAATCCCCAAGTTAAGTGGCCATCAGTTAAGTGACGATTTTAGTATGGTGGGCACAATCGGCCCTTAAAGTCATTTAAGACAATGCTCCTTTGTAAGTAAGTAAGTAAGTAAGAGTATTTATGCACGGCGCAAAACAGCAACAGTCACCATGCTTGGTTGGCTGCATCGCAAGTGGTAGAATGCCAGTCTTTGACCGGCGAACTTTCCCCATCCCACGCTCGACCTGTAGCTGATGGGTGACCAGTTATGTGGGTAAACCACTCACTATAAGGTCATCCAACTAGGCCAACTCAGCCTTTCATCCCTTTGGGGTCGATAGATGAGTAGTACGTTGATCCAGATGTGCGCCACCTTGCTCGGGCGACGCCATCTGGTGAATGCTTACGAAATGCATGCAGAATGGCTCATTCCATTCGTGGATAAACGTGTGGGTGGCAAGTAAAACTGTGTGAACCTCGTGCCATTCAGCCACGTGTCACGCCGCTGGTCGTAGAGTGTAAGCGTTGGATGGTGTGCATTTGCATTTGCATTTGCTTAGGACAGACTTGTAGCTAGACAAGAAATAACAGTGGCTTCATTTCAAGAAACATAGCTCATTTGGCATTCTGTGATTTGAAGGAAGATTGATGTATTGTCAACGAGAGTGAATGATTCTATGTGTATTTCTGCAGGTGAGCGGGGACCATCTGGTCTGCCTGGCCGGAGTGGTGCGCCGGGAACTAAGGGTGCGCGAGGAGACCGAGGTCGTGATGGTTTACCTGGTATGCCTGGCCGCAAGGGTGAGAGAGGTTACAAAGGAGAAGATGGAAGGCCAGGCCTGACTGGCATCGATGGTCGACCAGGTGGACCTGGACGTAAAGGATCATATGGCCCACCTGTACGAGCATTTACTTTCTGATGCATTTGATGCTTAGAGATTTTTGTGTAGTTTATGATAGGTTACATACTGTGTGATATGCACAGTGTGGAGGTGGGGAGGGGGGCTGAGTCAGTGATGGGTGATTGACTTGGCTAGAAGGGAGGTGCAGAGTGGTATTCCCTCTCCAGTGGAGGTAGGGTATGGGGAGGGGGCTAGCGATTAGCATATTCTTGTGCACCTTTTATACTGTTTACAGTCAACTGGCTGTGATGTGGAGGGACTAAACACTGAGATGGGGGGCGGGGCTAAAACCGAGGTGGGAGGGGCTCAGCCCCCTTGTGAATTCCGCACTCTCACCACTGGATATGCAGGACTAAAGTCAGGTCATGTGATCGTGATCATTTTTTCCGTTATCGTTGATTACCGACCCCACCTGTATTTTGATGCTGTAAGTACTGCTAGAATGATGATGATTATGATGATGATGACAGGACGATGATGATCAGGCACATAGCCAGGATTTTTGTAGGGGGAGGTAGGAGCGTTAGAATGTAGAAGCATCATGCTGACGTTTGGTCCTGGAGACATCAAGTCTCCGCTGCCACTGACAGACCCACGCGACGCGGTGCCTCACGCTCACCGTGCTGTGCACAGATATGGACGGTCAGTGTGATATGCTAGTGACCGATGACCGTCACCAGTTTATACACTCACCGTCAACCTAAGCTGACAGCACCTGCGAGGATCGACGTGCAGTTGCAAAATTTTCTAAGTCCAGAGTATGGGACAAATCTCCAGACGTAAGTACCCTTATTTTTGAAGATACCCGAATTTCTTTCCGACATAGTGTATGATAAGCCGAGGGAAGTCTCCGTGCCAAAAACGAGCTTGATCTGTCCATCCTTTTTCGTACAGTGCCGGCTTGTGACGGAAATGGGGTTGTTTGGGGTAGTTAGGGGTCACCCAAGGTCACTGGAAATAGCGCCATTCGATAGAGGGCATACGAGTTCCTATTAGCGTTCCATAGTAACTGTGTCCGTATCTTGCACCATTTCTGAGATGTAGCGAGATATTGGTCGAAAATCGCTGTTTTAACCTATCTTACCTATATTGGCGCCCCCGTTGGCGGTGACCCTGTTGGAATTGCGCAGAGAGTTCTGGCATCAGAAAACTAGAATTCCTTGGCTATCGTGCGGCGTTGTTTATGTGATCCTATGTTTAGCCGTTTTGGTACAGTGCCGGCTTGTGATGGACGGACGGACAGACTACACGACTACAGCATATACTGCGCTAGCATAGCATCGCGCGGTAAAAATTTACTGACTATCTACTTCGAGGCCATGACATTTTTTCACCCCATATCTGTTGGTCACATTTACCCCCGGCTATCCTTTGGCTACATGCCTAATGATGACGACTGTTATTACCTTCCCCACCAAAGGTGATGGGAGGTTGTTTTCGCCGGCGTCGTTATGTAGGTAGATACAGGTATGTTTGTGAACAACTTCCTGGTGCCAATTCAAGTCTGATTGTCACCAAACTTCGTTAGTCGTACCCTTAGCCACAGGGGACGAGGTGATTAAATTTCGGAAGGTCTAAGTCAAGGTCGGTAGGGAGGTATGCGCACTACTGAACGCCCTTATATTTCTTGATGTTATTGCACCTTCACTGCTCTGTTTACTGGCGGGAAGAAGGGCATATACGGGCATCAGCATGTACCACAAGAGTTCAGCAACTGCTGGCAAAGCTGACTGTGGTTAAAGAGCAGACCTGAATTTAAAACTGTAAATAAGTAACAGCTGGTCGAAATTTTTCCAAGTCCAACATCCTACATATGGTGTGAGGTTTTCCTTTCTTTGGGTGGATCTGTACCGTCATTATATACAAACTAGCTATCCGTGTTGGTACCAATAACCAGCTCGATCTGTTTCGGTGTATAGTCAGCCACAATACATCAACAGATACAAAACACATTCAAGCCATAGGATATGCCAAACTGTTATCATGGTAGGCTAAAATCCTACCCCAGGAATTCCAAGAGCTTCTCATGTCAGATGTGTATGGGGAACAAATTATAGCTTCTTTGGAACAGTAGGCTGGTAAAGATAATCAGAACTACCAAGAAAGTAGTATTATTAGGCGGCATTGCAGTGTTAGCTGGCGATAGCGGACTATTGCTACACACGTAGTAGCGTGGTCGGTCTCTGTGTGTCTATGTGTCTGTCTGTTGGTCACGTTTTTGAGCCCTGCAAAAAAGGTTGAACCAGTCGAGATGCTGGTTGGGGGCTGACTGATATGGGCCCAAGGAACCATGTGTTATATGGGGGTCAGGGTCGGACAAATCCATTCGCCGCCGCGAGGGGTGACAAGAGGGTGATGCGGCCTTTCGTCAGAATTCTTTGGTCACTGATTATTGTTGTTGTTGAACATGTCACGACTGTTGTGTCACAGGGTGATCCGGGCGACCCACCACCGACGGAGGCCAGAGAGGGTCCAAAAGGTCAGCCTGGTGATCCGGGACCTAGAGGCTTCAAAGGTCGCGAAGGTCCGCCGGGCCGTGCTGGAGATCCAGGACGTCCGGGATTGCCTGGATCTAAGGGTGACAGGGGTGACCCTGGACGTAACGGCAGACCTGGGACGCCTGGAGAGAAAGGTGAACGTGGCATCGGGGGACGGGGATTCAAAGGCGCACCTGGTGACCCAGGATTGGATGGACGTCCAGGTATATATCTTTTTATTTAGTCTTGAATAATTTGTGTTTTGTCGTTTCTGCTTATCGGATCCCATGTAGAAAGAAAAACAGTATCAGCCTACTTTGCTGTTATTCGCCTGCTCCATGCAGACTGATGCAGTCAGTGACCAGACCCGTTCTTCAGTCGCTTGTAGCATCTCTGGAGCTTTCACGGCTGGATTACGATAATGCGACCCTGGCTGACATTCCATCCTACCTTGTGTAGTGGCTCCAGTCGGTAATGAATGCTGCTGCTCAGCTGATCTACTCGTCTTCGAAATGTGAGCATGTCACTCCGCTGCTCCGTCAACTCCGACGATTGAAAGCTCCACGGATCGACTTCAAGCCGACTGTCGTTGCATACAATTGTCTCGTGGAATGGCACTCGTCTATCTCGCTGATGAACTCCAACTGACGGTGAACTCTGAAGCTCGTCAACGTCTACGATCAGCCGCATCATCATGCTCTGATTGTCCGTCGCACGCACCTTGGTGACCGGGCATTTCCGACTGTTGCCGCACGTACCTGCAGCCTCAGATTCAGCACGTCACCTCGGTACTCTCTCTACCAGTCTGAAGACCCACGTCTTCTCAGTGTCCTTTCCGTGACTGTAAAGTGCCGTGTACGGTGCACTGACTCCTGTCGTTTTGGACACTGATCGCTCGTTCACGGCATTCCATCGGCGCCATTACGTTCAGTCTACAATGCTGTTGTTGGGCGACAGGAAAGGGCATCTGGCGTGTAAAAAAACCTCCCCAACTGTCCCCAAAATTTCTCTTTGGGGGACCTGGCAGAGCCGGGAACAATTCTGGAAAAAGAAGATCAGTTGATCAGAAACTGAAAGTAATAGTAGTAGTAGCAACAGTAGCTACGTGTGCTTGACTGGTTTAGAACATCTGTTCTTCACTATGTGCATTGACAATGTCGGTTGAATGTAAGGTCATCTTATCTGGCCTGAAAATGCGTGTAGATTTCCTGAGAGATTTCCGGGGACCACTGGCTAACTCAGATAAGCCTGAAAAATAGCTGCTACTAGTAAAGTCCTAAGTCGAAGTCGCACCAACCACTTTAGTATAATCTCATTCACCAGAGGCCACCAGCAGTAGCACAGCCTCCAGCTGTAACATGCAGTCTAACCCTAGCTGTAATAATAATAATAATAATAATAATAATAATAATAGCAGCATGGAACATTTAACGCGCCATATGTCGGGTCAAGCTGAACCAGCATGCCGAACATCTAGATCAGATTTCGTTTCGTTTGAAAGTTATTGTAGGAACACACACACAGACACACACTGCAGGCTAATTTCATTACCCGGACCCCTAAAGACTAAAGTGGTCGGTAAAATGGTCGTGCATGTTTAGAACGTTTGTGCTGCATCAGAGACGCACGATAGGTTACAGTTCTGTCTTGTGTTATGTTGTATGTCAGTAGCTGGGCTACGTGCAGCGCCGGCGCCAGCGGGGGGTTGCAGGGGGCCTGCCCCCACAAGAAAAATTGCCCCCCCCCCTGGGCGGGGCTGTGGTCATGGTTTTCCTAATGTATCGCTCGCTATGTGTCCCCTAAAACTCTCTTTGGCCCCTACTTGCTAGACTCTGGCGCCACGCTACGTGTGTGTGTGTGTACGTCGTGCGCGCGCGCACGTGTGTGCGTGCGTGCATGATCATAGAACAAGGTCTACAGAGTACAACTGGGTCACGCTATGGGTGCCATTTTGACTCCTCGCGCAGCTCAGTCGAATATGACAAACTGTGACAACTTCTTTTGTAAACATAGCATATCCGTCAATCACTTGCCAATCACGACAGACATAATCGGCGTGGCCGACTTGTGTCGGTTTTTCAATCAGTCTGTCAAGAGACATTGTTAAAGTGGTCTAAATAGCTAAGACTATCGCAAGGACCACTGTGCAAGTGGAAATCAATGGGGTTTTTTTATTGCGCATTGGACACAGGCTAGCTGTAGACCGGTGCAGCTGACTGTCTGTTAATACGATATGATACAGAATGTTTACTGTGCTAGTAGCTAGCCTGGTCTATCCCAGCGAACCAAAAACACAGGCACATGTCTGTCACGCCCGTCACGCCTGTCGGGATTCCGCACGTGACTGACAGATATTCTACGTTTACAAGACACATTGTCAGGTGTTCGGCTTGACATGACGGAGCTGCAACCGTTGCACGACGTGGTTTTAGTCTGAAGACCTTGATGTTCACAAAGCACACGATTCCTTCAGTTCATTTTATCTGGCCAAGCAAAAAAACGATGATGATCGTGACAAATCTGGAAGATTAATCTTGTTCTTGTTATTGTTAGTCGTAAAGCAGCAGTTGTTATTATGCTGCACTTATTTTAGGACTCCCTGGTAGCAAAGGTCAATCAGGCATTCCAGGACGTCCGGGCATTGATGGTCTCCCAGGCGGCAAAGGCTATCTGGGACCGCCTGGAACGAAAGGATTGCCTGGCCTGCGTGGCAAAGACGGTGTTCCGGGAGCACGTGGACGCGATGGAAAACCTGGACTACCAGGTATTTTTTGTTTTCAGTTTCGCTATTCTCGTTGAAGGCGTATCTGTAAAGTCCTGAGAAGTATAGGAGGGAAGCTGCTACATGCCAATCTGATGACATTTTAATTCAGTTTACATTTTTACACATGTTGTTTATTTCCTAAATTTTGTCCATTTTTGACAAGATGCAGTTGATATGATGTCTGTTTCCATTTTTGCTGTCGTTAGAAATGTAAATTTCTAGAAACAGTCCACCACCACTACCACAATCGTCCCATTTTAACGCCTCCCTTTCAGATGATTTTGGATTAACCGGTTGCCACTTTGTCTCTCTTCATCCTCCTGCTGCGGAAGAGAACCTTTGAGGATATTTGGCATAGATGCTCTTTTTATTACCTAACCGACAGTGTCAAAGCACTGACCCTAACAACAACAATCATTCACTTGCCTAATCTCTTGTTGATTTACCGCCAGATTCCAAAGGGAACGTGCGTTGCTCCTAGAAACAATTCACTGGTAAACAATTGTCCAAAGTAAATTGGCAAAAGGCTGCATCGCCCTTTTCATACACCTGGCGGCGGCCCGTTTTGTGCGGGATCCGGATCCCCATCTAATACATGGTTTTTGGACACAATGTGTCACCCTCCAAACTGGCTCTTGATCAGGTTAGCCATTTTTGCACAGCACATCCATGTACCCAACACACAGACAGACAGACACACAGACCACGTTACATGTGACATCTGTAGCAGTAGGTCGCATCTGTGCACTGCGTGCATGCGATGCGGCCTAAAAATGTGCTGCTTTACTGTACAACTTCATCACGTAAGATCCGCATTCGTAGAAATCGATTTAAATAAGTCTGAATAATTTGTGTAGCACTTCGTGTGATGCTGTGTGGCTTGAAGGCATCAAGGGTGCTCCTGGAGATAATGGTAGACCAGGAGTTCCAGGCCGGAAAGGCGAGAGAGGTGATCCCGGCATTCCTGGTCGTGACGGTGAGGTTTTCTTCTGTTCTGTAATTTAAAGGAATACTTAAATTAACAGGTGCAGTGCAACAGCCACATTATTAGACTACTTTGTTTTTTTTATAGTTTTTCTGCATTTTATAGCATACCGGTAAGTTTCCATTTCATTATCGTCAATAGGATTGCATTGAAATTTGGACTGCTTTTTAGCATTAATTTTTACTGTACTAGCATAGCGTAGCGCGGTATATGCTGTTGTTGTGGGTCTGTCTGTCTGTGCGTCTGTCACATGCCAGTATTGTACCAACACGGCTAAAGAACGGATCATGCAAACAACGCCATATAATAGCCAAGGAACTTTAGTTTTCTGTTGCCAAAGATCTCGGCGAAATTCCAACGATGTCATCCCGAACTTGAGTGACCTTCGAGGTCATTCACCTACTGCAACGTCTGCAAGCCTCTTCAAATATGATTTTTCGTACATCTATGCAGCATTGACAAGATTTCAACTGACACAGTGCGTTGCGCGGTCACTCTGCGGTAGTAGAGCTTCTTGTTAGCACTTGTGAAACTGACAGAACTTTTTATCCATCAGTTTAAAAGCCGGCATCTGCAGAAGCAGAAGTTTTCTAGCGGCATTCTCTGGTTTGTGCAGGACCTGACGGTGATGTTGGACCTCGTGGACCAGACGGCAGACCTGGCAGTCCAGGTTTGAAAGGACTTCGTGGTGATCCTGGTAGTCCTGGTCGTAAAGGTGATGTTGGAGATCGGGCGCCACGTGGCGTTCCGGGACCGAAAGGCAGCCGCGGCCTACCAGGTGATGTTAACGTAATTTTTAGCAGTAATGACAGTTTGAAATATGCCAAAA
>Ga0209363_1001720_pt1 | contig 10824 bp, 13 predicted proteins | sample WorMetexBAHAMAS3_FD_187385 | JGI IMG/M metagenome (GOLD analysis project Ga0209363, IMG submission 187385) | Marine gutless worms symbiont microbial communities from Max Planck institute for Marine Microbiology, Germany - Inanidrilus exumae... | ecosystem: Host-associated > Annelida > Digestive... | reverse complement strand
CACAGTTTATAGAGGACACCGTCGAGCCCTCTTACCTGCCCGGGATTATCTCCCTGTTCATCATGTGTATAGGAATCATTAGAAATAATTCTTTGGTAGACGAACGCGCCCGGGCCGATTCGAACCCCGGCCACTGAGCGCGTCACGCTCTACTGCACATGGCGGCCGAGTGAACTGGAAGTGGCTGTTGAAATGAAATGGTGGTGCATGTATATGTCAGGTAATGGATGAACTGCGCCAGTATGACTCGAGTGGTGGTCATGGTTGTGGTGGACCGGTTATGATTGATCGACGACGTCGCAAGCGTTCCATGTGCTGGAGGTGGTACTGGCCAATCTTCTCTGGCGGCAGGTCGTCTAAGGAAGTATTCGACGTAAGTCGCCTTTAACTGTGGGTTATTTTGTGAGGGTAGATAAAAAAACTGCAGCTGTGTCAATATTTGTCATGTGCTGAGCAACCTTATAATGTCAAAATTGATGCTGTTGATCACATTGAATATCGCTGTGCATTGATCTCAGTTAAATTAGATTAAACGTGCAGTTTTTTAAGTAACAAAATTGTTTGGTGCTACCAGGAGTTATATAGGGCTGTTTGGCTGCTACTGTCCCTTTCACTGGCCTTGAGCGTGCAGGTTGATATACTGGGTGACTAGGAAGGTAATGATAGGTCTGGTGCTGAACAACAGACACAGTGATATACCAATCTGCGTCTGTGATTTATGGCTTGTGCAGTAGAAGACTTATATATAGTTCAACTCACTATCACGGTTCAGGTTCAGTGACATCACTGCCATTTGGATGATAGCTAGCTGTACTGCCCAGTGACTGAGGATTGTGTGGGATCAACATGCCCAGAGTCGATACACGAAGGCAGGACAACCAGCAGTCAAATTTGCAACCTTGTGATAGTGAGTCCAACGCCCTAGCATTACCCACACGGCTGATAGCAGTCACTTAAAATGGCTTAATGTTTTATGTTGGTTATACAGTATGTCCGTATGTTTCTGTTCAGAATGCTGGTGTGGTTGTTATGACCGACGGTTTTGTTCACGAGGCTGAACCTACATGTAAGAATACCACATGTCCTCTGTATTCAGCTTTAATGCTGTTGAATGGATGTGTTTGCATTGATGCGGCCTTGTGCTCACTTAAGACAATGTCGCTGGGTTTAAGCAGTGATCAAAAGAATGCGATATGCTGTTTAAAAAATTCAGTTTCAGAAAGAGTTAAGAGTAGTGGATGCCAGTTCACTACAGTCGTGCATTAATAACTCAGTGAAACGATGGATGATTACAACAGTCAGATACTAATTAATCTGCCCGAGATAACTATTGAAGGTACATTGGTAATAATAGCATTTTAGGTGCTGTCACATCATTATGGTGTGTAGCCTTTGTGATAGTTCACCCAGTTCAGTTCAATTAAATTACAAATTTATATAGCGCCATATGTCGTGCGAATCAGAGGTGCTTTGTGGCATTGACCAGACACTAGACAGTGGGCTGTTCACCATGGGCTAGGTAAGTTTGCACTTAAAAATAGTTAGGGTCGATTGCACCATCGAAGTTTAAACTTGAGATCAACTGAACGGGTTAAACCATGACCTATGTAGGTCACCTAATTTAATGAACTCCTATTGGCTGATCGAACATACCGACACGATGTCACTTCTGATGTAAATAACGAAAGAAGACGAAACCACGGGACGAAAATGTCTGCATCTGTTACGCATGGCAGCCACAATGAAAACTAATATTAATTTATTGCGATTGATGAGTCCAAATCGCACTCAAATTAGAGATCGAGTGCATGGACGCCGATCGAGACGAGTTTTAGCAGATATATATATATATATAATATATAATGCGTATACCGTGGGTCTGCTATAGCACACCAAATTTGACCCTCAATCCCTCACTGGTAAAAGAGGTCTAGTCGTTATTTCACTTCACGTCGTCTGCTTTGCTTCGTTACGCTCAAAAAATTCCAGAATTAGCATATCAGTATTTGTACGATTCGCCGCCATTTTGTTTGTTTACTTGTGTAAAAATGCAAAGTTCAGCGCTTGATCGCTCGAAATCGCCGGTTCAGGTTAACCACGATGGTGCAACCGGCCCTTAGAAGTTGATCCTGTTTACAACATTTAATGAATTTTCATAATCAGTACCGTGTAGCTGCCATCCCTTAGTCCAAGCCAACAGACTTGAGCTGTTAACCAACATATAGGTTGCTGCTGTCCACAGCCGCCATTGCAGTTCATTATTACTCAGTATGGGTGTACAGCAAAGGGTGTGCTGGGTACTGACTGGCGCCAGAATCATAGCTGGCTTGGATATATTGGATATTGTCTTCTGAAGAATATATTGGTGGGTAAAATGATTGGAAAACCAGTAAGAGGAAGGAAATGATTAACATACTCAGTGATTTAGTTGAAAAAATAAAGTACGTGGCACTCAGAAGAAGAGCTGAAGATGGGGAAAAAGTGGCAGAAATCGAAGAGAGCTGGAAGTCATATACTTGCTTTTTTTCTCAGCAGATTACTTGAAGAAGAAGAGTATTATTATTATTACTTAGCCTGACATCTGATGGCCATAATTGCGTTGATATTGCATTATTCATATTAGTGGTTTGTGGATTTGCTGATGTGCATTTTAAAAGACATTTATAGAAATTTTATATTTTATAAGACTTGCATTGAGTATTTTTTACAGTGATGATATTGATGCAGTGTTTGATCATGATGCTCATGTCTACAGCAGCAGCAGCATCAGCATCACTTTGGTCATGCCTTTCTAGTCTTTCCTAGATACACTCATGCACACTGTTATATCACTTTCAAGGTGGGTTAGCCGGTTGCTGCCTTGATTCCAAGTGTTGTTTTTTATTCATGCAGCCGGATTCCGTTAATCGCTCGTAGGACATTCTTTTCTTGTCTACTAAATGACTTCTGTGGCATTCTCTCTAGAATGACAATGCCAATAAGCCTAGCTTGGCAGTTGTCGGAAGCCAGCATATAATTAATAATAAGTCAATGCGTGCTTCTCTGGTCGTATTAGGTAATTTGAAGAAGTATGCAGAAATGCTGGGAATTTGTTGAATTTGCATGCTGTATTGTTATTTGTGTTGTAAGTTGTTGTTGCTATTGATAGTGTCCTTGTGTCCTTAATGCTTGCAGTGGACAGTCTGTGTAGATGTTTTTACGAGTTTTTATCTGTGCTGATGTATGCTCAGTATTTCCAGTAGCCAGAGGAGGGCATGTTGAATTTGCTGAGTTTCCCGAGCCTCATTCCACAAGTGGATCAGGTTCAAAGGAACCGTCCAGAGTGCGTGTGGAATTTCCGGAGACTTGGCTGTGGTCTGAGTCAAGCACAGGGTACTGTCTAATGCCTGGTCATGTTGTTGTTCTTGTTAAGTGTGTGTAATGTTTGTTAGTGGCTGCATCTGGCAGCATGCAGCATGCTTCAGTGTGTTCATGCATGCATCTCTGTGCTGATGTACATCAAAGACTAAGGCCGATAGTTGGATTCTGTATGCTGATACGGCTGATTTACCAGTTGCCAGAGGTGCATGAAGTTAAAGGAACTGTCAAGTGCATACGGAATTTCCAGGCTGGGCTTTGGTTTGAGTTGAACACAGGATGCCGTCTGATGCCTGCTGTTGTTCTCGTTGTTGAATGTGCACAGCGTATGTTGGGTGCGGCATCTGATGACATGCAGTGTATGTTAATGCTGTGTGCATTTATGTCTGTGCTGTCAGGCTCCTGTTGCTATTAGCATATGGAATTTGCTGATGTGGCTGCATCATGTGAGGTAGTTATAGATGCCGGAAGTCCACCAGCACCGAAGGAACCTCGAATGCGAGTGGAATTCCCCAAGACTTGGCTGTGCACCGTGCTTGAGTGTGCTATGGATTCTGTGTAAAGTCTTTCCACATGTTCTGTTTCCGTTTCCTTGGTTGTTTTCCTGCTTGCTACAAATAGGATCATCGTGTTCTCGAAAAGTCTGGAAACGTTTAAGAGTTTTTCAAACTGGCACCACCAGAGTACCACTGCACAAGTCATCTTCACAACCATGAATGGTTTTCAGCTGCAGCAAAGTTGTTATAGTCATTACAGTCATCTCGTCTGCTTCCGCATCTGCTGTTGTATATCCCAGTAGTGGTTTGTTTTATAGTGGACTTGGTTGACCTAGTGCATCATGCAGTGCGTTCTGGGGTTGCTGAACATGCGTGTCTTTGTGGTGTCCGTCAACGACCATAGGGACTTGAGCAATCGGAAGATTGTGCTTGAGCCGGTGGATGATTCATCTAGACCGGAACATGATGATGAAAGTGCATTGGGTTCACATAAGCCAACAAGAGTGCATGGAATTCCCCGAGGCATGGTACAACTCAGTCACAGGGTACCATATGGCGCAGCAGTTTACACCATGCTGAAGTGTGCTGTAGATTCTGTGTAAATTGTTTGTGAGTGTTTTGTTCATCTGGACTGCTGCTGTTGAATATTCCAGTAGCGTTTTGTAGTGGAATTGGTTGACTAGTGCATCATGTGCTGCATCGTGTTTCTGCATGTGCAAGTTTTGTGCTGATGTCTGTCAAAGCCTACTGGCGCGATCGGGATATGGTGGCTGAATCTGTGCCTCCGAAAGCATCCAGACCAGGAGTTGGTGCAGCGGGTTCACAAAAGCCAACGAGAGTGCGCATGGAATTCCCTGAGACTTGGCTGTGGTCCGACTCAGTCACAGGGTACCTTCTGGCGTAGTACTCCTTAGTGTGCTGTGTAGTCGTTCGTTGCCACGTGCTTTGTTCTCGTTTTCTGCTCATTTTCCTGCTTGTCTCACATTTGGTTGAGTTCTCGGAGCATTTCAGTGTAAATGTTTCAGACTTTTGGAACTGCACTGGTTGTCTGTTCAGTCTGGAATTGTTTTACAACTTCTTTTATGTCAGAAATACTAACCTTCAGCCCCGCCGGCTTATTTGTGTACATTATTGCACTACTATATATCGGCCACGGTCTGCACTAAACGAACCATTACTCAACTATCCACATTTTGTCCAATGAACAGAGTTTTGTTAAAGATTTGGTCTGCTGCTGCTGCTGCTGTTGAATATCCTGTAGTATTATTGACTGGCTCTCGTTAACCGTACAATGTGTTAATGCTTCTGCATGTTTCTGTCCGTGGTGATGGTTGTCTAATGTCTATACTCTTAAGACCATTGGCGTGGTGGGAACTTCGCAGATGTTATACAGCCTCGAAAAAGACCTGCGGCCAATGTCGGAAGTTCTAAGGAGCCAGCAAGAGTCCGCATGGAATTCCCAGAGACTTGGTTGTGGTCTGACTCAGTCGCAGGGTACCACATGGCATAGCATTTTGCACCATGCCTGAGTGTGCTATGGATTCTATGTAAAGTCTTTGTGCATGTGTTGCTCATCTGGACTTTTGCTGCTGCTGATGAATATCTGTTCTGTTTTGTTCTGTTCTTTAGCCGTCCTCGATCCGAGGGTTGGCCACTCTATGGACATACTTTCCCCATTTATCTCTGTCCTCTGTCATTCTGATTGACTCTCTCACAGATAGTCCTGTCAATGTATTGATGTTGTCCATCCATGCCATGCATGGTCTTCCTCGCCTGAGTGCACCTGGCATTGTTCCTTGCATTATCTCTTACTCCAGGCAACTCCCTTGTTTCCTTATGGTGTGACCATAGTATGTGACCTGCCTTCGTGGCCGAATGGTTAACGCACTCGGCTGCCATGTGCAGTAGAGCGCGATGCGCTCAGTGGCCTGGGTTCAACTCGGCCCGGGCGCGTCCGCCTACCAAAGAACTATTTCTAATAATTCCAATGCACATGATGAACAGGGAGTTAACCCGGGCAGGTAACTGTGACCATTGCTGATTCGTTGATTAGCAGCGTCAATGTATCAGCTGCACTGACGTGAGAGCCAAAGCAGATAGATGCGACTAAGTCTCCTGGCTGACGCTGCTAAAGTGTCAATAAGGTGGCCGGGTGCTGAACGGCAGACCGGTCAGAGCTGTCGCTGAACAAGCGCCAGTCCGGGCTTAGTCAGACAGTAGTCCACGCCTAGAGGGGGCACGTTTAGAAATACCTGACAATCTGCTCAAGCCTACTTTCCCTCCAACGAACCCACTCTTTTGTTGAATATACCAGTAGAGTTTTATGGTGGAATTGGTTGACATAGTGTGTGCTGGTGTTTCTGCATGTGCATGTCTTTGTGCCGATGTTCGTCAAAGTCTGGCGCAAGGAAATTATGTTCGATGGGATGCCTGCCCCAGGATCCGTACCAGGACGCAATGATGAAGGTGCAGCGGGTTCACAAATGCCAACGAGAGTGCGCAGGGAATTCCCGGAGACTTGGCTGTGGTCCAACTCAGTCACAGGGTACCTTCTGGCATAGCATTTTGCACTGTGCTGTTCAGTATGTGTGTTGTGTTTCCTTGCCACGTTTTTTGTTCCATTTTTTGCTTATTTTCCTGCTTGTTGCACGTTAGCTTGTGTTCTCCAAACATTTCCATTGCCATGTTTAAGACCTCCATAACCTGCGTGATTGCACGAATGCACTGGGCGACTGTTAAGTCTGGAATCTGGTGGAAGACTTGGGCTGCTGTTCTTGCTGCTGCTGAGTATTCAAATATTATTCTCGACTGGCTGTCGTTGACTTTCCTCACCATACGGTGTGTGTTCTACACGTTTATGTCTGTGCTGATCATTGTCAAAGACCACTGGCACGAGTCTGTTCCTTTTCGAAAAGGATCTTCAGTGCCTGAAAAGGCATCCAGTGGCGGAAGTTCAAAGGAGCCAGTGACAGTCCGCATGGAATTCCCGGAGACGTGGCTGTGGTCTGACTCAGTCACAGGGTACCATTGAGCATAGCACTTTGCACCATGCTTTGGTATGCTGGGTAGTCTGTGCACCTTTGCTTTCCTTGTTATGTGTTTTGTTTCATTTTTTTGCTTATTTTCCGGCTTTCTGTACATGCACAGGTCATGTTCTCACATGGAAATGTTCAAGACTTTATAACCGGCATAACTATACCTTTGTGCTGGTTGCCTGCCTGCTATTGAACCTGGAATTTCCTTATGCTTATTTTGCGTCATGTAATACCGCCAGTCTACCTGCTTATTTGTGTACACTGTTGCTGTAGGCAATCTTTGCACTTTGCTAATCATTACTCAACTGTCCATGTTTCTCCACTGAGCAGAGTTTGGTAAAAGACTTGGGCTGAGCTGCTGCTGCTGCTGTTGAATATTTATGTGGTGTTCTTGACTGGCTATGGTTGACTTCGTGTATCAAACAATGTGCTTCATGCTTCTGCTCATTTCTGTCAACGTTGATGATTGTCAAAGACGTCAGGCGCTACGAGACAGATCTGATCCAGTACTCTCCTGGTGGTCCAGGAGTCGAAAAAGAATCTTCGGTGCCTGGAGTGGGACCTAGTGGCGGACATTCGAAGGAGCCGGCGAGAGTGCGCATGGAATTTCCCGAGACGTGGCTGTGGTCTGACTCAGTCACAGGGTACCTTCCGTCGTAGTACTTTGTACCGTGCTCTGGTGTGCTGCGTTTAGTCCTCCTTTCTGAGTTTTTAATTTCCATTTCTTTGCTTATATTTCCTCCGTGCTGCCTGTTTGGTCGTTTTCTCTGACCGTTGCATGGAAACGTTACTGAGTTTTTACAGCCGGCATGACTGTACCTATGCACTGGTCACCTGCTGATTCAGGAATTACTTTATAGTTAGCTTCTGAATTGTAAGAAACTCTGCCACCAGGACCACTGCCTATTTCTATTCTGTACTCCGGCTGCTGTCTGCAAACACCATTCAACTGTTTGTGGTTTTCAGTACAGAGTTTGGTGAGACCTGGCCTGTTGCTGCTGCTGCTGTTGAATATTCAAATAGTGTTCTTGACTGGCCGTGGTTTTCACCTTGCAATGTGTGTCGGTGCTTCTGCACTTTTATGTCTGTGCTGGTGTACATCAAAGCCTACTGGCGCCGTATGAACTTCAACGACGAGATAGAACTGATGGCCGCTGCTGTGCCGGCATCTGGAGAAGCGCCCCGTGGTGGAAGTCCGAAGGAGCCAGCAAGAGTGCGCATGGAATTCCCAGAAACTTGGCTGTGGTCTGAGTCACTCACAGGGTACCATCTGACGCTTGCAGTTGTCTGTGCTGCGACATTAATACGCTGATTCAGCTGGTGCATATTCCCGGAAATTTTCTCCTTCCATTCACTACTGTGTGATGGAAGTTTTCCCTCCGAAATTTGTTTTGTACTCATTTTTGTTGGATTTCTGGAACTTTTTGTTTGTGCCGTTGGCACAGCACTTTGCACCGGCTGAGACTAACTTGCTTTGTATTCTGCATATAATATTTCCACATGTTTTGTTCAAGATACAAGGACACATTAGCAGGCAGGTGATATCAGATTCAAGTCAGCTCCACTGCCAGGGCCTGAAAGCACTAAAGTCCGCACCGAATTTCCTGAAACCTGGCTGTGGTCGGATACTGTGGCTGGGTAATTTCACTTTGGTTTCAGCATTCCCTGTTAACAGTAACATACAAGTGATCGTAATAGTTGCATTCAGCTATTGTCATTAATTACATGAACCTTCTGTCATACGCAAGCAGTCAGCTTGTGTGCCACACGCAATGACTCTTGAGAAAATTTCAGATTAATTTGAAACTGTATCCACGCAGTGTTGAGTTACATATTTTCTGTTTCTTTTGCTTATTTCAGTTCTGAAAGTCACTACAATATGATGCTATGCCAGCACGGTATGTGCTATTGTCGTGTGTCCGTCCAATCCATCCATCTGTCCGTCTGTCACAAGCTGTACCAAAACAGCTTAATGTAGGATCACGCAAAAAGTGCCATACGATAGCCCAGGGACTCTGCCAAAAATCTCAGCGAAATTCCAATGACGTCACCCTGTAAGGGGGTGCCAAATAGAGGAGGGGGGAGGTTCAAATTGGCGATTTTCGACCGACATCTCGCTATATCTCAGAAATGATGCAAGAGAGGGACATAGTTACTGTGGAACACTAATAGGCCTTTATTGAATGGCACTATTTTCAGTGACCTTGAGTGACCCGTAACTACCCCAAAACACCCAATTTTTAATATTTTTTATCACCTTTCATATCTTCGTAGTGGGTAGAGATAGAGACTGCTAATTTTGTAAGGTTGATCGTAGCAAGTGCTAGCCCAGGAATGGCGAACTATCCCCGAAAGGGGCATGGTCGGGTCACATGAAACTATTTAAATTGTGGTGGGTTCCAACAGTATCTCCAGAATGGCTGAAGCTAGAATGGTCAAGTTTTGCATGGTCAGGGTCACATGGCCAACTTTAAATTTTGATGCCCCCAGTGGTATCTCTGTAATGACTGAAGCTAGAATCGTCAAGTTTTGCATGGAGGTAGACTGTATCAAATGTTAGCCGATGGTGACAAAGTGCCCCTAAAAGGGGTGTGATCAGAGTCATGTGACTCGTTTTTTGAATTTTGCCCCAATCATATTTTTGTAATCGGTGAAGCTAGGCGCTTCAAATTTCGTGTACTGATTGATACAGAGGAGTATGAGTGCATGCATGATATATTACTCACTGACTTCTCTAAATTTTGGGAAATATGTGTAAACATCGCACACATTTTCAGTTGAAGTCAGTTTTTTATTAGGTCCACTCCGAGTCAACCTAATAAAAAACTGACGTCAAGGTCACGAGCCCTTGAAAGTCGGAAATTCGGCCATTTTTAAAGGCCATCTTCTCCCCCATTTATAACGGGGGCTGGCAAATGACCACGGATTCTTAAATTAGAGTACAATACCTAAAGCGTATCGGAGCCGGATTTTTAATTTTTTTTCTAGTTTTTGTGTCGTGTGACTTTGTAGTTGGCAGTAAGTAGGAGTCGACCAGCAGTCCCGTATGGGGCTAATTTTTTAAAAATGAAAACTCTGTGATTGGCTGATGTGTCTGTTGATGAAATGGCAACAAAGTCGAAACTGAAATTGTTAGAAGGGAAGTGCATCAATGACCGTTAATGATATAGAATCTGGAATATACTCGTAAGTGATAATATTTCGGAAACGGTACAAGATAGAGACATAGTTGCAGTGGAAGACTAATAGGAAATCGTATGTAGCCTATCGAATGGCACCATTGCCAATGCCCTTAAAGGTCACTTTTGCTGTTTGAAACTTTTAGAACTCCCATAGCTCGTGGAACATAGCATGAATTTACTAACATAGCGTGTTGCTTGGTTTCTCTGCAGTAGCTGAGCTTTTTCGTTTTTAAAATGGTGCACTAACACATGAGGATATTGCACCACGTTGAGCTGCAACTTGTTCTGACTTTCAGCGCTTAAACATTGCATATTACTGACTCCACTTACGTTATGTACACTGACTGTTCTTCTGCATGGTACACTTAGTACTGTTAGTGTTTCTTAATTCCGTGTTGTTTAAACAAGACCCTGTTTCAGCTATGCATGCCTTTCAAGCATTGTCTAGTGTATGCTTCTGTGGTTAGTGTTATTTTGCATCTCAGTAGCTTGTTTACTGCACATGTTTGATGTTTTCTTCTGCTGATTTATCATCATCATTTAGATTTTAAAATGTGGATAAGGTATTTGGTACAGATGCAGTTTTGACAGTTGGAGGTTTTTATTTTCGTTCGTACTAATGTGTAAACATCCCACACTTTTTCAGTTGAAGTCAGCTTTTTATTAGGTCGACTCCGAGTCGACCTAATAAAAAACTGATGTCAAGGTCACGGGCCCTTGAAAGTTGGCAATTCGGCCATTTTCAAAGGCCAT
>Ga0209363_1001718_pt1 | contig 10825 bp, 6 predicted proteins | sample WorMetexBAHAMAS3_FD_187385 | JGI IMG/M metagenome (GOLD analysis project Ga0209363, IMG submission 187385) | Marine gutless worms symbiont microbial communities from Max Planck institute for Marine Microbiology, Germany - Inanidrilus exumae... | ecosystem: Host-associated > Annelida > Digestive... | reverse complement strand
ACTGAAAACTACAGGGAGACGCGCGTCCCCGGTCCTCAATGGATTGACGACCCTGTAACTGAGCGGTGTCTCAGCAAAAAGGAGCGAAGCGAAAAGGAAGCAAAAATGGTTACGGTTAAGGTTACGGTCGGTAAAGTTACGGTTACGGACAGTATAGGGTTGGGGTTAGGGTCAGTAGGATTAGGGTCAGGGGTTTGGGGTTAGGGTTTCGCTTCTGTTCGCTACCTCAAAGAAGCGTGACGACCTGCTCGAATAGCATATTAGTGAGGGACGTGACGGACAAAGCAATCGATCAGTGACGTAATGGAATTTCGCTGTCTCAGGACCCGGTAACCAGGCGTAGATAGTGACCCGTGACCCAGTAACGCGGCGCGTCGTGTGAGAATGTGAACAGAATATAACAAAGTCGCACCGTGTCAGATTAGACGTCGTGGTCATTATGTCGCGAAACGGTATGGAAATACGAAAGAAATGTAGCAAAAAGCAATAAAATAAAAACTAGAAATGTGGGCAACTAGCGATGCATTGCCACTTGAGGCCGCCCGAGCCCCAAGTCCTTCAGCCTGCCAAGTTTCAGCGCAATATCAAGCGATGCGCGGCTGAGTTATTGCGATTTTACTGATTCCCTCCTCAGAGGGGGCCTAAACTCCACCACGGATCTCGGAGAGGGGTGGTAGGAACTCTACCAAATTTTTCATGGACATAGACCCATCATCGGTCCTACACGCTATTAAATGGATTTAAGAAATATTGCTTCGTTTCGAAACTACGGCCAAAAACGTTTAAAAATCGAGTCCAAATTTCGAGGTTTTTGACCCTGCAAAAATTAGGGGAGGGTTGGGCGAAATTCTCGCGGTGCGTTATCGAGTTCGACCTAGGCCCTAACATGTGGTAGTACTTTTATGACGCTCTTCTTGGTAGTCTCGGAAATTAGAGGTGGGTTTTTTTAACGTTTACGCTAAAAAAGGACAGCAGCAAAACCTAAGGCAGCCCGACTACTAACGTACGTCGGGCGGCCTAATAACCGATGATAGCAATGATCATTTATGTTTACATGGCTGATGTAAATACAGACTTTTGTATCGTAGCAGCCAAGCATATACAGGATAATGTTAAGTCTCAAGACAGTATCTTGCCTCGAAACAGTCTCAACGTTGTTTATGACGTCCTGGTCTTGGTTTACCAATGTCTTGGGATTGACCAGTTGTCTTGATCTTGGTCTAGTGATTTCATCCACAGCAAGACTTAACAAGACTGAAGCTCGATTCGCACCTCCAAACTCCCAGAAGTCGCGTCTTATCTGGCGATGTGGAATGGTCTTTAATGCCCATCCTTTCATCGTGCTTTTAATCCGTAGATCGTTATTCTGTAAGTGTCACATTGGTGATGCCATTCGCTATTATCAGTATCATACTGCAGTCAGCCATCTTAATCTACAGCACTAAACCACAGAATAAAAAAATAATTTAATTTAAAAACAAACAACTGCACGCGTTAACGTACAATTGGACCCGCGTTATGCAGCTAGCAAACACACCACCGCTCCAATCAACCACACCAGGCCTTCACCCCATAAGCATTCACCAGACGTCGCCACCCGTGCGAGGAAACAAACATCCGATTACAGCTTATTACTCAATCTATCGACCTCGAAAGGATGGAATGCTGAGTTGGCCTAGTTGGCTGACCTGTAGCGGACAGTTCACCCACATACGTGGTCACCCATCAGCTGCAGCTCAAGCGCAGGACAGGGAAAGTTCGCCGGCCAAAGACCGACGTTCTACCACTGTGCCACGCAATCAACTTATCCTTGAGCCGCAGTTTTGGTTTGCAGGATAGATTTCGCAAAAATTGCATATTTTGCATGAGCTTTTGTGATTACAACCAAAAACATAACATTATTACCGTCTTTTGCTCATTTTATTCACAGATCTCCATATATTATTTTCACCGGAAGTTAGTGAAATATCAAGTAAAAGTGTATCGGGGATAAATAATCCTTAGTTTCACGTCCTATAGTTGAGAAATGATACCAAACTTAGACACAAGCACCGACACAGTATAAACTAGACAGAACGACTGACATTTAGATCGATGAGTGACTCTGCTACTGCACGTATAAGCGGTCCTTCTCATATGTCATCGTTACAGCGACAGTGAACATTCATAGCTCGTTATATACCTGTGAGAGGCGAGAGATGCGGCAGACGTCGCTGGTTGCAGCAGCAGACTGAATGCGGAGATGGCGAGGCGACTGCGTGCACTGCTAATACGAGCTTCACCACTGGAGACCGTCGCAGGCGCACGTTACAGTAGTCAAGTCACACGTCGTCACCGCTTCACGTCCTGCTGTGACGTGGCGAGGTCAAAATTCGGCAGTAAGGTCGGGCCCTATCATTGTTAAGAGTTGAGTAAGTAAAATTCCAACAATCTCAAGCTAGTAGGGACTAGCAACGGGCAACTACTTCAGCTGGTCTTGCTTGCAGTTAGTGAGAAATATTAACAAGAAAACACAAAGTCGATGACTGATGGCTAAATGTGAGTTTATTTAATTGAAATATGCCGTTTTAAGACGTTACAGCAATATACACTGTTGACGTGCTTTTTGTTCCGGGCTTTGTTCGCTTGGCCAACTTTAACCGACCACTGCAGTAGTAGTAGTCAGGGTGGAGCAGTCGAAGCGGTGTGTGTGTGTGTGTGTTCGGCTTTTACCACTTTTACAGTGTACGTAACTACCTGCAGGCTGATATTGAGAAGTTTTTCAGTTTTGAAACTACAGGCCATGTATACGATTTGCGATTCACGTGTAAACATAATGTAGTTGATGCGAGTTGCATGAGTTAGAAAGGTTTTGAATCGCTAACGTGACCTTCAAGGTCATTCAGGGTCGTTGCATGGTACTAGTGTCATCATGGCATGGCCGGCCTTAACATTCTGGCGGCCCTATGCAAAGTTGCAAACAAAAATTTGGCGGCCCCTGATCACCACAAATCACGATCAATGACGATTGAAAGTTAACGTAGTACACCCATAAATCATATCTTATGGGCCCATTAACCACATCATTGGACGGCTGCAAAACATAGGGGGCCGCCAAATTCCTGAACGTAAATTTGGCGGCCCCCTAAATTTGGCGGCCCTATGCGGCCGTATAGGTCGCATAGTGGCTAAGGCCGGCTCTGGTGCCATTCGACAGAACACACGATTTCGCTGTCTATGTGTCATCGTAGCTGTTTACCGTTTCCGAGATATTATCAGTCATATAGCCTATACCAACATTCAAAAGGGTCGCGTGGCCTTAAACTCACTCCATGTTGGAATAATTTACTTCAAAATATTTGATTTGCGCCACGTAAATTAAAAGTGGGTCACATGGTCTTGACTACGCAGGTTTTGGAGTAGATTGCCACCCTCAAAGCTAATAGGCTACTTGATATTGTCTATCAAGGATTTACTTTCAGCCTTTCCAGAAATACGAATGGACCCAAAGTGTAAAAAATAGGCGTGATTCGGGGTGGTTATACGATCACTCAAAGTCATCGGCGGTCACCGTTCTACAGAGAGCATACGATTGCCTGTTCACCTTTAATAGAAGCTGTCATTTTGTACCGTTTTCGAAACATAGCAAGATATTTGTCAAAAGCTCAATTTTTTCCTACCCACGTGTATATGGCGCCCCCAGTGGGGATGAAATCATTAAAATTTAATCAAAGGCTGTGGCGTCAGTAAACTAAAGTCCATAAGCTATCATGAGGCGTTGTCAAGGTGATGACATATTAGGCCATTTTGATAGGCCGACTTGTGGCAGACACACAGACAAAACACATGGCCATGACATATACCGCGCTAGCATAGCGTCGTGCGGTAAAAACACAAGATCCCGCCGGTGTCCTAATCCGTGAAGACGGTAACGATGGAAGAGATGGCGGGAAAGACTTATCGAAGAAGCGGTTTTTTTTATAACCAGGAATTAGGTTTAAGCCATAGACTTTTTCTGGACTGCCATCCGTTATGTGACTGCAGTGACGTCAGGCTAGTGGGAGTTGCAGTAATCAAGGTGCTGAGCCCGTGCTGTCACTGCGTTTTGTGCTTTGCACAGACTAAGTTCGGACAAAGACCTATCATTGTGAACAGCCATTCATTATTATTGCGATGGTAGCGTTTAGCGGTAAGCGTAATGTGACGGTCTGGCGTCCGTCCGTCCGTCTGTCCTTTTTCTAACCTTAATAGAGGTCGCGGCGCAAGCTCAACCCGACTCAACGTCCTTTTATACTTCAAAATTGGTGGTAATATTAGGTCCCTCGGTGAACTAACTGCATCCTGCTGCCTCGACCATATCCTCGCCGCCAATAATGGACCATATACATATTTTAAAATGCTCGCTGCAATTTGCTGGCGAAATTACGCATTAATGCTCATGAATTGCAAATGTGAGGTTCACTGCAACGTCATGGTGTCACTTCCGCGCTTTAGTGCAAATGGCGCGGCTATTACCAGATGGTAATTATCTGCAAGACACCATTCACCGTTATACTGCAACTTAAATCAGAAGACTGCTTGCCTGCACGCACATTACGGTAATCTTGACAAATTACATCCGACAGATACAGTTTTGACTACCGCGTAATATGTACGTTATGGACCACAAGGTTCCTTACTTTTTGTAGCCGTCCTAGATTTCTTTAAGTTTCCAGTCGATCTAAAAGTTACCAGACGCAATTCTCGTTGACAAAACGTTCCGCCATTCTACTTAAAAATTGTTATAGAATTCGCCGATGCCTAGATTTAAACCAGCTGTCCAGTTATTCAGCTACGCAGGCCTATAAACGCAATATTTATCTAAATGGCCGTTAACTCATTACTCAGTATGCAAGTAAAATAATTAGCCCCATACGGGACTGACGGTCGACTCCTACTTACTGCCAACTTCAGTCACGTGACAAAAAATTACAAAAATCCGGCCCGATAAATTTTAGGTATTGCCCCCTATTTTAAAAATCCGTGGTCATTTGCAAGCCCCCATTATAAATGAGAGATAGCCGTTGAAAATAGCCAAAATTTCCGACTTTCAGAGGCTCATGACCTTGACCTTGAATCGGGTCGTACTGCATGTTGTCATGCATCGCTCTTCGACCTCTACCAACATACCAAATTTCATTGAAATCGAAGAAACTGGACGGACGTACGGACATTTGAGACCCACTATTAGTTAAGCGTCTTAATCATTCAGTAGAATGAATCAGAGGCGCTGGACAATTCGCTAGGGGCTATTAAATGCAGACTGAAAAGATGAGTTTTGAGAGGTTTTCGGAAAGTGTTTAAGGTTGGACTTCTATTCGTTGTCTTGTTGTCTTACGACTTTCGTACATTACTTGCGATGTGGATTGCAATGGGCTTTTATCGCAGTTCACGAGCATTAACATGAAAGACTAGTGTATTGTTAAAGCGAATCTAACAATTTTACAAACGACTAAACCAACGTCGTGCAGATGAAGAACAGTGCAGTGCAATAAACAGGCGGCAGCGTCCGTCATTTAGCGTTCATTGTGGTCAACGATAACTATAAACTAGACCTATACAAGTGCAGACTAGAGTCAAACAAGCGTTGTATTTAGTATCTCGAGTCAAGCGCTGCAGCACGTGGTTTTGGCGCTTGAGCACATCTCTTCTGAATTGCGGTTCACGTCGCGTGCTTCTTTCTTGAGATCTACGTCAGCCTGTTCCGTTCCATGCTGCGCTTGTTTCTTGAACGTTATCTCTGGGTCCTCGGCCGCAGCGTCAGTCCCAGACTCCATCTCATCGCTGCCTTGCTCCTCTTGTTGCTGCTTTTCCTGAGCGGGTTCATCGGTGTTCGTCGCGATCTTGTCCAAGTTCGATCCCGCCACGTCCGACTGGCCTGCAGTTGTTCGATCAGTCGAGTCGCTGGTCACTCCAGTCCCGTCATGCTCTGCGGTCACCGCCTGGTCACCATCTCCGCCAGATGTCGCCGTGTCGTCCGTGCTGCACTTCTGTTCCACGTCGACAGCCATTTTTTCCACCACGTCTTCGCTGCCCTCCGTCGACGGCGGCGTACTGACGTCTTCAGCCTTCAGCGTCTCGGATGACGGCTCAGCCTGCCCATTCCAATCAAATCACTTTAATTCGAGCAGCGTGGCCTGCATAACAGTCCACAGCACCGTGGGCACAGAGGTCGAGATTATAAAGCATGATGATATCTTAGGACACTTTCCACTGAGCAAATGTTCATTAAACTTAGGTCAGCGTCAAGCCCAATATATATATGGCCATTTTGGCCCCAGGTTACTGTTTAAGGGCAACAGTTGACATTGCTGATGTCCTCAGTGATCTAGCATAGATTTAACGTGCATGGCTAACCACAGTTATTTCAAGACGCGAGGCAACTTGAGCTGGCAGCATAATAATAATAGGGTCCACAACATTAGCCTAGTAGGCCCCTAGATATTCGGCCATTCGCTGTCAGCAATAACATACAATTGCAACATGCAGGTAACGTTACAGGTGGACACACTCAGACTTACCATCTTTTTCATTTCGTTAGGGTAGGAGGCTAAGTTGGCCTCAGTCCACGGATAGGCTACTAGTTCAGTTGCTAGCAGTAGACCGGGTGAGCAAACATTGTGGCTGCGATCTCTCAGCTGTTTGGAAACTTGTCTACAATGCCCCACAGTGACCGTGTGTAGTGGGGGAACCCGGCCCCCAAATCAGTTTTATAACGTTTAAACATTTTTGAAACTTATTTTACGTATATAAATTTAGTTAACTACCGTCACTTTACATCTACACAAATGCAACAAACTATATGCAGTTAACATTAATAAGGTTAACTTCCCTAATTCGAATGCGTTAGTTGCCATCAGCGGCATGCACGTAGCAAAAAAAAACATTATCCTCTGTAGTTAATTTGGATTACAGGCTAGCACAAGTTACCTGTCATTGGCATGTAATTAATCTCGCCTTGTGGCTACAATACACCAATAAATTTACCCACTAAAGCGGTTGTGTGTGCGTGTCAAAATTCGGTCGATAAATGAGCGGCCCTTAAAAACCTGCCACGTAACCGGACCGGCTCCATGACCTTGTGACCTCCGGCAACATTATGAACATTACAGATTTAAGACAAACCTCGAAGGCAAAGTTGCCTACCTGTCCGTGGTCGTGGTCGACGGTTGCCTGACGCTCTGCGCTGGTCGTGTCCACGTCAGCCGCTGAAGTCCTACACGCGTCCGAGTTCACCGAGTCCTTCGTGGCGTTGACCGCCTGTTCCTCATCGGTGACCGGCAGCTGTACTGATGACGTCGCGTCAGACATGGTGGACTGTCGCACCGTACACAAACATTGCACGCATGGACAGATTTTACCCAATTTAACTCATTATTCCCGAAACAGCTACATCGTAATTCGGGGATTCTTCGCCAGGCTGGCTAATCGACCATTTTACGTTCTACTTTCAAGCACTGGCGCTCAGGGTTGAGCGCCATAGTGCCATAAAGTCAAAATTAAAAATTGTCGGTTAGCCAGCCTGGAGTCCAATCCCTTAGTCACTGTTTCCATTTTGGAACTCCGGGCAAAAATGGGTTCATGGCAATCACAAGACTGTGGTCCAAAGACCACTACATTTGTCCTGTGACGTACAATAAATAGACCTACGGATTTTATTACGCTGGCAGCATCGATAGCGGAAAGCGTTAAGTAACGGTCCGTCTGTCCGTCCGTCCGTCCTGTCGGCATTCTCACCGTGACTCGCCAGCGGCGCATCATGCGACGCGGCCAGCCTACATTTCGGTCCGAAACAAAGAGAACGGGCATACTTTGAATATTTTCGTACAAGCTTACGAATATTGATTTAAGAAATTAAGACAGGCATAGGCTAAGCGCATGCTTTAATTCGCTCGTCGTGGCTAAATTAGGGCATAGTCACACTGTTGGCTAGTAATTTATTTTGGTGTTTATGTAGGCTACTAGTGTAAACTGGTTTAATTACTGTTCACAGCTACTGTATTGCTTAGTTTAGTTTTGTTGCTACAATGAAATGAAGATTTTCAAATACGACGTACGATATTGATTGCGTTAATGTACTCTTGTGAGGTGACAGGACGCACAAACTACATAAAACAACTTTCAACTAGAACCTATGAGCATATAAATCCTAAAATGCTAGACAAACTAAACTCCTAGAGCCGGCTTTAGGTAGGCTATGTCCAAAGTGTTCGGCCGAACAAGGCCGCCATCTTGGAGGCGCCATTTTTCGGCATGCAGAAGTAAAAAAAGGGATGGATTACTCAATAGCGTCAACTATGGTCTCCTGTTGTCTAAGGCCGGCTCCCGAATTATAATCACTTCCGTTATTGAAAAGAAAAAAACTTGTTGCAGTCATAGACAGGTTTGAACGTACTTGCTAATGGCAGATCAAGACGTCTTCAGTAAGTACGTGCAGCTACCAACGGCCAACTCGCAGACACACAGACACACGTCGACTGACTGTTAGGTCAGGTACATCAGCTTTTATCGACATCACACATCACTGACGTGTCTCAGTGTCATTTTAGTCGTACTAGGCCTACATCTGTAGCTGCATGACCCAACACGTATGTCGGTACTCCTTACTGTCGCGCCGAAATGTACGCTGGCCGCGTCGCATGCTGCCCGCTGGTGAGTCACGGTGAGTATGCCGACATGACAAACAGATGGACGAACGGACTCCAGACCGTTACATTACGCTTTCCGCTAAACACGGCCATCGTAACAATTTACAATCCACAAACGAATTTATTCGTTTGCTGAGTCATCTGCGTTGACAGTCGATATGCCATCTCTTCGCTGAAATTCGGGCTCGTATTAAGAGCTGTGTTCGGCCTGTACAGAATTTCTTTCTCGGTCAATTAATCAATCAATCTCTGTGTCGATCACACGACATTTCAGTCAGTTAAGTCAATCAACTGGCGGTTTAAAAACGAAATAGAAACTAAAACACATCAAAACAGAAAAAACAAAGTACAGAAAACAGTGAAAAATAATTAAACGAATTTTGAAATAAATTAAATTAATAAAAATATATTGAAAAGTAACTACAGTCAGTCCGTTTGCGGCGAAAGGCCAGTTTTTGTCTTGGGTCAATCTCGCATCGTTTCGGGATAATTTTATGTAACTATTATGTTTATTCTGTTATTTAGACAATAAATAGGGCCTAATAAATAATTCAAATACTATGTTCGATATGTTAACTATACTAAATAGACGGCGTATATACGTTCACTGACTAAAACAACACGACTCAGGATTCTGTTCCAGACAGTTTGACGGTAGACTGGTTGATTGGCAGCGTGTACAGGCGACAGCCAGGTAGAGCTGGACAGGTGTCTCAGGCAGGTGCCCGGCGAGATAGTTGTGTATTGCGCCCTTACAGCCAGTGAAGTTTATCACACCTATGACGGTACCACTGACGTCGCTCTCAGCCCAGTTCACAGAGTACACTGCATCTTCTGACAAGACTTAATTCCGATTCTTCTTTAACGACTGTATTGCACCGGGGTTCAAGGAATTCTGTTTACCGAATCCACAGAATTGCAACGCAATACGCCGACAGTCGTGAAAGTTCATTTACTGAACTTTAGAAAAGATCAAAAATTGATGACCGAATTCGTACAGAAACCGGCACAAGTCAATCACCAGAGACAGGAAAACAGATGAGTGCTTTCGTAATCGCTACTACAAATCATACTGGGACGGTCCTTCGACTGATTAGTTTCGTTTTGTTTTGCTAATAAAACCCGCTACCAAAATGTTTTGTCTGCTTGCGTATTTGCATGTAGGTCCATGGGTATGGCTGCCGCGTACTTATTATCTCACCTACCGTTTAATGTTTACTATTTTTTACTGACAGAAGAAAAACAAGGCAATCATTTATACTTTGCCGTGGTAAGGATGCAAACTATTGTGATCAACATGTGTGTTTGTCTGTTTGTCCGCTCGGCGCTCGCATGTCTTGTAAATTACACGTCCAAATTTCGACAAATTTTCTCTACATGTGACCTGTGGCCACGCCTAGAGGGGGCCCGTTTAGAGATACCTGACAAACTGCTCAAGCCTACTTTCTCTCCCACATCCTACACAGCGCTTACACCACACACACCCATCAGCTCCCCTTCTCTCCCTGGGCTGGCGCATTGAACCGATTCAAAAGGTCTCAGCGCTGGGGTCCAGAGTAGCCGAGCGCCGCAGGCGCGATAAGTAACCCGCCTTTGGCCGGTAAGCCGTTAGTATAATGTATACTACATGTTTGAAACTTCGACGATATATTGGTAGGCCCAATTAATGGCAATGCATGCTTCAGACAACTTATATACGAATCAGCCTTTTATCACTCATAATCATTCCTACTTCATTGCTGTTAAATATTATATCTAAAGATTTACGTTTTACTTTGACACTGTTTTCTTGCGTTCTGTGTCGCCCTAACGGGACGTAATCGTACTGTACGTCGGCCGCCGCCCTACAGTCCACGCGCCCGGCGGCCGGCCGGCCCACACGCCGGCAGCGTTACAGATGACGACGACGACAGACGACAACAGACGACATACGTCAGCGTGCAAAACAATGCTGGCCCATTTACGCGACATATTGCAACGGCGTGCGTGGCCCGCGCGCTGGCCAATTTACCGGCCGATATTGGGCTTCTGGGGGAGCAAAGTTCACAAAAATGGGAGATTCCCTGCCTTGGACGCCGATGAACCGCTGTGCAAAATGTGACGCCGCCAAAGGCGTATGAGCCGGGGGGCTGGGGTGGGGGGCTGCAGCCCCCCACCCC
>Ga0209363_1001717_pt1 | contig 10825 bp, 6 predicted proteins | sample WorMetexBAHAMAS3_FD_187385 | JGI IMG/M metagenome (GOLD analysis project Ga0209363, IMG submission 187385) | Marine gutless worms symbiont microbial communities from Max Planck institute for Marine Microbiology, Germany - Inanidrilus exumae... | ecosystem: Host-associated > Annelida > Digestive... | reverse complement strand
TTGTTGGCTAGTGACATTTGTCCAATGTTATTGGGCCAACATTGGCCCAATAACCAAAACGTTGTTCAGCCAACCTTGTTTGACGACATTGGGCCAACGTTGGGTCAATTTTCCTATGCTGGCTGGGTTGTTGAGATACGAGAGCAGACGTAGACAAACCGACAAACAAACATACAGACAAGCTGACAGCAATACTTCGCATCCTAACCGGCAGCGAAGTAACAACTAAAACTCAGCTGTCGCAGACGGACGCGTGATGTCACTTAAAAGCTTGTCAACCGCGGTAGAGCTCTAGGCCTAAACGAAAAATAACATTTGAAACGGCTTGCAGTAGATGGATGACTTTGAAGATCACTCAAAGGGTCATCGGGTCATCGGAATTGCCTCTATTCGATAGGTCATATTTCACTTCCTATTAGTTGTCTGTAGTAACAATTAAATCGTTTCCCAGATATTACCGTATTTATGACTGTCCGTGACCTTGAGAAGTCCTTCATTTTCGCTGAGACTAGCCTTCCCTAGTAACTGTGTCCCTATCTTGTACCATTTGGAGATAGCGAGATACCGGCCGCCAATCGCCGATTTTAACATACCTCACCTACATCTGTCGCCCCCTTTGGCGACCCCTTTCGAATTTCACCAAGATCGTTGGCAGAGAAAACTAGTCCTTGGGTTATTGTGCGGCGTTGTTTGGGTGATTAGCCATTTTGGTACAATACCGGCTTGTGTCATACAGACGGACGCTGGACAGACAGACACAGGACGACAGCATATACCGCGCTAGCATAGCGTCGTGCGGTAATAATTATCGCCCGCTCTGGCTTCACTGAGGGCGTAAGACCATTGTAATCTGCTACGGTACAGCAAGCGGTATGCTGTGTGTTTGTCTGTCTGTCTGTCTGTCGATAAGCCAACGTTAGTGATAGGCTAACATCTTGTCGATGCGACACAAAAGGACATTTTCTTAACTAACAGGCTCGAGAAACATCAGCAGTGCACACTAGCATATTCGCTACTGACTGCACTCATTAATCCCACATCCCACATCAACATGACTGCAGATTTGTCGACATCAACTGCTATCGTATCAGCACTATAGATGTAAAAAAACATGAACTCTGTTTAATTAACAAGTCTCGGCTTGATGAGCAAAATTTTATGTACAGACTACTCTTCAAGGAGATGTACTGAACTGAACTGTATATGAACCGAATTTTATTTACAATTTTATTTCATTTATTTTCGGCGTCATTTATGTGTATTGCGTCCTGCGTATCGCTGCGCACTGACAGCTATTTAAACGAATATATCAACAATATGTGAATATTTGCATAACCTTGCCATTGAATCAGGTCTTGGTCTTGGTCTCGACTCTCGAGCCATGCGCCTCTGGAGTCTTTGATATACTGGCGCTATACAAGCTAGATTATTATTATTTGCTTTGAGAGCAAGACCAAGACCTTTAGAAAATGGCATCGAGTGCTCTCGAGACCCGAGACATTGGTTTCCAGATCACAAGACTGCGTGCATTAAGTGCCTATAGAACCAATAATAAGTCCAATTGAAGATCCAACTACTGCAGTGCAGTTTTCGAGCACCAATATATTTCCTGCCCCTAACTTTTTCAGATTTTCAGACTAATGCGCCAGCAGCGTGCCAGATCTTATGCGTGTGTGCCGTTTGAACAGCCAGTCAGTCATCCGATGGCACGTGACGAGACACTCGTAGACACGGCAGCCACTCGTCCACGCCTCCTGCGCAGACTGCTCGCCGCTAGTTCGCTGGTGGTCGTCATATCAGCCGTTGCGTACCAAACGATCCCGGCCAGTCGTCTGTCAGCGACACCGCTCGACACCGTCACGTCCCGTATTGTCTTCACCCTGCAATGGAACGCTCCGACTGTCGCCGTCATCTTCTTCATGGTCGTTTTTATCGGTAACATACGTTTCTCGACAAACCAGCAAAATCCTCTCGCAACAGCGGACCTCGACAAAGTTGAGGTTTGTTGACTTTTCGTCAGAGTGTAACTGTAAGCCTAATCCTTAACAGTCAACTCATATCAGTTTTGAAAGTAGACTTACTGTTACATTGCCAGTATAAACTAAATCTATATATAAAGCTGCCGCGTCTGTCTGTCTGTATTCCGTATTTTGGAAAGACGTGAGGACCGATTTCCATAAAACTTTTCATGTTTAATAGGGGTCTTACATAGACGTGAACGGATAAAAAACATCAGGAAAATTTTGACCCTTAATGTGTAAAAATTCGTAAAAAGGTGCAAAATTGCCGATTTGGACAAAGTATGCGGTTGAGAAACGGCACGGGGGCCACCGCACTGGCGGCACGGACAACGCGCGCTGGGCTGTGGTGCGATTTTGAGAAACGGCACCGGGCCAGCGCGCGTGCATGGGACAACAGTGGCGATCTCTAGGCGCGTGGTGTAACGGTGTAACCTTCGGCCGGGTAAGCCAGTAGTATGCAATAATTTCCGACCGCGTTATCCAGGAAGGTAAAGCACCTCGGTTGGTTGGATGGACGAAAAGTCGTAGCCAAGAACATGTTTCTTTAACCACTAATAGTTTTTAACGATTGTACATTCATCGTCCAGTACAAGCATAAACAGTACACACATTCTTGGTACTATTTGACATGTTTCTCTTTTGCCAATGGCCATTTTTGCATGTGTGCATTCAACAAAAACTTAGTATTTTCACTTTAATTATTTGCTCCGTTTTCAGCGACTATGTCATCTTTTACCGAGATACCAGTTTCATTATGTAATCGACAATCAGGGTTCAAATACTTCTGAATCTTTCATAGAGTCAATGTGTTGACAAGTAATATCACCTTTTTGATTTTTTGCTTAGTTTTGCGACAAAGCCACTGTCGTCTTTACAAGCCGTTTTAAACTGTTAAGTTTTTTCACATTAATATTTGCTGTTTTATTAATTTAACAATTTAATTTTTGCTAATCTAAAGGGCATGCGGTTGTCTGCGCATGCACAAAATCACAAGATCTGTGATAGTGAATATGTTCCATAAAACTACAACCATGATTGTCAACAATGTCCGGAATTTCGCATGAAGTCCTTGATATTTTGGAGATTTAGCAGTTGTGTGGCGACTTCTAGCTACGTTTTCAATGCGCATGCGTGTCTATTTAGGCGGTTCCAGTAAAAAATTCTGACGTCGGCGTTTGATTCCTTGACCCCGATTTCCTTGTAAATGGCGAAATTTCGGCGATTTGAGGGCGCTTTCAGTTGATTTTCATCGAACTAGAAACACATTCTGTGGAACGTGATATGCAGTTGCCTTATAGCAACTGCACAACCAATTAAAAATTGTCCCTAAGGCTGTAACAAGGGTTATATTGCGTTTTTTACTGCGCATGCGCGAAACGGCCGTATTTCCACTTCCGGTCTAAAATCTGACGTCACCATCGTGTTTTCCGACATCGATTTCCTGTAAGACGCAGGAATTTCGGCGATTCCACCATAAATAAGGGTTATATTGCGTATATTTTTTACTGCGCATATATATAACCAATATTTTCCCGAGGGTGATACCCCTGACCCCTGTTTAAAGGGACGGGGAAAGGGAAAGTCAAGGGAGGGGATATGGAAAGGGAGATGGTAAGAAAAGTGGGAGGGAAAGAATGGGGAGGGAGTATAGAAGGGAAAGGGGTGCGGTAGGAGTGCGGGGGTAAACCACCCCCACCCAGAATCCTGGCTACTCCACTACCATTGAGTGCGGCCCTTGGCTATAGCGGACCGGAACCCAGAAAAATATGGGACAGACGAACGCCAGGCCAGTGCATGACGCTTAATGCTAGACGCGGCCAGTGTAATAACCCAATTTAACCCACAATGCATTTCGCATTTCCGCGTGGTATCTAATATCGTTGAGTGTGTGGTCTGAGGCAGGTGCACGTTCGAGTACTGCAGAACACAGTGGAACAATTCATCATGAGTTTCGTGTCACAGCTGACACTCAGCACGTGGTTGGATGCGTCACAGGTGGCGGTCATTCCAATCGTCGTGGTTCTCTTCGTTGTCGGGAGAGTCTTCTTCTGGTTCGGCTACCTCAATCCTGCGGACAATCGCATTGGCCGTGGTCCCGGCATGTGCCTAAGCTTGCTTCCTGCGCAGGCAATGATCGTCTACAACATCTACAAGCTCGTCACTACCACATCTGGCCTCTGAGACACGGTGGCGTCGGTAGAAATTAATATTTTCAGGGTTCCCACGGGTTAGGTAAAATAAAATTCCCCGACTTATCCAGATAACTTTGAAAGTATTTCCAGGCATTTCACGGAGCTTTCTACAACAGTAACTAAAAATGTTGATTACATGAAACCAGTCTGAACATAGTTTATTATAACATTATCATTTTTTTGACCGGCTCCAGCCTCCCCTACACCGGTCCCACTCCCAGTCCACTCACCTGTTTAAAATTGTCTAAAAATTTATTTTCCAGGTTTGTGGGAACCCGGATTTTGGGTTGTGCCCCCACTTTGTACGATGGGCCCTCAGAAGTCGCTGCAGAGGTGGCTCACTTGTAGGTTTTGCACAATATTACTACTGTAAGTATCAGTATCTGAGAATTGTCTGTTACATTGTTGGCAACGCAATAACTAATGCAAAAGTGAGGGGGCCAGGCCCCCGCTTTGAAGAAAGTGAAGAGGCCCGAGCCCCCACGGCCTCCCCGGTTCAGACGCCTATGCAGTGAGACAGACTTCAAATTTGATACACAGGTTGACCATAGCAAGTGCTAGCCTATAGGCCTACGGATGACATAGCCAACCTCTGATAGGGGCGTTGTCAGCGTCATGTATGATGTAACCTACATTGAATCGGAGCGCCCCTGTCATGCCTTCCGAACGGGTGAAGCTATGCATTTCAAATTCGCAGAGGCAAGAAGCTCAGCTACCGCAGAGGAACCCCGCGACGCGCTATGTTACTAAATTCGTGCTATGTTTCACGAGCTATTTTGTAGCTACAGAAGCATATGTGATTTGAGTCTTCGGTTTGACACATCTGCGTGCTGCAGTGAAGGTAAGGTTGTGAGTGTATTTGAGACGTACGATTTCATTTTCTTGGTCGAAAGCCGGACATTTTTTGGATGAGGATGGATGATTCCATTGACAGTTGATACATATTGTAGGATCTTCTGAGTTGCAGTAATCAGGGTCAAGATGTTTACTACAACGCCAACATTGTGTATTTTGGGTTTCTACATTTAGTAGCGTGATGGCCAAATTTCTGGCATTTTGTGCAACGTAGGGGAGTAGGCAAATACTGTTCTACTCGTACTAGCAGATAACCAATTTTGAGAATTTCTGGTAATTGAAGTTTGTCGAATGTAAGGATATAGGTATTTGTGTATACACTTCCATTGTTTCGTTGAATGGTGGTGACTACGGCATTCAGTAACATGGGAAGCTATGCAAACACCATTTCGAATTTACAATTAATGATACACAACAATGACATCATAAACCTTCTCAGTGCATAAACAACACAAAACGTAATTTACATTTTTATGACAAATGAAACGGAATCACAAGCTGATTCCATCTGATTTCAACATAAATTTTAGTCAACAGTATAGACAAAGTAAAACATTTATAAATTTCTTGTTCTATAACATTTGTCATTTGTGATATATTCTTCAAAGCATGCCATATGCAGATAATGTCTTTTAAACATCACGTTCTCAAATACACTAAACAAATTCTTCATCAGTACACAATACTCGCTTACATCCAATATAGTCATATAACTTTAGAGCTTAATTTTGATCAAAATACTGACACACCAATTCTACACAATGTTCAGCAAGGACTGCCCTTTCGGCATGTCAGTTGTGTGGCATCAGCTGACTAGAAAACACTTGATGCAAGCATGCTTTAATCAATAAAACTTCTTCTTCTCGTAAGGGGGTCAAGCAGATATTGAAATATCTGCAAATTTTAAGACAGACTTGGGGCAACAAGATGGTCGATAGTATAAGTCGAACAACAATATCACGTCACGTCACTATACAATACGCACAAAACTAAGTCTGATTCAGAGTCGCATATTACGTTCTACTCTCAACAACACTGCTTGCAGGTTTGATTCCTTCACGACAGAAAATTTTGTACACAACCTTAATTTTAACACAAACGTTGACTCTCATACAATAAAGTTCGGCAATCGACAGCAACTGTGTCCGCCGGACAGGGGCTGTCATGCTACAGATCAACTGTACCAGAAGGGAATCCATCCAACACTGTAGTCAACAACGGCACCCGGCCGCTTTCACGGATAACGGAAAATGCGAGCAAGAATGGTTGTCTTTCTAACAGATCCATTTTAAAATATCTGGGCTTGCTCGCGGACCCCCTGGCAGCCCGCCGCGGACCCCCGGGGGTCAGCGGACCACAGTTTGAAAACCCCCTGTACATACAACACGCTCAGTGGCAGTCAGTTTGACTAACTATATACTTTTCATTTCGAGACTGACTACAAATATTGCATTGGACAGATGTCTCTAGCACATATCACCATGTACATGCTATAGTAAGATTGTGAAATCAGTCACTACACACGACTGATCACGAAACTTGGGCTAATGTGGATTGATTTTGTAAATTAATTTTACCGACAGATTTATATGCTATATGTCTATGTGCCCATCGTAAAATTTCCATTTACATTAATGCATTTAAAGTAGATGAAATTTACGTCAAATGTATTAACACATTACCGTGTGAAAGCTGAAAAATAAAACATCATGCAACAGCATCCATGAAGAGCTACTGCAAAACATTATTACCAACAACATGAAATTTTTTATTTACTGCACTTTATTGCATTTCGAGCAAACTGTGGCAAATCCCCGACTGTTGTAATTTTTTTAACAGCGACTTTATCACACCATTTTATTTAGCACAGAAGAGATAAGTGCTGGTTAAAAATTTGCACTTGTTAAAAGGCTGCTGTTCTTGAAAATTACTGTCCATGTTTCCTGAGAAACACTGGAAAAAAGGAAGCTTTGATATGCTCTTATGGAAACTAAGAGAAACTGAAATAAAGACTTACTTACTTACTAAACTGGCAGCACTGACTGACAAATAGGAGTGGTACAGGAAGAACTGCTTGCATTGACTCTGAAGCCAAGGTGCACTGCAAACTACAATAGATTCTGATAGAGATTGGTTTACCTCGATCATTGGAGCGAGAACCTTTCATTGTGATGAGCGAAGAGGAAGCATGCACAGAGATGACAGAGTCAAATAAGACCATTCGACTTCAGTGCTCAAAATAACCACTGAAAGATAAATTGGCTGAAAAAATCAACTTCAGACAAAAGACAAGACACTGATATTTTGCTGTGGTACACGGGTTGTTAAGTTCAATGCAAAAAAGACAGCAGCAGGAGGAGGTAATTTTTAACATATTTCGCAAGTCATTTCAGCAACACGGTCGAGGTAAGCTGGAATTCTCTGTCATAGGTAAAATGACAGTTTCCTTCGAAAATCTGTCTGTATCTGCCCAAGTTACGATCACAAAAATGAAGTATCTGGCTTTTTTTCGGATATGGTACGTTAGCTAGTTTGAGAAATTTGCATTATATCTACATCACTTCTTCAAACAACTGCAATCCAAAATGTCGGTAACATTATGAACACGCAAAAAGATGTGCTATAACACGAAATATGACAACAGATTGCTTGACGACAGGTCGTTAGGTTAATTAGAATTTAACAACGCTTTAACACAACCAAGACTTGCATCTACTTTAACACTGCAACTGCAAAATGCTACGCTATTTTCATTTTTTGACTATGACAAAAGTAATGAGAAAGTTGTCCCACTTCAAACTTTCACTGAACATCAATTAAACTTGCAAGTTTAACTTATTTTGTTATCAAAGTGCAAACAACATAACTTCTATGTGTGTCCGCTACGAATTGTACTGAATGATACTTTGACAACAATTAAACATCCTAATTATGCAAGCCATTCAATGGCTAATGAAATATGTGCCATTCGGTTCTACATGCATGCAAAGAAGACGGCACTTTTGATGACTAAACCGTAAGTCAAAATACTGTGCATGTTATAAAGCAGAGGACAAGCGTGAACAACAGCACAGAATAGACTGTACACCACGCCATCCTGGCGCAAGATGACTCATGCAGTGGCACTTTACCAGACAAATACTGCAATACATATATACAACTCGGGCATTGCACAACAGCCATGCAGATATTCGGAGTACAAGACTTTTATGCCGCAGGCCATATCACCTATTACCAGTGCGTGTCTTTATTGATAACAATGATAAGAACATACATCAGCATAAAAAAAGTAAAGGCTTCCCATACTCGTTACAGAGCACTGGGCCCGGAGCTGACCCCAATGTACAGGCAGTCAGCCCACAGGTGACTATAAGTCATCCACCCAGCGTTAGGCTGCAATTACTTTCCGCCAGGCCTGCTGTTACCTTCCCAGCTGCAGAGCATCACCGCTCCTTGGCCGGTACCAAGTTATACTGCTCGGTGACAGAGGCATATAGGTGTGAACAACTTGCCAAGGTTGTTACGCAGCTTTGCCCTGAGTAGGATTTGAACCCACGACCTGTTGATCGCAAGTCCAACGCTCTACCCGCTGTGCCACCGCACCACCTACATCAGCGTACAGGGTGCAATCAACTCAGCGACGATCATCACAAATCATCATAGTGGTGGTTGCAGAATGCCAGAGACGACACGGCATGCAACACTATCTCCTAAGCCATGATCACAAGTAACCGTCTATTACTCCACTAGTACAGATAAACTCACACGCAGTGGCAAAATAAAAGAATAATTTAGCAGAAAACGCTAACGATATACAAACTACAAAGTGTCGCACTAATGGCATCGTAACTGAGAACGTCTACAGCATAAGCCGTGCAGATACGCAGTGACTCAATCACTGAGATTGCTGACAATTGCGTGAAACATTCTCGTAAACACGAACATTTATGAAACCAACTACGCCAACAAGTTGAAATGTTCAGTTGGCCTACATGATAACAGCAGTGAAATGACTCATTGATCCACTTCACATATTCAGAACTGTAGCAATATCTATGTATATAAAGTTGCTGCGTCTGTCCGTCCGTGTATCTGTCTTCCGCATTTCTCAAAAACGTGCTGACCGATTTCCATAAAACTTTTCATGGTTCATAGGGGTCATAGGTAGACGTGAACGGATAAAAACTTCCGGAAACTTTCGACCCTTAATGTGCAAAAATTAGGAAAACTGTGCACAATGGCCGATTTTGAGAAAGTCCCCACGGGCACGAGTGTTGGCCTGCAGTCGATGGGGGACCGTATCAAACGCTTTTGTGCTCCTGAGTCAAGTTTAGTGGTCCGACTTCCTGGCCGGCCTTTGGCCGGTTGAACGCTAGTATATATGTGCATTTGACCCTTGTATGTAAATGGCCTGCACTTGTTAAAATGAACTCTGATGACGAAAGAACTTCACCTATAACGGCGGACATGTTCATGTTCTACATGGAGTACCACAAAATAAAAATTAGCCCCGCACTGGACTGACTGTTGACTCTTCAGAACTGACGTTTCTGCCAACTTCAAAGTCACGTTACACAAAAAGTAGGCTAATATCAGAAGTCCAGCCCGATCAAATTTAGATATTGTGCCCTAGTGTAAGAATCCGTTGTCAGTTGCCAGCTCCAAGTGTAAATGGCGGAGGAGATAGCTGTTGAAAATGGCCGGATTTCCAACTTTGAAGGGCTCGTGACCTTGACAATACCGTTGTGCATCATTCATCGACCTCTATCTACATACCAGATTTCATTGAAATCAAATTAACCTTTTCTGGAAGGACGGTCGTACGCACGTACGTATGCACAGACGGACGGACATTTGAGACCGGCTTTATTAGGTCGACTCTATCAAAGAGTCCACCTAAAAAGTATATTTGCGCCACTTCATAGCCATGACTCGATCCTTACAACGACTTTAAACTGCACAGTTGTTACCACTTATCTCGGACAACTTCGAGTTACTCCTAATCAACTATGATGACGACAACCCATGAGCACAACTGTAAACAACTTCTGAAACATGCAAACGATTGAACTGGCACAAAACGCGACAGAAGCAATGACTAGCATAAAAACAGCCATCGGATAATTGTCACACGGTTGGAGATGCGTACATGATTTCTGACTGATGACATCAACATAGCGTGATATAACAATGATCAAGCATATGAGGCGGCTACGTAGTTTGTTGCATCAAACACCTGCTACCATTATCAGCTACCACGCCACAGACATTATCAGTTGTCAAGCACACTTCTGAAAACTGGCTGTTCGCTGGCTGCTTCGGTCCGCTTAATGACAGTTGTCATAACTATAAAATAAATAAGAAAATTCTGTGCTTGGCAATCCACGACACCCGGCATGCTGATTTTTATTCCCCCCCCCCACTTATAGGGGCATCAACAGCACAGTATAGGCAGACTGCAGCTGCACACTGGCTAATGTCACCGGCTAAGATGAACATACAGTTTCTGGGTTAGGCTCCGCAGAACTGGCCACAGTCAGGTCAGCACATTCTTTGACGTCGCCAGCATGGGGCTGAGTTTCGATGCGTGGTTCTGCCTCTGGTAGCAGTGGCGTGTCATCATCTGGCAACTGTTTGGCGCTCCCGGCGTCAGACAGCCATCGACCGTCTTCTTCCGGCTCGTCGTCGTTCCTCGTCGACTCGTCGGAAACGCGCTGATGACGTCTCGGCGGATAGCTGCGGTCACGATACGCGTGG
>Ga0209363_1001716_pt1 | contig 10827 bp, 9 predicted proteins | sample WorMetexBAHAMAS3_FD_187385 | JGI IMG/M metagenome (GOLD analysis project Ga0209363, IMG submission 187385) | Marine gutless worms symbiont microbial communities from Max Planck institute for Marine Microbiology, Germany - Inanidrilus exumae... | ecosystem: Host-associated > Annelida > Digestive... | reverse complement strand
GTGGTGACTTAGTCGACTTTCGAGTCGTTTTGGTGTCAAGTCAAGTCGTGAACGCAAACACAAGTGACTCCCAGGTCTAATACCAGTTATGTGCAGATTCCCCGAAAATTCCATCTGCAACCGCACCCACTCACCTGTCATCTATGTTGGTAACTGCTACTGTTGTTACGACCACCGCACTTTCTCCGCCACCGCGGTGGTTGGCTACCACTGAACCAACACTGCCATTGCAGTGTTTTACAGTGTTCTCGCCGGTCTTTCTGGGCGCTGTTTCCTCACTTCCGCTGCTCAGAGCAGCGATAGTCATCTAAATGCCACGTATTGCATGAACGCACAGCGAGTTAGTCCAGTCAGCCACACCACCCGCCTTTCCCTGCGCGCATCCGCTTCACCACTCGCAAACGACAGCACTGCCGGGACAGTCTAGACGCTGTACTTAGTGAAAGTCGCAACGGTCTCACTTAGTGCACTCCAACCATCGCGTGCCGTGAGCAATTAGTGCATTCCAGAACAGCCAGAACAATGTGGATGTGGCTGTGGCATAGCCCTGCGAGGAAGGTTGAAAATTTGGGAGTTGGCCTTGCCCCACCCCCACTACACTACAATGCTGTTTGCAGTTTTGTACATGTATGTGTGATTTTGTGATCAGGTGAAACATGATGCATCAGCCAATGACAGCAATATGCTGGTGATTGATGCAAAGAAGGTGAAGCTGAAAGAGACGCAGTCAAAACCAACAGTACGACTCACATCAAAGCAGCGAAAACGACAGGCCAAAAGTGAAAAGAAGAGGAAGACACAGGTGAAGACACAGTTTATGTTACTATGCTATTATTTGATGGTCATGTCATTAATCTTTTATATAGGGACAAGTCTCATTCACGGGGAAAATGTGCTATTTCTGGGCAGTTTTCTAATAATATGCCCAGTTTCATAGAGAGTTTCGAAAATTCATGGAAAGGCCTTATTTCAAGGTAATGGAAAGATTCTTTCTACACTTTTTTATTTGTCGGAAGCTAAACATAGCTTCGGGCAAATTATGGAAATACTCTGTGGGGCAAAAACAGTGATCACTCATTCGGCTGTTACTTTGCCGAAAGTGAATTGATTTGGATGAAATCTGGAGCACTGAGCACATTGTTGGGGGCTGGCCCTGGCAGATTATGGGCACGATCTGTGCAGTACTCAGCCGAAATTTTCTTTGGTTTTTGTCTGGTCAGGTAAATAATGCACAATTTCACTGATTTCACATCGAACAAATTTTACGACATTTGAAAACAACAACGTCGATCGGTAAGGCAGTCAAAACTTTTGGAACAGAATTGTGAAAATTTTACCATAAGGGGTCGTTTAAAAAACGCAAAAATTGCTCACAACATTTCCAGTCTTGCGACTTTGGGCCGTCATAACTCCGCAGTGATACAGATTGCAGGAAATCACTGAAAATGACCCTGTACGTGATGTCTAGTTTCCATTTTTATCGTTAGAATCAATTCAAAGTCTTTCCTCTTGGCTGTACATTCCAAACATGAAACATACCTACCCAAATTTTCGACAACGTCCGATGTCTGACATTGCGTATTAAAACCATGGAACCATGAGTTGAGATCCCCCACGGGAAGGGGCACTTTTGAGGGGGAGTGGATGCCTTGGAATTGTAATAGTCAGCTGCGTAACAACGACTTAACACTTAGGTTCGCACAAGACATACAGGTGTAGTGGACTAGATCGTTAGGTAAGTGACAATGGCATTTACGAGAAATCAGCGATTTAAAATTATGAATTTTCCGAAACATTCAACAAACTATAGCATAGTATAGTTAATGTGCAGCAAGCTACATGCGAGGCATCATCTGATAGCTACTGTCATGCATGAAAAAAACTGGTGGAATGTTGTGCATGGTTAATGTTAGACGTGATGTGGGGAAAACCTGGCGTGTTGTGGCATTACAGCCATGGAACTAATTACAGCTCCATGATTGGAGCGGTGAAAAGCAAAATGTTGCAGAATGACTGAAGACTTGTATTATTGGAGGTCGAGGTTGGATGAATCCATTCACCGCTGTACAAGGGTGACAACATGGCAGTGCAGCCTGTTGTCCAAAATTCTTAGACCACTTGTTAAATTTTGGGGCCCCAGTCATATCTTTGGAATGGGTGAATATAGGCAGGCACTTAAGTTTGGTGTGTCAATTGAAGTGAATAGCAAGTGATATATGGCCTGTCAGATAGTGGCAATTGTGATGACCTGAGTGTTCTTCAAGGTCATATGCCTATTACATGCTTTTACAAATAGGGTTTTTTGTACAGTAATGGTAGTAACATCTCAAAGTAGTTAAGCTTATCACTGCCTGATTGACATGTGTTGTGTCAGGTGATGCGACTGAGTCATGTTAGACCTATGGCTAAAAAGCAGCGAAAAAAGCTGGAGAAGGTGCTGCTGACAAAGGCAAAGAAAGCACATGTGAGTGTTGCACGTTCGTTATCCGTTTGAGCTGGACTTATCAGTGTAATTTTTACAGTGTGGAATGAAATATCTGGGATCAATCACTACTATAGTTTTTTGTACATATTTTGTGCAGCGTGCAGAATTACTAGAGCAGCTAAGTCAGGTGATGGCTACTGCGGAAGAGAAGGCTTTGCTTGTGTCAACTTCTGATATGCAGAGTAACAAGTGTGTCAGGTGAGGAAAGCTGTGTCTGTTTGTAATTAGCATAATCAACAAAAGATATTTGCTATTGGGTTACCTTCAAGCAAAGAATAACTGAAATTTTGTTGTAGGTCTGCCAAATTTAAATTTTAAACATTTTAAAAAATTTAAAACAAGTATCATCTGCCTTAGGCCGACCTGTGTTGTACATAAAGGTGGATGCTGGTTGCTGAGTTGACTGTGAAAAACGGCGACCAATAACCATCACCACTGAGCGTGCACCTGAGTTGACGGTCGATGTGCGAAGTTTTCTAAATCCAGAGTTTGGGACAAAAGCCAAAAACCAGCTCGATCCATTTATCTATTTTGATAGAACTCCGACATGTGACAGACTGACACAGGGCCACAGCTGATAACTTTTTGCTTTTAAATTATGCTTTAAAATATAAATGTTTATGATGTTGTTATTGTATGGTCTACGTGATTACTGTAGTGATCGATCAGCTAATGAGCCAGTTCGTCGTTCTACTGGTAAAGTGAATGCCATTGCTGGAGCTAACAGACGACAGCAGCACCAGATAACAGCCGAGCTGGAAGTAGATGAATCTTCGACGTCAACATCGGATGAAAGTTCAGATGAGGAGGAGATGGACACGGAGCCAGCAGAGATTGCACTCACTGAGTCAGAAGCTTCATTGAATGTCACTAGCGCTGTCTGTGACACAGTAACTGTGGGTTCATCTGCTGTCAGTTGTCAAGAGGATTTGACAGAAGATACAGCTGTTGAGAAGACTGAACACGTGATGGAGAGACAGAGAGCAGTGAACATCGTTGTTAATCGAACAGCTGAAATTCAGGTCTTTCGCACTCGTATGTTAAAAAATTTAATAAAGAGTTTGCTCTTATTACCCACGCCAACAGCAGTCGTAGGGGTAGGATTTTTTTTATCTCTGTTTGTTTGTGTGTCTGTCTGCTTTTCTGAACAACATCTAAAAAACTGATGCAGCTAGGGTCACCAAACTTGAGGTGTACATCCACTTCGGCCCCTGATCACTTTGTTCCTCGGTTACTTTGGTGCTAGGCTTGATCTGCACATCCAGTTTGGCCCTTGGCCTTTTTGGTCCTCAGACACTATGTTACTAAGGACCAAAGTGACGCAGCCAGATCGGTCACCAAGATTATCCTCTCTAAAAATAATTGATCTCTTCATTCATCACGCTTCACCTTGTGTCTGGAATGAACTCACTATGTCTCTCCGTCAGCCTCATCCCAGTACCTGTTCCTACACCTATCACATCTTCCTCTTTTTATTCACCACTCTGCTCATACCTGTAACTCTCACTTTTTCAATTCGATCCTTGGTCTATTTGGTTGGTCGTCGATTACTTCGGTCCTTCAGATAAAGGATCGAAGTGATCAAGAACTGAAGTAGATGTGCACCAAACTTGACATACAAATGTTTCACAATGAGTCCTGGAAATGCATTTATTTTGGGATCAAAAGGTCAAGGTCACCAGTCACTAAAACATTGCTGGCATGGGTCTTTGCACTCTTGTGAGTGCTGGCTTTTTCTAATTTTAGTTCTACAGCGATTTAATACTAGCCGATGTCTTGTGCATATTGATAGTTACAAAATCCATGTGCACACACACACCCTCCTATGCGTACCATTTTATTGTTGATACTAGGTTTGCCATATGCTCTCTTTTTCCCCACTTTTCTGTGCATCTTTTTCGTGCAGGTAAAACTTCATATCTTATAGAATGCCATCTTATCATTGTGTTCCTCAGATGTACCATCTGTTTCTCTGAGATGTACCCATGCTGATGGCAGTTGCGGGGGTAGGGTTTTCACTGTCGTTTGTCTGTCCGTCTGTTTTTTCCGCACAATACCTTAAAAACTGATGCAGCTAGGATCACCAAACTGGACATACTAATGTTCCACGTTGAGTCACGAAAGCTCATTCAGTTTGGGGTCAAAGGTTATGGTCTCAAGTCACAAAACCATGCCAGCACGGTGTGTTTGCACTCTTGTGAGTGCTGGTTTTTTTTTGGTTCCATCTGCTTCCACTGTTGTACAACGTTTGCTGTCATGATACATGAATGTGAATTGGATGAACAGGAACAACGTCAGAAGCTGCCAATCCTGATGGAGGAGCAAGCCATCATGGAAGCCATACATGACCACCCAGTGGTGATTATTCACGGTGAAACAGGTTCTGGCAAGACAACTCAGGTGCCTCAGTTTCTGTTCGAGGCCGGATATGCTCAGTAAGTGGAGCGAGTTGCAGATGCTTATCGTTTTTATCATACTCCATTTTAGCTAAACAGTAAACAAGGCTTTTTCCAGTCGTTTTTGTTGTATTCAATAGGTCACAGCATAGGTTAACAAATTATACATGATAAGAAATTTGCTGTAGTGCACGTTTTTGTCCTATTTTGTTTGTATCATATGTAAGCATAGCACTGCAATGCATTCTAGAAAGCCAATGCTAAAGTCAGTGGGAGTGGCTAAATTTCACACCCCCCAGCACCCTGAACCAAAGTGGATATGGTTTCAATTATATCACTGTGTCCACCCAGGAAGTTGATGTGCAAAATTTGGTTTGGATTGATTCAGCCAGTACGGATCTGCACGTGAGCAAAAATGCACTTCCTTGTGGATTTTATTAAGGTATCCATCTATCTATCTGTCCATTTTTTTGTTGGCCTACTGGTCACATTATTTAGCCAATTTCAATGCTTAATGGTTGAAACGACGTGTTTTTGCAAGTATTTTATAGTGGCTATTATATGTACTGTGTTCATAATGGTACTTCATATACTAAGTCACTAAGCGATTTTTGCAGTTTTAGACGTGTGATTTGGCTTTTAACACCACTTTTAAACTGCTAAGATTTTTTCACGCGATGCTATGCTAGCGCAGTATATGCAGTCGTCGTGTGTCTGTCCGTCTGTCCTTCACAAGCTGGCACTGTACCAAAACGGATAAATGCAGAAACGGTGCAAGATAGGGACATAGTAACTATGAACACTAATAGGAACTCATATGCACTCTATTCAATGGTGCGATTTCTGTTGACCTTGAGTGACGCCTAACTACCACAAACCACGCCATTTTCTATATTTTGTATCGCTTTTCATATCTTCATAGTAGGTAGAGATAGAGACTTTGCATTTGGTAGATAGGTTGATTGTAGCGAGTGCTAGCCCATGGATGGCAAACCATCCCTGAAACTGGCATGGTCAGGTTACATTGACCATTTAAATTTTGGTGGTCACCAACCATAACTCTTCAATGGCTGAAACAAGAGTGGTCAAATTTTGCATGCATGTAGACTATGTCAAGTCGCAACATAAGGATGACAAGTCACCCTTTAAAGGGGTGTGGTCATGGTCACGTGACCCATTTTAAATTGTGACGCCTTCAATGATATCTCTGGACCAGCCGAAGCTAGAATGGTAAAATTTTGCATGCAGGTTAACTGTATCAAATCTTAGACCACGGTGATAAACCACCCCAAAAAGGGGCGTGGTCATAGTCACTTGACTCTTTTTTAAAATTTTGCTTCCAATTATATCTGTGTAATTGATGAAGCTAGGCACTTCAAATTTCGTGTAATGAATGGTACAGAGGTGTAGGAGTGCATGCATGATATATTACTACCAAGAGTGATGTGTTCAGAGTCACGTGAGCACTTTAAATTTTGGGAGATAAGTGATAATATCTATGAAGTGGTGCAAGATAGAAACATAGTTGCAGTGGAAGACTAATAGGAAATTGCATGCGGCCTATCAAATGGCACCATTGCCAATGACCTTGAAGGTCACTTTTGCTTATTGAAACCTTTATAAGTTCGATAGCTCATGAAATGTAGCACAAATTTACTAACATATTGTGTCACGCGGTCCCTCTGCAGTACTTGCACTTCTTTTTTTACATTTATGAAAGCAGTAAACGAAATATTTGTGTGACTTTTGGTGTAAAATGTACATATTGTGTGACGTCTATATTGCTGTGCCTTATATTCGTTAACAAAAGTGTAGATCGTGTCAGAGTACACATTTGAAGATTGTCTGATTTTTCTGTTCTCAGTGTGTTGTGAAATTTGCATTATGTCTGCAGCTGGTTGCAGCACATTATACTGTAAATTATGTAAAATTTATTATTACTATGTAAATTATTAAAATTTTCTTGTCATTTTGTTGTGTGTAATTTTTCATGGTTGTGAAACTGTCAGTGGAGTGGCTGGTGCCATCATCGGTGTGACAGAGCCACGCCGTGTAGCTGCTGTATGTATGGCAAAGCGAGTTGCTGAGGAGATGAACCTCAGTTCCAGGTTAGCTTTTCTGTGACTTGCAAAAAACAGATGTCTTTTATTTCATGTAAAGTGGGATCTTTGCTAGAACAAAGAAGCATTTGTGGTTCGTTCGTTCGTTCGTTATTGCGGGCAGGGGTCCAGCCTACTCTGGACCCCAGCGCTGAGACCTTTATGGCGGTCCAATGCGCCAGCCCAGGGAGAGGAGGGGAATTGGTTGTTGTGTGAGGTGTATGTGCGAGTTATGTAGGGTGGAGGAAGGGTTAAGTAGGCGTGAGCAGCTTGTGGTCCCACCACCAGAAATTTGTTTGACTGATAACTTGGATTGAACCTGGGTCTGCTGTTTGCAGATGTGTTATCTGAACCACGGAGCTCAGCCTGCTGTCGTCTTGCAAATGATTGACATTCATTGTTGTCAGAGTTCGTTCTGATGGCAGTATTTTATTTGTTACATCATCTTAATGTGATTTTTGTAACCCAGTCTGACAAGATGCACATTATAATGTTAAGTATGTTTTTAGTGTGCTTGTGGTTCTTTTTGCAACCCGCATTACTGAGCAGATGGATGTGTTCAGAGTCACGTGACCTCTTTAAATTCTTAGGAAATAAGTGATAATATATCGTTAACGGTGCAAGATAGAGACAAAGTTGCAATGGAAGACTAATAGGAAATCGTATGTGACCTTTCGAATGGCACCATTGACAATGCCCTTGAATAACCTTGATGGTCACTTTTGCTGATTGAAACCTTTCTAACTGCTATATCTCAATCAATCAGTCAATCATTTGTTAACGGCGCCGTAATTCAAAGCTATGCTGCATTGAGTCAGAGGCTCCGGAGTACGGGTAGTCATCAGTCAAACGAAAGCGCAAACAGATGAGTCTTGAGACGCCGCGCATGAAACATAGCATGAAGTTACTAGCATAAAGCGTTGCACAATCCCTCTGTGATAGGTGCGCTTCTTGTTTTATGCCTTTGCTACTCTTAAGTGTCCGTGAATTCGTGGCATGGTGTTTTTGTGCTGTTTGTCTACCATATATGTTCGTTCATCCTTTTGTTTGTCCATTTGTTTGGACAGATCTTGTTACCATGATATCTCATGAATGGCTTAAACAATTTTGATGAAACTTACGGGGATTATTTACTAGCCCCAACTGATGACCTGATTGGATTCTGGAGGTAAAGGTTACAGTCACAGCAGGCTATTGAGTTGGCAAAGGCATCCTCGTTGATGCTGGGGTATTGGTCGTCCATGTTCTGGTTTTGTAGTGTGTTGAATGTGGCACTAAGCCTTGTGTACATAGTGTAGTCTTTAATACCGTGTGTGGTAAACTGATGTGGTTGCATTGCAGAGAAGTGTCTTATCAGATCCGATATGAAGGAAATGTAACAGAAGACACAAAGATAAAGTTTATGACTGATGGTGTACTGCTGAAAGAGCTTCAAAATGTTTGTTGTTATTTTGGCATCTTCTAGTATAGTTGTGCTGTTAAAAACTGTTTATTAGCTTTATGAGCTTTTAATAATAATAATAGCAATGACAACCTTTCGACTGCCATTTTGCAGGTCATCCTGCATTGGTCATCACTCCCAGTGCCTTTTAAGACCTGGAGGATTTTACTGCCCACATACCCTTCGTGATAAAACTAGCTCATATTAGATTACAGAGAAGACGTTGGACTTTACCTTAGTGGTGTTACCTGCATCATTTTTGTACAGTAGCTCTTGACGGTGATAACTTTTGAATAAATAAATCAGTAATAGTTAACAGTGTATTTATTGTTTATTTATTATCTCCGAATGAATGATAAATACACTGTGACTGTTTATCATGAGTTAATGACTGTTAACGTTATAAGTAATAAGTAGCATCAAGAGTTTACACGCCAAGCCTAGTCGGCTGGTATAGTGATACTGTTAACTATAGTGGCATTGGACTGTCATTGCCAAGTATGACGTATATATACGTCCTATACTTCATCAGTTATATGCAGTGCCTTTCACCACAGGCACACGCCTGCAGCTGCTAGGTTGGCACACGGGGAAAAATTGCTGTTTTCTGCTGGCACACGAGGACATGCAATTTGACCATGTCGGCCGGCAGCAAAAGGGTTAATAGATAAGGCATGTGAAGTGCAGTACTGACAATTCACACACCACTGTTGAACACATGACTGTTATACCACCACAACACAAAATGCAGAATTAGAATTATTATTAGGGCCAGATGCACATAAGATATTTAGATAAGTACTGCTTAAATCTCTAACCACACACTCACTAGCATAAAATGCATTACACGATTGCCATTTAGTGGCTAATCTCACTTAAATCTCCCCTTAAGTTAAGCAGAGATTTTTGGCCATTTAAAAGTTAAATATCAATTTTTATAGAATAAATATTTATAGTCTTCAATGCAGCCGGTAGAAATTGCTTTGACAATCTTTGCTGAAATCTGCACTTTATTAATCAGCAGTTAATTTTTGCTTGTGCAATGAATCAGACTTTAATGCAGATTTAATTCTTACTTTAAGTTATCAAGCCATCGATAAATGATGATTTTATTACCTGGCTTTGGTATTATTCGTGCAGCAAGCAAAGTCCGCAGTGATGGTGTTGGAGAGCTGACATGAAGGTAGTGATGTTCATCCTTTGGAGTCAGTGGATGAAGCAAGGATGGTCCATTGAGTAATTCCTCTGGTAGGTATCAGGAAGAGCATCAAAGCACATAGACATATTGCACCAATTATTCCCAGAATCAAGGAGCATCCAGCTGACGTCAGATCACCAGGAAAATCGCTTTTAAACTGGTGTATGTGTTTGTATATGCACGCATGCCTGTTTGTGTAGTGGGCTTTTGACTGGCGTTGAAATGTATGTAGCCTTGCTGTTTGTGTGCATGCCAGGATGAACTGTTGCTGAAGTATCGTGTTATAATCCTGGATGAGGCACATGAACGCAGTGTTTATACTGATGTATTGATTGGTTGGCTGTCGCGTATTCAAAGACTGCGCAATCAGGTTACAAAGTGCATGTATAGTGTTAACTGCTTTAATATAAATGTGATTGATTTGTTTATTTTTTTTGTTTGTGTTATGACAAATGTGAAAATGCCATCATATACCAAAAACAAGTTTTACTTTGCAGCTGAATTATTGTAGGTTGATAGAATCACATTTTCCTGTGTGAAGTTCATGGAATCTTGTGGTTGCTGAGGAATGTGATGATGGATTGAACATAACAGTTTGATAAGAATGAGGCAGCTGTATGAGAGCTAGGGATGCCACTAACGAGTAATTTCTACTTGAGTACTCGTCCGAGTACCTTAACGAGTACTCGAGTACTTGTTAATACTAGAAGTACTTTAATTCAAGCTGTCAGTGACGAAAAAGGGTGTAGTGGACTGGTTAGTCAGCGTATCTGGGGCCCCGAAGGGCCAAGGCCTTGATCAAGCGTGACCGTTTCTCTGTGCACTGGCTCCCGGCTGCCAGCCGGTGGCTGGCTGTTGCAAATGAAATCGCGAGGTCCAAACTTTACATAAATGTTAACAATTCGTCAAAAACTGCAATGGGAAATAAAATTTCCCACCAGAAATAGAAATAAATGAGTACTCGTAGTAAAAAATTACTCGAGTAGTACTCGAGTACTCACGGCAGCCCTAATGAGAGCACACGTAACAAGTTAACTGGAACCTGGTTAATGAGGCCAGCTATTTTAAGGGCTGTTCAAGTGTAAACAGGTAACTAATGAAGTTCAGTGGAGGTTTCCTGGATGAGAGATCGGAAAGCTCAGCAGTACTGCACACACAGTTGCGTTTTGTATAGTTTGCAATCATTAATTGTTTGAATTTTTTTTATA
>Ga0209363_1001714_pt1 | contig 10829 bp, 12 predicted proteins | sample WorMetexBAHAMAS3_FD_187385 | JGI IMG/M metagenome (GOLD analysis project Ga0209363, IMG submission 187385) | Marine gutless worms symbiont microbial communities from Max Planck institute for Marine Microbiology, Germany - Inanidrilus exumae... | ecosystem: Host-associated > Annelida > Digestive... | reverse complement strand
CTGTTCAATCATGGACTTGTGAACTCGGCTATGGGGCAGATACCATGTTCCACAAAACGTATTTCTTGTTATTATTATTATTATTATTATTATTATTGCAAATTTATATCAAAGCTATATGTAGATGAAAGAAACATACAAGGATCGCATGCACTGTGTTTAGAGTTTTTTACATAAAATATTGCAGGTTGTTGTGGTGTTGTGTGATGTCTTTTACAGGACCTATTGGACAGCCAGGTCCCAATGGTCAGCCAGGTTTTGGTGGTGTCGCTGGCGTGCCAGGAGCCACTGGTACTACTGGTGGCACTGGCTTCTCAGGTCCAGCTGGATTCACTGGTCTACCAGGAAGCCCAGGAAACACAGGTCAGCCAGGCAACCGTGGACAGGATGGCCTACAAGGTCCTCAGGGAGCTACTGGTCAACCTGGTCCATCTGGTGGTCCTGGGTCACAAGGACTTCCCGGAGACACTGGCTCTTCCGGTACGTAGACATCTCTGCATTTTTTCATATTTGTATCAGTTTGTTGTTTTCTGTACAGTCGAGTCTATGGAATGTTGAAATGTATCAGCAAATATTAGACGTTGCGGTTCGTCGGCGTAGTTATCACATCTGATGATTTGAATACTGACTGAGGCAGTTGATGTGATGTTTTAGGTCCATCCGGCAACATTGGAGCTCAAGGCTTTCCAGGCGATCAAGGTCCACGAGGCAATACAGGAGAAAGCGGTCGGCCGGGAGAGGTTGGAACAGTGGGCTCAATGGGCCAGCCAGGAGTGTTAGGTCAGCCTGGACCAGCCGGTGCAAATGGACAGCCTGGACCAGCAGGACCGCCTGGGCCTACTGGAAATCCTGGACAAGTTGGCCAGCCCGGACCTTCAGGCCAGCCTGGTTTCATCGGACTGCAAGGTACTACACACACATCTATATTAATTACTTGCCGCTAGGACATCATTAGGTACCGTTCAACAGTACTACTGCTCTACAGTATCGGCATCTGCTTTGTCGTTCTCCTTGCTGGCGTGACGGCATTTGTTCGGACACTCGAAAATCTCGCACACAAGTGACAAATGTTTCCGCCGCGTGTGCCGTAGATGCGATGGCAATTGTACGTGCCTTCTGCTGCCACTAGCGCAGCCACAGATACAGTGTAGTTAAACATTCGAGTGCAGTGCCGGAAAAATAGTCGTTAGCATATCACAACCGATAACGGTGTATAGCAAATCACGAGCGTCATCTACAGCGCACGCGGCACTTTACGACAAATAGGCCTACGTGCTGTCTCGCGGACTTACACTGTATGCGATGTCAATGTCAATGTTAATACAAATTTATATAGCGCCCTGGTCGCATGCGAATCGAAAGCGCTGCGATAGCGCTGAACCGTCCTAGGTGATATATGCTGACGTAAACAGATCTGTTTTAAGTCGAGATTTAAAAGTACCAATAGAGTCAGCGGATCTAGTTGATGGCAACAGAGAGTTCCAAACGGTAGGTGCTGCAATCGAGAACGACCTGTCAGCGAACGAACTGATGAGTCGAGGACGCTGCAGCTTGCTGGCGGTTGATGAACGCAGAGTCCTTGTTGGCTGGTAGTCGTGATTCATGAAGAAGATCGTGTAAGTAGACCGGTAGACCAGAGTGCTTCGCGTTGTAAATTATCGCAGCAATTTTGTATTCAATACGCAATTCAGGCATAAGGTAACATAGATAAGCAGCGTCATCAGCATGTGTATGAAGTGACGCGTCGGTGGAAACAACGCTGAACGTAACCGTCGTTTATCGGCGAATTGTGGTCGTGATGGTGATGATGGAGATGTGAATGGTTTGTTTGTACAGGATCTCAGGGTGACCGTGGAACCGACGGTCAAGTTGGTGCTACTGGTGCAACTGGATCATCTGGTGGACCAGGTCCAGCTGGTTCTCCTGGACCAGGTGGTCAACCGGGATCTCGTGGAGTTGTTGGTCCGGCTGGTCCGCAGGGTTTCATTGGTCAAGCTGGACCAGCTGGGCCACAAGGAGCTACTGGTACGAATGTCCATTACTGCATCACATTTGTGTCTCAACAATGAATTGTGCCATTTTATGCCAGGTTTTAATGTGAAAGTCTGTTACTTTCATGTATAAGTACGTCTTGACTGATGCTCTCTGCTATACGACTTTTACCAGAATCAGAGCTCGGGCCGTCGACCTTGCAGATAATAAACTGAGAATTCGAATTTTACAAATTTTAAAATTTCCTAAAATTATTGTATTTTACGAAATGAAAAAGCCAACAACTTTAAAAATAGACAGATAGAGATGTGTGACTATTCTTGGAGGTGTTAACATGGCGTGATCTGTCTGTCTGTATGTCATGTATGTCATGTCATGCACAGATGGTTGAATGGATCGAGACACTGTTTGGAATGGGGACTACTGGAGATGCATGGGACATTGTGTAAGACAAAGGCCGGAATCTGCACGAAATTTAACTAATTTTACGAATGTTAAAACCAGAGATCACGAATTCTCATTCTGCTGCTTGCACACATAGCCAACAAATGCACTACTGAGCACGTCGATATTTTACGTTACGTTTAGTCACAACAGTGTCATAATGATCCAGATGCACACGATTCTGTTATCGTATAACCAGCTAATTTGCTTTGAGGGGTAATCAATTTCTTCAGCTACTGCTAGTATGAGGTGGCATTTTGTGGTTGCATCAGTGTCACGTCATAGCAAGGCGGACTGATGTATAGCGTGTTCCACCCTCTCAGCTGTATTTCTGAGTCTGAACATCTGATTATAGTAAGCTCTGACAATATGAAACATTTATAGCCATTTGTTTCATAACATACAAGTTCAAAACAGACACATTTAACTGATGCAGTTTTATTTCTTTAGCATAACAGTAGTACATAATGCTTTGATAAATAAAAATAAAATTGCATACAGGTCGACTCAGCCTTCTACCCTCCGTGGGACGGTAAAATGAGTACCAGCCAAAGGACGGTGATGTTCTGCAGCTGTGAAGTAAAGACAGGCATGGTGTAATTTGCAGGTAAAACTGTGTGATCCATGTCTGAGCGCATTTGAGACGGTTTGCGTAAAAATGCGCTATACAAATTGACGTATACTTTACTTTACTTTACTTGCGATGAAAACAAGGTACTTGTACTTGTACTTGTACTTGTACTTGCACTTGAGGGCTGAGTACTTGATACCAGTCTGCTTCAAATTGTCCCTGACAGTATCCTTGTATCGTCTGACTGGTCCTCATTGTGGGCACTTGCCGGATGAAAGCTGTCCATAGAGGATCTGCTTTGGAATGCGATTGTCTTGCATGCAGACTGCGTGGCCGACCCAGCGGAACTGCTTGCAGTATGAAGGCTTCGATGCCTGTGATGCCGCACAAATGTAAAACCTCGGTGTTAGGCACCCGGTCCTGCCACTTGATACCAGCAATTCTGTGTATCTTACGAACTGAGCGTCGATAGAGCACCCAGGATTCACAGCCATAAAGCAGACACACACACAAACCAACGCCAGTGAAAACATATTCCCTCGTTTTCACGGAGATAATTATGCAGTTTTATGGAATCTCTCTTTTTTATTCACTTGTGATATGTGATACTGTATTGATTCTGTAGACCGCCTGGTGTGCTTGTTTATGCAGCACGTGTTTGTTTACTTACTTGATGGTGATCTGTTTGACGCATTGACAACAACGTGCATGTGTTTCTGTGGTTTGCAGGAGCAACAGGAGGGTCTGGTCCCAAAGGACAGAAGGGCGACTCTGGTCAGGTGGGATCACAAGGCACCAGTGGTCAGCCAGGTGTGAATGGTCAGTCTGGACAGCCAGGTCCAACAGGTGAGCAAGGATCTCAGGGATTACCTGGCGCAACTGGTGGTACTGGCCCAGCAGGTAGAGAAGGTCAGGCGGGTCAGGCTGGACAGATCGGTTTACCTGGATCACCTGGACAGACTGGCATAAAAGGTGACAAAGGAGGCCGAGGTGGGGCAGGTGTTGACGGTGCAGTGGGTCAGCCAGGCTCACGAGGACAAGGTGGTCCACCTGGTCCTGGAGGAGCTCCAGGCAACACTGGGCCGGCTGGTTCCATCGGTACGTAGCACTCATGTTTGTCGATGTCAGTTTCACGCTGATTGAACAAGTGCTTGTTATGTGTTTAGCAGCTGATGATTTTCGTAACCATGTTCTTGTGACTGTGGACAGGTTCGCCTGGTTCACCAGGTCAGCCAGGGCAAGTTGGACTTCCAGGACCGACAGGTCCAACGGGACAAGCTGGCCAGGTCGGTGTTCCTGGTCTTTCTGGCATTAAAGGCATCAAGGGGGTGACTGGAATTATCGGCGCATCTGGTAATATTGGTAGAACTGGAGAAGATGGATGGACAGGATTTACTGGAGGTACTGGTGACAGAGGTGACGTCGGATTTGCAGGCAGTCCTGGAGCGACTGGACCCATTGGTCGACCAGGAGAAGGAGGTCCGTCAGGACTTCCAGGTCCAGCTGGAGCTACTGGATTTACTGGCTTTCGAGGACTACAAGGCACAGTTGGAGAACAGGGTGGGTTCGTTTGTTTTCTCTCTCTTTGTGGATGTCAGCTCATGCCTAAATTCCTTTGCTTTTTGTCCATTACAGGTACTTACAAGTACTGTGCTCAATGGCATGTTGAGAGGAGGTTCAAACCTGTTGATGAGCAGCCAGTGAGTGGATACTGTCGATGCCTCTTTGCCCCTGTACTGGGGTCATATTCCCAGCTACTGGACAGACTGTTACAATTATGGGCAAAGGAACAGTCATGCCTACGACACCCGCCTGTATTCGGTGAAGGCATTTTGGTTTTTGGGCTGTCCATATGCTGCTTTCGTCTGTTCAGTTGTTTGTTCATTCATTCTTTCGGACAAACCTAGTTACCATGTTGTTTCATGAACGGCTTGAGCGATTTTATAAAACTTACAGGGAATACTTAATAGAGCTACTGATGATCTGACTAAATTTTGAAAGTCAAAGGTTAAAGGTCATAGTCACCGCATGCCATCGAGGTCAAATCTTGTGGACACCATATCTCATGAACTACTTGAGCAATCTCAATGAAATTTACAGGCAATAACCAATAGCCCATACTGATTACCTGATTAGACTTTGGAGGTCAGAGGTCAAAGGTCAAGGTCACAACAGGCCATCGAGTTGACTGGCGAAGGCATTCACATCGACGCTCGGGCGTCAAAGTCCGTCTTCTAGCTTTCTGCAGTGCGGTGCTTCATGGTGTATCTGCATGCGTCAAGGTCACAACTTGCACTGGATAGGATCAGTTAATTTTCTAACCACCTTTCTACTGTCGTGTACTGTATGATTGCCACAGTGTGTAGTATTGAAATTCAAATAAGATGTGTGGCATAATATCATACTGTAGGCATCTGCTAGTATAAGCTTCAGGCAGTTAGTTGATAAAGCTTGTTCAATAATGAGTATGCCATTTAAAATACCACTCAACATACCTCAAAACACACTTCTCTCTTCTTGGATTACAGTCTGCCTGAATTCATTTTACACAACTTGTGTGACTTGGTTTCTTAGGCAATCTTCTTCTTTTTATTTTATACTTGGGATCATGCCAGCTCACACCAGTGGACCGATTTTGGCGATCATTACGTGTTTCCGTGCAATGAGGGGGGCGCGTTGATGCTAATGCCCATTTAGGGGGTCAAATACCAAAACCCCATTTGGGGCGGCGTGAGTAGGCATTTTCCAACCTAACACGCAAAATACTAAAATTTGTCAAAACCACTGCATTGATTCTAACCAAATTTTGCATGATGATAAATACCACCGTGCTCTTTGTGGGTGGTCCGAAAACGCATACAACAAATCCCGGATGGCTGACATCCGCTATTTAAAATGATAAATCACTGTCTCAAACTGCAGCATCAGTTGTTTTATAACAGCAGTAAATTTCTCCATTTGTTTTCCTGAAATTTATTCTAGTAACTTTGATTAACAGATGCACTCAGTAATGCTATGTTGTTCAACAGGTCGGCCTGGTCCACAGGGCGCCACCGGATTCACTGGGCTTCCAGGACTCTCAGGACAGGCTGGCGTCAGGGGTGTTGGTGGAATCGCCGGAGATACCGGATCAAGTGGACCAGCTGGGAGTCAAGGATTTCAAGGACCTAAAGGCAACATGGGAAGTCCTGGATCGGTTGGTGGTCTGGGTTTTCAGGGCCAGCAAGGCGCAACAGGATCAACTGGAGCATCAGGTCGCAATCGTTGACATGTCACAATGTGTAATACTGGTTAACCTTGTTGTGGTGGAATGTGATAGTAGTGCAGCTGATGGCTAGACACGGTGTTTGTCTTTACATGTGCGCTGCTACTGTGTGCCAGTATGTGTTTTAATAATATGCAGGACCAAAGGGTCCATAAGGACTGCAGGGATTCACGGGTCCAGAGGAGTTGACTGGCCCAGCTAGTAGTAGGACGGCAGCCCAGGGGGGTTTGATTAAAGGAACGAGGTACCAGTATCTGAGTATATATGCATGGCCGGTTTGACCTGGAATGTGTTTATCTGGACGTCTGCCGGGTACCAGCTTCTGCGTTAAGATACTATAGACCGCCAAAGTAACCCCCAAATCGGCTATCCTAAAGATTCTAGGTACCGTCTGGCACTTATTGCATAATGTGTACAGTAGTAAGCTAACAACAACAGCATGAATGACAGACACAGCAGTTCCTGCATAAGGGCGTCAGACGCCCCCAAAACCCCCCAAAAGTCCTGTTGCTACTGGTGCTCCATGACTGGCGTACATGATTTCGTGGACAGTTGTATGCAGATTGATACTGTGATTGAGTGTATGTTTAATGTCGATGCTGCTTACTGAGGTGAGTGTCTGATTGCAGGTGTTGACGGTCAGCCCGGTCAGCAAGGTGTCCGAGGAGGTGTTGGTTCACCGGGACCTCTTGGTCAGGCAGGTTTTACTGGACCAAAAGGTCGAGAGGGGCAGCCCGGATCTCAGGGATTCACGGGCCCAGCAGGCTTCACCGGCCAGCCAGGACCATCCGGCCCCGATGGTAGCCCTGGTCCTGTTGGTGCTCCAGGACTTTCAGGATTTCCCGGTCAGTCTGGTCTTCCAGGACCAACGGGTCCGACGGGTCAAGCAGGTGACCGCGGGGATGTTGGAGCTACTGGAGCCACTGGAGAGACTGGACGACCAGGCAAGTAGCATTTCATCTCTAACGTAAAGGTGGGCAGAAATGATTCTCACTGAATCCCATTCCCCATCACAGTTTCCCGTATTCGCCAAAATGTCCGTTTTCATTCCCATTGACAATCAAGACAATGCACACACTGTGTTCCTCATAACATATGCAGTTGTGTTTAATTTGTACAGAAACGTTCACGTCCGTTAATTGTATCAAATATCACGTCACATCATATATGGTACACTTGCTGTCAGCTGTCTGCATTGTTGACCTGTAAAAGTCCAGAATAAGTGAAGATAAATGTGCTCATTTTCGCGTATTTAATGGTAAATTTTCTTACATGCATAGCGGACGTTATTCTTGTTTCCATCACATTGATTTCCATTCCCATCATCAGCAACATTCTCATTCCTATACGTCCAATTGGAACCTGTTGGTTCTCGCTCCCTGCACACCTTTAGTCTAATAACACTTTTTCTTTGTACATGGATATGTACTGATAGACGGTGAAGTCAAGTGTAATGCAGTCTATGTTCCTTTGCTAGAAATTAGAAATTAGAAAGGTAACAGTGCAAAGAACATCTTGTCCGACACGTTGCCTCCCGCCAGACACGTTCTGCTGCATGTCCACTGCTGACTGTCCCGAGAACAAATGCTGTGTTTGCCAGACGCTCATTTTCATGCACTGCACCTGTCACTTGGAACAATTTACCTGCTGACATAATGTTGTGTAACAACGAATCTAGCTGTAAAAAACATTTAAAGACATTCATTTTTAACGCCTGCTTTTATGCCGCCTGATTGACTCCTCTCCAGCGCCTCTGAAGCCTCTGCGTAATGGTGCTATATAAATATGTGTGTGATTATGATGTGACTGGTGAAGGCTACATTTTAGCCAGTCACCGCATCCAAGTCTTTAGATTTTGAGGCAGAGCCTGATTGTGGTAATTATCTTTATCAATATAAAACGCCAATAGGAACTCGTATGCACTCTATCGAAGCCGATCTCAGTGTGACGTCATATCTGACGTCATTATGCAGCAGATGGAGTTTATCACTGCCTCACTGACATCTTTGTGAGCGCACTGAGGTGTATCATCAGTATATCATAGAGTCATCCTGGCTTGCTAGTATCAGTATCAGTGTTGATGATTATGCAGGTAATGTTGGGTCTGTTGGAGAAAGAGGGCTGCCTGGAGACGCCGGTGGTCAAGGCGACACAGGTGCTTCAGGTAGACTTGGGCCTACTGGCCAGAAAGGACAGCAAGGACAAGCAGGACCATTAGGACAACCAGGAAATCAAGGTGTACAAGGACCGATTGGTCCTAGAGGCAACAAAGGCGCCATTGGTATTGCTGGGTCACAAGGGGCAACCGGGCCAATGGGGCCAGAAGGTCAGGCCCAAAGAGGAACGCCGGGAGAGCCTGGAGTAAAGGGACAGCGAGGTGATGTTGGAGCAACTGGATTACGTGGAAGTGCCGGAAGCCCAGGACTAAGTGGTGATATTGGAGCTACTGGTCCATCAGGTATGATGCACTTCTGACACTCACTGTTTTATCAGTCATCTACATTTCATACCTAAACAGCTTCTGTGGATCTGTTGAAAACCAGTCGAGACAGATGACACAGAGGAGTCATGGCTGTTAGAAAGCTGTATTGGGCAATACCAAGATGGGTTTTCCAGTCGTCATTGCTACTAATATTAATCGCATCCCGCCCGTTATTGTCAGACAATCTGATGAAAATGTGCTGCCATTCATGTGGTGATAGATGAGCGCTTAGCTGGAAGACAGGGCTGTGTCTCAGTCTGCAGTGTAAGCTTGCTAATTTGAGACGGTGTATAGCATTTAGAATTCATATTCCAGTGCATATAAACAAAAGTGACGAAAGTAACCTGCTTGGTTGGTTCATACTTTTGCAAGCTTTGAAGCTAAGGATAAGGCCAAGGAGGTCAAGGCCAACGCCTAGAACTTCGAGGCTGATGCCAAAAAAATTTGTCCTTGAGGATAATAGAAGCCAAGGCCAATTGACCAGGCCTATTGGTCAACTGTGATGTGATGACTACCTTCTCCAACTAGCTGTTTAGGCCTATATCAGAAGCATGATGTAAAGTGAATAAAATTCTACAACAGTTACGAAGTTCTCAGCTGAATGACAATCGCCGTTTGAAATTTACAGTTCTTAAGGCAATTATTTACTAAATTATCCATCCTTTATTCTTTTGAAGTGATACCATCATCTCCTGAAACAGCTAAAGTTATTTCTGTGCACAGAAAGTGCAAAAATAACGTGCAAATTACAGACCTATTTTATTACTCAGTATCTTTGATAAGATCTTAAGAAAAATTAATATATGACCATGTTCCACAGTTTGCTGCATTTAACAGTCATGTTTAAATTTCAGATTAGATTTAGAAAATATCTCAACATCTCTGGCACTAACTAGCACGTATACTGCACACTTTGCACTTGTATTTAAAATGCAGCTGCAGAAATTTTGAACTTTGTTGATGTGTTTACACTATAGAAGTGTGAAGTAAAATCTGACATTGTGGATGGTGACAGGAGTGCAAGGAGCCACTGGAGCGACAGGACCTCGCGGTCCCGAGGGTGGATTTGGGCCGTCGGGAAGCCGAGGATCCCCCGGATCACAAGGACCACTTGGAGCGCCCGGATTTACTGGTTTCACTGGAAGTGCTGGCGTCGCCGGTTTCACCGGAGCCACGGGACAGATTGGTTTACAAGGTCCAACGGGGCAGATTGGACAGAAAGGCACTCAAGGTTCAGTTGGACCATTAGGTCAGCCGGGTCAAGGGGGTGTGGTCGGCGTCGTAGGCCTGCCAGGCTCTGGTGGTCCTGCCGGATCTGTTGGACCAATTGGTCAACCAGGACCCCAAGGTTTCAGAGGAGGTCCGGGCTTCACTGGCGGCACAGGTGATGAAACTGTTTTTTATCACGTATGAGTGACAGTAGACAGTTGTGTTTGGTCTGTGTGGCTGCTGTGGGGTATGATCTCCATCAGTTACATTGTCACTGATACTTTCTTAGACTCTGATGTCAATGACTCTGCTTCATCTGTATACGCCAGTTACTTGTAAAATCTACATAAATCGTGTGATTTAAATATCCATTCATTGCATCATATACTGTAAATTGATAGAATGCTATAGCCATCATGCAGTAATTAATCAAAATAAATCGGTCTTGAAATTATGCTGGTATATGTGGCAGAATAGTGAGCAGAATACCTTTTATTATAGCATGTTAGTGAAAGTTATGTCAACATCAAAATGTTAATACATTGCGGCTCGCCCTGAACTTTAAGAATCCCAGCCTGAGGTTGAATGAAATTTACAGCACCCTGCACAAATTGCAGCGTGTGAGTTAGTTTGCATATGAGTTATTAAAATTTAGTTGATTGTTTAACGCTATTTTTACAAAATTAAATGTAGTCTACCATTGGCTGCAGCCGCTAATGGCGTCATCAGTAGAACACGTCGGACTAGTCCAACACTAAGGAGTGTGCTGGTAACAATTAGCCAGTTAGCTAGCAACTAGTGTTGTTGACGTAGGGCTCAGCCAAGGCCACGGTTCAACATTCTTAAAGCAGGAGGGTGGACTGAAG
>Ga0209363_1001713_pt1 | contig 10829 bp, 7 predicted proteins | sample WorMetexBAHAMAS3_FD_187385 | JGI IMG/M metagenome (GOLD analysis project Ga0209363, IMG submission 187385) | Marine gutless worms symbiont microbial communities from Max Planck institute for Marine Microbiology, Germany - Inanidrilus exumae... | ecosystem: Host-associated > Annelida > Digestive... | reverse complement strand
GTAGCGTGGTCTGTCTGTTTGTCTGTCTGTGCGTTGGTCACACGGACGTGCTGTCCAAAAAACGGCTGAACCGATCGAGATGCCGTTTGGGAGGCTGACTCTTGTGGGACCAGTGAAACAAGTATTCGATGGGGTCAAGATCGGACGAATGCATTTGCAGCCGCGAGGGGTGACAAGTCGACGATGCGGCTTGTTGCCAAATTACTTTGGACACTTGTTAAAACACTTCCACGCCCACAGCAGTCGCGGGGGTATGGTTTACACCGGCGTTTGTGTGTTTGTCTGTCTGTTTTTGCGCACGATATCTCAAAAAAAACCGATACAGCGAAGATCACCAAACTTGTCGTAGAAATGTTCCACACCATGAGTCTTGGAAACCCATTTATTTAGAGCAGTGACCACTCGTTGTCACGTTCACGATGCACAGAAAAACAGCGCCAGCGTGGGTTTTGACACTCTTGTGAGTGCTGGCTTCTCTTAGTTATTATTATCATTATCATGAAGTTGTTATTATTACCTCCCCACCGAAGTTGATTGGAGGTTATGTTTTCGCGGGCGTCGGTGTGTAGATAGATATACATGTCTGTGAACAACTTACTGGCGCCAATTCAAGTCCGATTGTCACCAAACTTGGTCAGTCGTATTCTTGGCCACAGGGGACGAAGTTGTTAAATTGGAAAGGTCAAGGTCAAAGTCCAAGGTCTGCGAGGGAGTTATGCACTCTACTGAGCCTTTCTGGTTGTTGTTGTTATGTATACCGTTCGTTTGATGTCGTTCAGCCGAAGGTGAATCATAACGAGTGGAGACTGCTGTACTTCATTTCGTTCCTGCTGCTGGTCGCGTTCTTCGTACTCAACATGTTCGTCGGAGTCGTCGTCGAGAACTTTCACAAGTGTCGTGAGAGTCAGGAGCACGAGGAGAAGGCGCGAAGAGCGGCGCAACACGCCCGCAAGCTCGAACGACGACGAAAACGTAACAACCGTCGACATTCACTATACATTCTGTCCTTCCCAGACAAAGATATGGTAAAATGTTCAATTCTGTCAGAAGCCGCGGACACAACTAGACCTGTGTATTGCCATACACTGAATCCACCCTATTCAAAAATAGTTTTCTAAATAGATGCCTCCTTTCGTACGTTTAGTCTTTTATGTTGTTTTATACTGTGTGCGCATGTTTTTGTGTTTTAATTCTCGTCTTTTGTATGTGTTTAATGGGTTTAAATGTGTAAAATGTGCTTATGTTATGTGTGCAATTGACATTTTTAAAAGAAAAGGCAAATTACTTACTTACTTGCTTGCTTGCTTTTTGACGGCGCACGTCGAGTATAAATAAATAAAGGAAATAAATAAATAAATTAATTAATAAAAAGGTCGTTATATTTCACCCATTTGTACAGAAGCCCCCGTGGACAGATTTGTCCCAACTTTGGCACGTGTGTAGATTCACTGACATAATCACCTGGGACAATTTTTGGCGATCACTTGAGGCTTGTCGATTCTCTAGGGGGTCAAATTTTCCCCTCAAACATTAAGAAATCCAGTCGCCGTTAACACAGGGCTGGCGCTACCGCGCTGCCCTTGAGCACGTGACTTATTTCCCGAGGTAGTGTAGCATCAGTACGTAGGTGAAGTGGACTAGTCAATAGCTGTTGTGTAGCAAATTAACTAAGTGTACTGTGTGCCAAATATCATAGAGATAGTTGGTTACAGGTTTACAGGAGCTGCCGTACTGGTCCGGCTATTCCAAGCTTCGTCTGTGGTTGCATGCTATCGTCACCAGCAAGTACTTCGATCTGTGCATTGCCGGTGTCATTGGAGTTAACGTCATCACGATGGCTCTTGAGTTCTATCTCATGCCTGCGGTAGGTCGACTTCATATCTAGGCGCAGCCATGCAGCATCTGTCAACAAGCAGTAGGCCACGTTAATTTAGTTGTGAACGTTTTTACCCGCGGTATTAGCTATGGCCCTGCGTCGTCGAGCGTATGTACTATGTAACGTTTGTGAAGATACTTCAATAGTCTATTATTTCGAAGATATTTTGTCTACTGGTGTAACAGGTATGCCAATATTGGCTGTTACTGTAAAATGCGGAATTGCGTAATGCGTAAGGTAAAATGCGGAATGAAAAATGCAGAAAATTGATGCGTAACGGTGGGTAAGATGCGTAATACTGAATTATGTGCAGTATGTCGGCATGCGGGTGCTATTGTAGGCTACCTATGTCCACATGACGTCAAAGACTTAAACTTAGGCTACCGTACATGTTTGAAGGGGTTTGCATGCCAGTTATTTGTGTTTTATAAGTAGGAAAACTTATAAAGTTACTAGTTTAATTTCCGGTAGGTACAGTACGTTGGTCTCGTTGCTTTTAGTAATAGTGGATAATTATCTGAAACGTCAACGTCCGGTGGCTGGAACTGCAAGTCCCATAACTATTGTTTAATGCACGGAAGTATGCATTGATGACATTACATTGTTGTAGATTACGAACCGAACTGTACCATAACAGTCCTGCATACAACGAATAATCTTACAGAGACTGACACCTTTTCTCTGCAATAGCTGAGCTCTTCTTTTCAGTTTTGTCTCGGCCGAGCGTATTGTGAAGTTCTTGACGTCCTCTGACATTCAATTTTATTTTAAGGTCGAAACAATTTTTATGATACGACATAACTGGACAGGTCCTACAAACAGCATCAGTAGGCCTACCGCTCGGATATCTGCAGTAGTTTCGCTTCGTCGAAGGGAGCAAAAATAAAATAAGGGCGCAGAATGACCAGTGTTTATATAGGTTATACGCCATAATTGGAGGTTCTATTCCCTTGTTTTACTTGAGACAACCTCAAAAATCTATACTTCATTGTATCTTGCACCTACACGAACACCTTCTACAGATTACATGAGAATCAAGTGACAACTTTTTGTAGAAATCCTGCTAACGATGGGAGCGACACTTGAGTGGCCAAAAAGTGAAATTTCGTTGTTACACAGCTATAAATACGAGTTTGACTTGTTACAACAATTATCACAAAAAATAAGTGAAATTGTTGTACTTATTCGATCGCTATATAATCGTGTCAGCAACAGTTTGATCGACTGATCGTGATAAAGGTTATGTGAATGTGACGCACAGGAGCTGCAGTTTGCACTGAAGATATTCAATTTCTTCTTTACGTCCGTCTTCGTTCTCGAGTCTGGAGTCAAAATGACGTCCCTCGGTTTCTTTAAGTATCTCGGCGATAGGTGAGTGAAAGATATTCGGTGACCAAACGGACAGTCTCTGTTGATTGTTAAGCTGGCCGCGTCTAGCGGAAAGCATAATGTAACGGTTTGGCGTCCGTCCGTCCGTCTGTCTGTCCCGTGGATGCAGCCAGCGTAAGTTTCGGTCCTTCGGTCCGAGGGCCGAAATAAAGTAAACCTGTTTGAGACGGGGTCAAAGGCGCAACGCCCCTTCCCTCGATATCTGGTCCTGGATGAAGAACCGGTGAAGCCGGTGAGTGAGTGATGTTCTGGCTGAGGTCAGTGCTTTCAGTGTCCTTGACACTGTTGGTTGGATAACAGGAAGGGCATCCGGCCCGTAAAAACCTGTTCCACCAACCCTTAAAGGTTCTCTTCCGGAACAGATGAAGGAAAAAAAGCCGAGGGGGACCGCCGGCTCACGTAGATTCACTTGGATAATGCCATTAAACCCGGTCCACACCACCAACAATGTCGAAGCAACATTGTCGAATGCTACAAAGTCGAATGTTGCTTCGACATTGTTGCCGGTGTGGACCGGGCTTTAAAAAAGGGATGATGGTAGCGGTGGTTGTTGTATGCGCATTCCCATGCCACAAATGTTCGTGCAACATTTCGTCCTGTGTTATCGTTACAGCGACGGGGACAAATAAAAGTCGAAGTTTGAATAAACACATTTAGTAACGCTGACGATGACGGTCGGGACTAAAAAATCGACGACTGATAGTGTTGTTGCTGACCAAATGATCAGATTACGCTATCAACTTGCATTAAATATACATATTTTCATTCAACAGAAGCATTATCGTATATTATGTTTTGGATATCAGCAATCAGCATTCAATCTCCATCTATCTGGGCAAACTCAAAGAACGTTAACGATAACATCGGTAGAAAAAAAACTATCTTTATCTCTGTACGCGTTTAACTCATTGAACTTCATAACGTAAGACAACGACTAGAAAGCTGTACTCACTCGAGGTCGCACCGACCACTTACAGCAACATTTTAGACGATCGTGGTAACGTTTCGGCTAGAACATTTTCGACTGCAGGCTGTTACTTATTTGCAGTTTCCAATCTAGGTCTGCTTTTTAGCGTCAGCCGTATAAGCAGTTGCTCAGCTCTTGTTTTCGTCCTGTGACCTTGAAATTAAACCTACGACCTTGACCGTCAAACTTGACCTACATGGTGCCAGGTTTAACCAGCGTGCCAAATATTTAGATCAAAGGTCATTTAGTATATAGGTTATGGTCGGAGACACACACAAACAGTGGACCGAATGCTCTACCTGGACAACTAAAGTGGTCTGTAAAGATTGAGTAGGCGTATCTCGGCGATGCTGTAGGTTCTGTAACAGCAGCCGCAGCAGCTGCATGCTAACGCGTATCACTGAGTATTCTACTTACCTTGACATTGGGGGTTTTTGAGACATTTATTTATTTATTTATTTATTTATTTAATATTCGCGACAAATACGTATAAAACAGAACAAAACACTGAACCTGCAGCAGGACAACCAGGCAGATATAACTGCGCTTACAGTAGTCCAATAAAACATCTGAACACACAAACACGGAGGTAACTAGAAAACATAGGCAGTCGTATCGACATGCAGACCATGCCGGCAACGGCCGCAGGTAGCACAGGAATACGCACCACACCGTATAGCGGCTATGGTCACTAGCAACCGTGCGACAGTACAGTTATCGTAACCATGTGACCTTGACCTTTGACCTTTTGGCCTCTGAGTCAATGCATGCCAAGCGACTGCTATAGAGTATACGTGTACCAAGTTTGGTGTCGATAGCTCAAGCCGTTTTCCTTTAAAGCGCGGACAAACAGACAGACAGACAAACACAAGGACGCGTGCGTCTGAAGGCAATACTCACGCCGACGGCTATGCCGGCGTTTGTAATCATTGGATAGACAATTTACTGTACAGTAAACATCTCTGAGTTTCATCTCTGATGTTTTAAATGGAATATTCTTTTTTATGGAGGGAGAATGCCCGCAAAGGTGCGTGAAATGAAGAGTGCAGTCTGTTGTCCGTGCAGGTGGAATCAGCTGGACGTTGCGATCGTGCTGCTGTCGGTGACAGGTATCATACTGGAAGAGATGAAATCCGGCGTCATTCCCATCAACCCGACCATCATTCGCGTCATGCGGGTGCTCCGCATCGCCCGAGGTGCGTCGTGCGTCGCACAGCCGCTGAATTTGTCACAATCCTAATCGTAATCGTTAACCAAGTGGTCAAATACTATTGACAAAAGGCTGCATTGCATGTCGTGCGGTTATTGAGGATTAAAAGATTCCTTTCGCTGGATGCCGTTATTAATGATTGAATGATCCCTTTTGCTGCGTATACTCCCAGTGCTTTTCAATGGGCCGGACAAGCCACAAAATTGCCCCTTCCAGAGTCAGCTCCCCAAACGGCATCTCGATCGGTTCAGCCGTTTTTGCAGGACAAATCCATGTGACCGACGCACAGACAGAGACCACGCTACGTGCGTCATCTGTAGCAACAGGCGGCATCTTACGCACTGCGTGCAGGCGATGCGGCCTAAAAACATCTTACAACGTAACTGACAAGTTGCAAACTGCGCTTATATTCATCACAGAATTAAAATAGCGCGACATTAACTGATGAAATGTAACAAGTAGCACAGCTGTCGCTGACGAATACCACAGGCTTGGTCAGGTCACGTGAACTATTTAAATTTTGGTGCGCACCAACCGTATCCCTGGAACGGCTGAAGTTAGAGTGATCAAATTTTGTACACCAGTAGGCTATAAAGTTGCAGGATAGGCCTACGGAAGACGAATCACCCTTAAAAGGGGCATCGTCAGGGTCACGTTATCCGTTTTAAATTTTCGGTCCTTCAGTGATATCTCTGGAACGGCTAAAGCTAGAGTCGTCAATTTTGTACATATGTAGACTATATCATATTCATATCCTAGCCGAAGGATGACGGATCACCCCTAAAGGGGCGTGGTCAGGGTTACGTGACCCATTTTTTTCAGTTTCGACAGCCGCAATTCCGGAACGACTGAAGCGACAGTTGCCAAATTTTGTTTGCAGGTAGAATATATCATTGCCTGGCTTTCGATGACAGACTACTCCCTAATGGGCGTGGTCAGCGTCACGTGACCCGTTTTTTAAATATTACTCCAATCATATCTTTGGAATTGGTGAAGCTACGCACTTCAAATTTCGTGTGCTGGTTGATTTATAATAGTACTACTGCATGCATGATATATTACCCCGAATGTGATGTGATGTGTGATGATGTGTGATGTGTCACGTGACATCCTCACATTTTGGGAAACAAGTAATAATATCTCGTTAACGGTGCAAGATAGAGACATAGTTGCAATGGAACACTAATAGGAAATCGTATGAGGCCTTTCGAATAGCACCATTGCCAATGCCCTTGAATGACTTTGAAGGTCACGTTTGCTGTTTGAAACTGTTCTAGCGCCCATACCCATTGAAACATATGGCACGAGTTTACTAACATAGCGCGTTGTGCGGTTCCTCTGCAGTAGCAGAGCTTCTTGTAGAACCGGCTCCGGGTCACTTGTTTTTACCTGTATGTGCGTGTCGCTAGTATTAAAGCTACTGAAGATGGCTGTTTCGGTTCGCGCTTTGCTTGATACCGTCGTTCAAGCATTGCCAGAAGTCGGCAACCTTGGACTTCTCTTCTTTCTTCTCTTCTACATATTCGCCGCTCTCGGTGTCGAACTTTTCGGTCGAGTTGGTGAGTATTTCGCCCACCAAGCAATGAATCATAAACAGATTTATACAGCGCCGTAAGTCGCGAGCAAATCAAAGGCGATGACTGTTGGCATGCTACATGAGACAGTTCGGTTTTTAGTCAACTTCTTAAACTACTGATAAGTTCGACTTGTTTAGACTTGTTCCATCTGTAGGTTCGCCAGCCACGTAGTTTTATTTCTCCCCCGAACTGCCTTCACCGACTATCACCCAGACCGTTTATCCTGAGCTACTCGGTTTTTGTTTTTAGTTCCTTTTCGTTATTTTTTTCGTTTTTGGTGCCGTGCGCTAGATTAAGCTGGCCCTCTCGTCAGCTTTTGAGCGCACGCAAATAAATCGAATCGTATCGTATCGTGTCGTATCGCGGTATGTTTACACCGGTAGTGCTGATGAAATTCAAGGTACAGTTAGCAAGTTGTTGTTGTAAGATCGATCGCAGTGACTGTGTCAGACCGTAACTCTCAAGCAGAGAAGCTTACTGTACAGGACGGTCAGTCGACTTTATCTTACCGTGTTCAAATTGAATCGTGTGTTGTTGATGATGTTTAGTTTTTGTTTGATATCATGTGGATAGTAATTTTTACCACGCAACGCTATGCTAGAGTGATATTTGGTGTGGCCCTGTAAAAAAGACTGTCCGTTTGTCAGTCGGTCCGTCACAAGCCGATATTGTACAAAAATGGCTAAAGATAGGATCACGCAAACAACATGGCAGTAGTAGTAGTAGTAGTAGTAAGTAAGTAAGTTCGGCGCTAAAATGATAAATAAACGCTCCGGCGTCGCCAGATGATGTTCATCGTTATTCGAACAGATACATGTTCTATGAAGTGTTCAGTAGGTCTAACTTTTTAGCGACCTGGTATACTTGCCCACGGCGTATGCCGGTGGCTTCTTGCAGTAGGCCTAACTTGTTTCCGGAGGCGCAAATCGCCATAAATTATTTACCAGTTTTACGCAAACTAAGGTCGTTACAACTAGTTATAAAGCCACGCGAGCCCAAAAACTGTCGTCCTAGTAACGACTGGCCTTCTGTTGTTTTTAGTTCACTGTCGCTTCACTGTATTCTTATTGTGTACGTGTGCGTTCTGTCATGCCTTATTTACAATAAAATGATTGATTGATTGATTGCTTGCTTGATTGACATTTTCAATGTAATTCGACCCGGCCGCTTATCTCAACACTCATCATCTTGTCTAATAATAGCGTTAGTGAATGTTTGTATTCGTTGTGGTCATCGCTTGCCGTGGACTTGTCAATGAGCGTTTCGTGTAGTTTTGTGTGCGGTGCGTTTGTACAGAGTGCTCGGACGCTCATCCGTGCGAAGGACTGAGTGACCACGCCCACTTCCGAGACTTCGGCATGGCGTTTCTGACACTGTTTCGCGTTGCTACTGGCGACAACTGGAACGGCATTATGAAGGTCAGCTCTCACATTATTATCATCCTCATCATCATCATCATCATCATCATGATTACTAACCACTTTAGTGGTCCAGGTAGAGCAATCGATTCGGTTTGTGTGTTTGTGTGTGGGGGACGATAACTTTCGAACGAAATGACCTCTGACCCAGATATTTTGCACGCTCGTTCATCTTGACTCTATCTGGGTCAGGTCGAAGGTCAAGGTCAAAGTTCACAGTCACCGAAAAAACGTTGCTACTTGTGTGGTCGGTGTGACGTACTTTGAATGAAAACTTTCTCGTTGGAAACATATATGATGCATTGGATCTCCGGTAGATGTCCACTGAAGATATGTCGGATTTGCATCGACTAGACATGTGTGCAGACATACGTGTGCTTAGAGCGTTACTTATAATCACGTTACCAACTAGGCCTATAACGTTATTTACCAGTGTTTGTAGTTACAGGTTCATGAATGTGAACTATGACATTGCAAAAACGTTTGGACTTTAACGAGTCTTTTTCGTAGCAAACCCTTTCGAGCCTGTTAGTCAAAAGGTGCCAAATGTCCCTCAAATATAGCGACATGTTCAGGATAATACTAGGATCTTTAATAATGATTTTATTGCATATTTACGTCTGATTCTGAAGGTGAAAGTATGTTGAAAATCGTCAGCATTTGGCCAAGTTGCAGGCAAAAATATGATGTCGCCATTTTGACTGGCATCGGTTAATGGTCAATGGACCGACTTTTGGGCCACTGAACGAAATCCACACGGTCACGATCGACCGATAGGGGGCTCCACGCGGTCTGTGTGACCAAGGTGTATGCGACAGGTGAGCTTTTTGTAGGGCCGCATCGCATGTGACAGATGTCACACGTAGCGTGGTCTGCGTGTCTGTCTGCGTGTTGGTCACATTGCTGTACTGTGCAAAAACGGCTGAACCGATCAAGATGCCGTTTGGAGGGCTGACTTATGTGGGCCCAAGGATTAGATGGGGTCAAGACCCCCCCCCCGGAAGGAGCAACTTATGACGGTTGTCCGGCCCATTGAAAAGCATTGGGAGTGTCTGCTGCGGTGTACGCAGCAAAATGGATTATTCATTGCTCAATAACAGCACGACGTGCGATACGGCCTTTCTTCAACATTCTTTAACCAATTGTTTAGTTAACGCATGGGCCCAAAACATTATGACTTCTGGAGGGTAAGCTGGCGGTGCATTGAAGAGTTAGATCGGGCCGATTCAAGTCACGAGTCAAAAGTTTAGACTGGGGCTGTTATTATGTTATCAAGCATTTAGCTAATTAAACTAAGAGCTTAGACCTTCAAGGTCATTCTGAACGAAGCGCTTAGATAGCAAATTGAGAAGAAAAAATTCCGCTTAGTTGAGTTTTGAAGAACTTGATCATGCGCAGGTGATTCTGTCGTGGCTGCATGTTGATTTAGATGGCAAACAAGTATGTTCAGTTTGTAAACTAAAAATGCGTGGCAGAGCCTAGCATGTAGCACGCGCGGCATAGCAGTGAGGCACCCTAGCGAATAACTAATACAAAACTGAGTAGTGATCGCCACAGAAAACTCAGTACTGATCCCCACAAGGTCTAGCAGTGGCACCGTGTAGCCAAACTGTTGATCGACATCCTCTTAAACTTCGGAGTTACTGGATCGAAGTTCACCAAATGTTTATACGATGTAGCCAGATCATCGTAGATGAACCTCTTGAAATCGGAATTGCGATATTCCACCCCGTTTAGGAATGACAAGGCGACGAATGAAGGTGAATCGGCCGATTTCGCCCATTTTAACCCTAAAATTGGTTGCCATGGCAATGACCCTTAAGCGATCGGAAAAAATGATCAAATCAGTAATCGACGATCAAATATCTACCAAGGATGAAAACTTGGTGAAAATTGGTCTGGTGAATCTTTCACCTTCGTAAACTCCGGAGTTACTGGACCAAAGTTCACCAAATTTACACATAGTGTAGCCCGATCATCACAGATGAACCTTTTAAAATCAGAATGGCGATATACCTACCATGTGGTGAAAATTTGGTGAAAATCGGTTCTGAGATCCTCCGGTCGCTTTGCTCAAAGGTTTATTTGAAAAAGAAAAAGAAAAGAAATTAACGCAAGCAGAACATATAGACATGCATGCCGCGCAGGCCAAACGGCAACAATGCATAGAAGCAACATGCGACTTTGTCGAAGCAACATTCGACTTTGTAGCATTCGACAATGTTGCTTCGACATTGTTGCTGGTGTGGACGGGGTGCGCCACTGGTGAATGGTGTTGTGAGTGAGTGGTGTTGGCGCACCTGCCGTGATTGACAGGATACGCTACGAGAGGACTGCGACTCGTCGGACGACTGCGTTCACAACTGCTGCGTCAGTCGCGTGGTGGCGCCAG
>Ga0209363_1001712_pt1 | contig 10829 bp, 5 predicted proteins | sample WorMetexBAHAMAS3_FD_187385 | JGI IMG/M metagenome (GOLD analysis project Ga0209363, IMG submission 187385) | Marine gutless worms symbiont microbial communities from Max Planck institute for Marine Microbiology, Germany - Inanidrilus exumae... | ecosystem: Host-associated > Annelida > Digestive... | reverse complement strand
TGGTAAACTTTATTTCGCCACATGGCAGCACGACAGACATAAAACAAGAAAAAAGACAGAGTAACATGCACACAATTAAACAAAAAAAAATGAAAAAATGCCCTCCTCGTCAGCTTTTGAGCGCACGTTAATCTACCGTATCATTTCATATCGTTATACATTTTTGCAAAGTCCTGGAATGAATGTGTTGTTTATTGGTGGTTTGGCAACTTTGGGTGGAGCTCTGTCATTGGCACTTCACTGACTTCAGTGCTCTCTTTGGCTAAGTGAGCATTCCGATTCAGGAAAATTAATTTAGCTTAGATTCGCTCAAGTGAATCGATATTTCGATTATATTCAGTTCAGCAGTCGTGGGTGCACTGAACGCTTGTACAATGACATTGAAATATTATGACGTGTTGCAAGTTATGACTAAGTCTAGAGTAACTGATTGACTAATGTTATTTGTAAGAATAATGAGTGCAGATTATTAAACTGTGTTGTGTTGTATATTATATATTGTGATTATGTCCGAAGATGCATTTAAGGTGTAACCCACTGTGGACAAATGTTGCAGACTGTTTGGTTTTGTTGCTCGCAAGTCTGCAAGTGCTACTGACAATGCGTGCCATCTGTTTGCGGAGCTAGACCCAAGCCAGCCTGCCACAGCAATTGTCAGCTTCATTGAGAAGTTACTCATTAAACACGGCCAGTGACTGAGCCATAGATAACTGCAGTTGTTGATGGATGATACCAGTGAGTAGATGCAGCACGCCGCCGGCAGTCGGAACACTTTCGATTGATGCAGATATTTATCTTATGCTTTTATTTTATTGCCCGTAGTTAAGATAGAATGCACCGTGCTGACGCAGCAGCATCAGCAGCAGTGAGTTGAGGTAACTGACCGGTGTATAGTGCAACTGAGCTTGTTTTCATTGTCTGTGATCCGTGAGTCACAAATGTCAAATGCTGTCAGGCGTTCATTATGATATGCATCCCATGGACTACAGATAGCTGATTGACAGCCGTAATGAGTGGCTTTCTTGGGGCATGTACAGGCAGGCGTTTTCCTATACTGTTGTGTACCCTAATATTTTGATTACCTTGTAACTGTTTAACAGTGTATATTGTCCAGTAGGCTGCAGAGATTCTATGATGTGTATCGAATGTTTGTATGTATGGAGCTTGAGCTGATACAGATAATGCTTGCATATTCTGCTTGTTTAGTTTAGCCAGTAGTGTTCACTGTAGCTGTAGTACTGCTCGGTCGTGCAAACAGCAGCTACTTCACCAATTCGTAGGTAGCACTGCGTGCAATTGTTAGTTACCACATTATGTGCTCCTAGTGATATCATGTCCACCACGCTCATGTAATACCGTCATCAAGCGGCTACCCACCCAGTGCTAATATTCTCACACCAGACTGGTGGAATTTACCTAACCAGGGTGCAAAATACACTTACTTTGCATCTTGCTATGTTAGACAAACTGTGCAAGATAGGACACAGTTACTATCGAATTCTGCTAGGATTAGTTGTGATTCATGTCTGTTGATGATATTGTTGATGATACTGAGCAACTGATGAAGGTTTTTCATCTGTCATCCCAGGGCCAATGTCAAAAGTCCTGCGTGGATTGTACACAGATGTATTCCTCGAGACCGCAGTCTTGGTCTGGAGACCGGAATTTGCAGTCTTGGTCTTGTGGTCTTGGTGTCGAAGCATCACTCTCGACCGTTTTCAAAACCAATCAGTAATTTGTTTTTGCATGTATGCGTCGAGTAAAATTATAATCATTTTTGCTCAAGTTAATAACAAAGACTGCAATGTTTATAAACTTGAGTACATTTATTGAAGGTCAGTTAAGAACTGTCCAGAGGATTTCGTTGAAGTGCAGTTGTACTACCTGTATGTCGCTGCTGCTGATCAAACTAGTGCATTAGGATTACCGGTGCCGTCTGAGAGAGTTACAGTGGCAGATTAATGAAGTCATATGAGCAAAGTCAAACAGCACCATTCCAACTGACTCGAGTGATTTTGAAGGTCATCAGCCAGCTATCTGAAAAATCCTTAGATCTCAAATTGTCATATATCAGCTAGAGTGTACTTACAAAACTGTACATGGCTTATAATTTGAACTGTGCAAACAAGCTGAAGGACTGTTTGAGGGTTAGTCATGTATATCTTGCAAATGCTGCAACATACAGACAAGGTTTCTGCAGACTGTTAATAGGAATTTATGGCCCATAAAATAGCACTAGTTTTGATACAAGGTCATTCTAGCTACTGCCAAGCTTTTCTAATGCAATAGCTCGGTTTTAACTGTTCAGTGGCGTCGTGCTAAAAATACATTTAGGGGGCCCGGTGTCAACCCAACCCAAATGACATCACGACAAGCAAGCAGTAACAAAAACTGAACAGAAAATAAGGCTGACAGGAAACGCAGACACAGAGCTCTATTTAAGTAAGTAAGGCAAAATACAGTTAGCACTTGGACTCAAACGAATGAAGTTTGTGCTCACATAAAATTCAGTGCATAGCCTAAAACGTTACAGAACTAAAAAATGTTGGGTGCCGCCTCACGCCCCACCCCCGGGTACCTGTAGCAGGACGCCAATGTAACTGTTGTGTGGAACCACAATTCTGCAGACTAAGTACTGGACACATAGCCTACAGTTCATTTAATGCAGTAAGTGTACACATAGCACCACATGTAATCGTTCTGTACCAGCGGATCCTCTCGTTACACAGCAGTGTACTTAACTTAATGCTTATAGTCCTCGTTTAAGTGACACTAAGTACAGCTGACCGTGACTAGAGCTGCGTTGTTTATGGCTGCCTTATATTTATGCTTTGTGTTTGTCATTCAAATATTGCAGTGCTCTAGATTACTCTGTTTTATGACATTCGTGTATCTATCTGCACTTACAACATATTGCATTCTGAATGAAGTCGTCAGTTGTTGTTTTAATCTGTAATATTTACTTACATTATTGTGTTTGGACAGTATATTAGCGGCTGTCTTGAGACTATTTTCTGAAGCATGTTATTACTGAACAGTTTACTGCCTGACGTGTTACAACAGCACTCAACAAATGCTGCATTTTTGCTCCGGTGTCAACAGAAGAATATAACTGGCAAAAATCTATCATTTGCCACTAATGCCAATAAACTGGCAGAACAAAATGCGACCGTTGATGCAGTTGATAATCAGAGCAAACAGTAATGGTGCACATAACAAACAACAGGCAATGCAGTGACCAGTTGTCTGTCAGCACTGAATATAGACCACGTTGTTAGTCCATCACTTTCACCACTCAACAGAGTGAGAGTTCATTTATCAAGTGATTCGCAATATTTGCCAAATAAACTATAATCATTACAATGGTGGGCTGCCCATAGGATGAAGGAAATAATGAGCATTTAATGCTCATTAGGTCAAATACTGTTTACCAGATTTAGGGCCGGGTTTTCCACCACAAATTATATTACTTTAATCTCCGATTAATTTAATGGTCGAAGTTAATTGTCAATTAACCAAGTTCTTTTTCCATGCATTTTCGATCTCCAATTAGTAAATTGGCGATTAGCTAATGCTGGATTAACTAGTCCTCTCTGATTGGCTGTCGAAGTGACCTTGACCTAAATTGAACAGCGATGCAATGACGTCATCGTCCGATGTGTTTAGGCAGCCGACGCTTCACGGCTTCACAGGTTGTTTAAATCGTAGAATGAACCCTTCGTGATATTTGCGGACATGATGCATTTCGTGACGGCGTCTGAAGCACTGGCGGCATTGCTCCGTGGCAAAACGACAGGATTGCTTCACTGGCTACCAGTTCATGAAAGAACAAAAAGACAGAAAGAAACGCAAACTCTGCATATTAGTCATTGTTAATCGGCCATTAACGAGTTAATTGGCGAAAAATGAGCAATGAAGATAATGGAAGATTTAATTGATGATTGGCCGTTGACTGGTGGTGGAAATACAACATTTGAGTTAATAGACAATTATCTGCCGAATTTAACTGTCGATTAAGTTGACGGGAGATGAATTTGCGGTGGAAAACCGGCCGTTAGAGTTGCAACAAGAACAGTGACGATCATCTAGTGTTGTGCCTTTATCATCAGTTGTTGGTACTGAGGCTGATGATAGCAGTGTCTTTACTTCATAACGTTGAGAATGTCGTCTCTGATGCATATTTTGTGCCTGAGCAAGTCTCACGACCTTGACCTTTAACCTATTTCGTTGTGACCTTCCGTTCTTGAGCTTCAAGCCATGATAGGGCATAAATAATGTGTGAATATTACGTGCTCAGTGATGGACAAAAGTAAACTAAAAAAGTGAAACATACATGTACTATTTTACACTGTAATTGGCTTAACGAAATTAACATATGCATTTGATCAAATAAAAGTGGTTCAACTGCCAACAGGTGATAATGTAAATGTTTTATGTCTCGGCAAAGCAACTGACTAGAATGTAGGATTTCCGTTTTGATGTTTTGCCAAGTAGTGCAGAAACACTAGTCAGGTAAGGTGGGAAAAATAAATCAGCTGTTTATGGCCTAATATCGAAGTAATATCTTTGCCAAAAATTACAGAAACCTGACAATGCAAGCTAAGTATTTCGAGATAACGCAGTGTAGTGTACATGAACACACTGGCTGGACTGGACTGGACTGGGCTGAGCTGAGCTGAGCTGTCACACGTCGACCACACACGTGTGAACGTGTGACGACGCATCACTTGCAGTAATACTGCACTGCTGGTTCTGACGACGTCTTCTGACGCTTTCTCGCTCTCAGCTGCTCAAAGAATTCAGCAATATCTTCTTCACGCACCACCTGCACACACCCACCAACGTTTAACCCATTCTATCACTGACAACAATCAAAATGTAGTATTGTTAATTTTGAAAATATCAAAAATCTGAAATACGTTATTTGTAGACAATGACGTCATCAGCAGACGGTTAATATGGCAGCGTTGCCGCGGAGGAATCTTCCCGTAGGGAGCCGCGGGCCAAAGGACGTAATGTAAATGCTATTAACACACAGTGAAATATGTCCAGTGCATGGTGACAAATGTTTTACAAGACTGGCAAAACATGCTTTGTAACCAGTTCACTCGTGGCACAGAAAGCAGTGACGACTGGCGGTGGCCGTAGCCTAGTACCAGGTCTCGTCGTCTGCTTACCCACACAACTCATAATGACTGAGCATCAGTTACAGTTGAACAGACTGACTGGCCGACATGCCGTGGTGATCACTGATCATGCCATGACTGCAACAAATGTTTAAATAAACTTGGGAGATGCCAGACGGAGTTTACGTTTTAAACGTAAAAATCTAAATTTCATACAAAACGAATATTTCGGATTTTTGATATTTTAAAAGTTAACCGAAATACACTCTTGTATAAAACCGTTGTTATCACTAAGTCTGCACTGTTGCACTATTTGTCGCGAGTTTCACCAGCTTCAAGTCGTCAAAGGACGATGCAGCCACTTGCTACTTCAGGAAGACGATGGACAACGTCACCAAAACAAGATCACCACAGATAGAAATAGCACATTTTACAGCAGTGTCAACACACTGGAGCTAACCATGGAACATCACGTCCACGTCATGCGTTGATCCAGAGACTGAATGTTCACAACGTTAACATCGCACGGTCCAGCCTACAGCCCACGGAAAAGACTTGGAATTGATTCTGACGGTAAAAATGGAAACTAGACATCCCATAGAGGGACCATTTTGGCCGTGAATTTTCCGTGATGTGTAATCATTGCGGAGTTATGACGGCATGAAGTCGCAAGACCTGAAAATTCTAAAACAATTTTGGAGTTTTTGGGAAAAACGACCCCTTATGGCGAAATTTTCAAAATTGTGTTTACATGGCGACACCGACTGACGTTGTTGTGTTAAAATGTTGTAAAATTTTTCCGACGAGAAATCGGTGAAATCGTGCATTATTTACCTCACAAAAAAATTCGGCTCCCTCTCAAAGTGTCACTACTGCACAGATCGCGCTAAAAATCTGCCAGGGCGAACCTCCATCATTTGGCTCATAATGTTCCAAATTTCATCCAAACACTGGTTCACTTTCGGCGGAGTTATAGGCGAACGCGTGAAGGTCTTTCTTTTGGCCCATAGAGTATTTGCGTTAGCCTTCTACACACTCAGTTAGTAACTGAAGGGTTATGTGGCAGCAACATTTGCTCTGCATATGCCATTATTTACGGCAACTGCAGCATTCAAATTAGTTCTAATCAACGGTGTTAGTGACACCATCTATGTAGCACAGCATCAACTCCATGGGTACATGTTTATAATAAATTAACCAATTACATAACCCTGACTGCATGTTTATAATACCTGGTGTAACAATCACATTACCTGTCTACAAATGGCTTAGGCAAACGCACACACAATGTCATCAGTAACATGCGACCTGGCGACAACCATTCACGTTCTGCTCATCTACATTGAACAATGGGTCACTATCTTTCACTAAAACCAAAGTCTAAAACCTTAGTCTAAAACCAAAAGTCCGGTTTAAGACCTAATTAATGCAAAACGTGAAGTGACGCTAAACTTTGGTCTGAGACCAAAGTCTAAAACCAAACTTACCGCTTAAACAAAAGTTTAGGACCAAAGTTTGGTGTAAAACCAAACTTAATCTGAGCAATCCGGTCTCAAACCAAACCGTCCTGATGCATTTAGATAGGCAATTATCACTAATCTCTTAGAGTCTAAAACCAAATCACTATCTTTCGCTTCATCTGAGCTCGGTCTAAAACTAGGTTTTAGTCGTTCAGCTTAAACTTTGGTTTTAGACTAAGGTTTTAGACTTTGGTTTTAGCCAAAGACAAAGTAACCCATTGCAACTGCCACGTTCAACTAATGATACGTAAACGTAACACAGGCAGACCATGTGCTCATGTGGTTCACTGACCTTTCCATTCTGTGCAAATTTCTTGAGATAGTCGGTAAGTTCTGTCTTGAGTTCGCTGTAACCTGTTGACAGATCACAGAAGATTCAAACACGTCAATACAAGAACGTAAAATCATCTTCATACAACTGACAACGGCTTGTCAGATGCAGGGTTAAGACCAACCAACCAACAAACTGAACTAATGAACGTAAGATCACCTTCACACTACTCACACTTCACACAACCAACAAACTGAACTAATGAAATTAGAAGGACCCTGGTGTAAACATGCACTGACTGTGAAATGTACACGTTGCACAGTAAACTAACATTTAATTAACTAGACAAATGACACTCGCTGGGCTGTTGACGTGGCTATGTGGAGAGTTTTAAGTCCATTCTAGACATGACGTCACCTCAATGTCAAGCTGCCAAACAGACGATCAAAATGCTTTAACTACATTACGTGCTGTAGCTTTCTTGTGTTTCACAACTGACTTTATGGCAACAGTAAGTGATGACGTGCTTGCATTATTGCACAGACATCGTCACGTAGAGTATGCACAGACTTAGTGACAGAAATGTACAAAGACTGAGTTGAGAATGTGGACACATCACAGTCTGAATCTACCTTGCAGTAGTTCAATCTGCTGAACTCTGCCAAGCGACGAGACAAATGCATCTATTCCTTGTTGATATGATGACACGGACAATGCAGTTTTCTGCTTTCCTCGTTCTTCGTATGCAGCTATTGTATCCGAGTCATCCACGAGAAATTTAATGTGAAGCTCTTCATACAAAGCCTAACACAGACCAGATCCATGCTAAAAATACATACAGTATATGGAAGGAACAGTAAGGTAAATACACTTAATTTTGGAATTTATTAAATAACTGGAAAAATTAATATCCCATAAACATTCAGAATAAAAGTCTTAGTCGTCGAGCTGACGAATCAGTACACAGCATTATATCTGACATCGGCTACTAACAGTTCTGTGAAATGACATCGAGGCAGAGACAGTACAACTGCTGTTTCACTGACAGGCCAGCAAACGTAGCATCCACTGGATATCAGAAGACCACACAAGACGACATTTGCAGAAGACATGGCCCCAGAGGAGCAAAGCAAGTCGCCAACGACCGCCTGAGATGGACTCCTCTCTGTACGTACATTACAAGCTTAACATTCCAACAACAGAATTCACCATGCAACTTGGACATCTACAGAGATGCTGTCGCCATGACGACTTCCAAAACACAGCGCCTGAATTTCTGGGTGCTGGCTGTGAAGTGTCAGACAGCTGACGAAGAAGGCAGACATTTTCAGCATCAGTGTGAGCATCTGCAGCAGCAGCATCAGCATGCAGGCTGCTGACGACAGATGCAGTTGTATCCTTCACATTCACAGCAGCAGCAGCAGCAGACACATGCAGGCTGCTGACGACATCAACTTGAGCATCAGTTGCTGCCGCAGCAGATACTGCCAGACCTGCCATCACAGCACACAGCACATTCTGTCACTCTGTCACCTGTTGACATTGCATCAGTCACGTCACTGTACTCAACGAGATTATAACTGGCAGTTTCCTCACAGGAAATATCGAACTGATATGTTTGCAGAATCCACCTCACTGACAAGTTGCAATTTTGTACAAAGATGTGGCAATATCAAACGAACCACGCAAGATGAAGTTATTACCAAAACCAATCACTACGCACTAAGCTGTGGCCACTTCAAGTGGTTTTTGAAAACGTTTAACAAAAATTACCTGGGAAATGGTCGGCATAAAGACGAATGAAATGGCACTGGTCAAGACATTTCTGACAGACCACTTCATCAAAGTCATCTTCATCTGGTACAACTTCAACACCAAGATGTCGACCATGGAACCAGTCTTCACAGACGACACACTGCAACATGACGTCATCCACTGCATCATCTGGGTCAGGGTACGGCCTACAGCAAGTGCAGTAAAGTCCCTGGAAGTTGTGGTTGTAGCTATTGTCATTGACTGGTTCCTTGTGTGGACACAACTTGCATGTCATCAGTCCAGAGAACTTGCTGTTGCCGCAGTCACATCGGAAATTCCGCTTTGTGTACAGCTCAGTGAGCTGGTGGCCATCGTGGCATGTCAAACTGCACGCAAGGCAGACACCGGCGGACTCGCGGTCAGCCGTGCTGCACTTGACACAAGCATACAACGCCTGACGCTGCATATAACCCTAACACACAAATAACCACACTTCAGTCATATATTTGCTAACGGTAACCGAAACTGAAAGTAAAATTATTAATTTCACTTACCAGTAAGCGTAAGTAGAACAAAAACAGAAATTGTGTTCTGTTGTCACCATGGATATATTCAAAATTAATTAATAATTATACAAGACATTTTTACAACCTGCCCATGTGGCCAAGTGGCGCCATGTGCAGTAGAGCTTGACGCACTCAGTCGCCAGGTTCACACCTCAGCCTGGGCACGTCCGTCTACTAAAGAATTATTTCTAATAATTCCTATGCCATGATGAACAGGGAGTTAATCCCGGGCAGGTAAGAGGGTTCGACGGTGTCCTCTATAAACTGACTGTTGCTGATGCCTTGATTAGCAGCGTCAAGGTATTAGCTGCGCTGACGTGAGAGCCGAAGCAGATAGATGTGGCAAAGTCGTCTGGCTGGCACTGAAGAAGTGTCAGTCAGGGCTGGTGCTGAATAAGTGCCAGTCCGGGCTTAGCCAGACAGTAGGCCACGACTAGACGGTGCATGCTTAGAAATACCAGATAAGCTGCTCACGCCTACTTAAGCCCTCCTGTACCCGACATGCCGCGCACACGCATACACCTACCAATTCCCCTCCTCTCCCTGGGCTAGCGCATTGGACCGAGTGCCGACCATGGACAACCTGACAGGTGGAGTGTGAAGATGGTTCGTGCCGGCGGAACAAAGAGTGCGACGACCTGGTAGAACAGTGACGCAGGTGAGTGGTCCAAGGTAACGTGGAGAAGGCTCAGGTGCCGACCATGGACAACCTGACAGGTGGAATGTGAAGACTGTTCATGCCGGCAGAACAAAGAGTGAGACGATCAGTGACGCGAGTGAGCGGTCCAAGGTAACGTGGAGCCAGTCCGTGTAGTTGTAGAACCTTGTAAACCAGGATGCAATTTTATACTCAATGCCTTCCCAGACACGGAGCCAGTGCAATGAGACTAGAGCGTTGAAACTATATACAAAGTATTGTCAAAAAATATGTAAAATTAAGTTAGTTAGTCAGTTAGTTGGAGTTTATTGCTAATCAGCACAAATATGACTATATCAGAGACAAAAGGTCAGGAGTGGACAGCTATTCCTACCCAGTGAAGGAAGGCCAACGATATATTAACCTGAACCCTGGCCGCCTTTTTGTTCAGCAGCAACCCAAAAGGGAAAGGGATCGAGAGGCTCATTTAAATTATTACGCCAGCGCCTACAACAGGGAAGACGCGTATCGCACCGTAAGACTTAAGTAAACCAAATACAACAAAACACCATGATAAATCGTAACTAAGTAATACAGATAACACAAAAATAAACATAACAAACTAAACCCAGGTTCATTTGCCTCGCTTCCTATGGCCTCCGGCTTGGAAACAGAGTGGTGACTATTCTGGTAGAAAGGGAAAGGATGGACAATAGAAGAAAATACGGTAGTTAAAGCCAATGAGAAAAAGGAAAAGGGGAAAAAGTAAAAAAGAGCAAATGATGAGGAAGTGAATGGACAACGGAGAAGAAAAGGCGGAAAGGGGGTACCCCGGCCCCACGAGGGGTTGTAAAATTAAGTAGAAATGTTTGTGTATTGAAACAAGTGTAAATAAAATTATTATATAATTTAGAACTAAAATTGAAACAAAATTGAAATTAATCTGTCCAGAAT
>Ga0209363_1001711_pt1 | contig 10834 bp, 5 predicted proteins | sample WorMetexBAHAMAS3_FD_187385 | JGI IMG/M metagenome (GOLD analysis project Ga0209363, IMG submission 187385) | Marine gutless worms symbiont microbial communities from Max Planck institute for Marine Microbiology, Germany - Inanidrilus exumae... | ecosystem: Host-associated > Annelida > Digestive... | reverse complement strand
GTTCAACCGCCTGAGTAGGGTGCACCAACGTCACAGACAGACAGACAGACGGGCGACAGACAGACAACAGACGGACGGCTGATAGCATATAGCGATCGTGAACGCGAGTTCACGTTCGCTAAAAACTGATGCGTGACCACCGTTTAATTCATTATCCGGACTTTACCTGAGTAACTATTGTGACTTTGAAGCAAAATGTTTATGATATTGTCGCACAATACCTCGGTGTAGCCATATCGTGCATCTCGGTAACGTCAATTTTGATACCAAGCCTCTCAGTCTATCGCATGGCGCCTGTCGTCGTGTGTCCAGGATCCTGCCCCCGGCCAATAGTTTGTGTTGCAGTTGCAAATGTCACGAGTTTAACGTTGATTGAATCAAACCACGATGTAATAAACTTTATTCCGTTGAATTATAATGTGAAAGTTAATATTGACTTTATTCAGTTAGCTATCACGATAACGAGCCAGTCACTTTAGTGGTCCGAGTATTGCAGTCGGTCCGCGTTACGTGTCTGCAACGGAGGAAATGTCAGCCAATGCCATTTAGCATGGATATTTGGCATAAAGACTGTCTAGGTTAAAGTTTACGGTCATAGATGTAGAAAATTTCACGGAAAGGAAAACATTCGTCTTGAACACGAATTTGAATATGAACATCGCTAGCGTCTTGTTCAGTAGCTGTTTGTGCTAAAGTCGGTGTAACCTCGAATGATGGCTTTTCTGGTTGTATGAAAAATTGTTTCGAGTTTTATAAAACAAGTCTGCCGACAACTGAAACCATAATCAAACGTCACCAATAAAACAGTTTCAATTAAATTAGTGCCAACTCAGCCTTACTAGCGGATAAGTTTCAAGTGAGTTTGTTTTATAAATAGTGTTTTCATATAAAACAGAATGTAAGAATAAAGTATAGTAACTTAGTAAGTGGATTCGTTCGTTCGTTCGTTCGTTATTGCGGGCAGGGGTCCAGCCTACTCTGGACCCCAGCGCTGAGACCTTTGTCGGTCCAATGCGCCAGCCCAGGGAGAGGAGGGAATTGGTAGGTGTGTGCGGTGTATGTGCGAGTTGTGTAGGGTGGAGGAAGGGTTAAGTAGGCGTGAGCAGCTTGTCAGGTATTTGTAAGCGCGCCTTCTCTAGGCGTGGCCTACTGTCTGGCTAAGCCCGGACTGGCACTTATTCAGTGCCAGCCCTGACCGGCACTTCTTCAGCGCCTGGCCACCTGACTGACACTTCTTCAGTGCCTAGCCAGTCGCTTAGCCACATCTATCTGCTTCGGCTCTCACGTCGGCGCGACTGATAATCTGACGCTGCTAATCAAGGCATCAGCAACGGTTACAGTTTATAGAGGACACCGTCGAGCCCTCTTACTTGCCCGGGATTATCTTCCTGTTCATCATGTGCATAGGAATCATTAAAAATAATTCTTTGGTAGACGGACGCTCCAGGGCCGAGTCGAACCCCGGCCACTGAGCGCGTCACTCACTACTGCACGTGGTGAAGTGGAGTAAGTGGATTGCTAACCCCCGTTTTTTTAAATAAGAAAACGGCGTTTGAATGCAACAGTACCGGTTCACATACACTGGCAGATCCAGGACTCAACATTAGGAGGCAGGCATATTCTACTTCTTCCCTTCCCCTTCCCTTTCTCTATTTTCTTATCCCTTCCCTTTCCCTTACCCTTTCCTCTACCTCCCTATCTATTTTCCTCCCCTTCCTTTCCTCTATCCCCTTAGAAGCAGTGACCCTCTATTGCGGCTAGAGGGTCTATGGAAGCGCTTTGAGCTCCCCCAGCGGGTCCTGGCATAGCCAGGCCGCCAAACATATTTTGGTGCATTTTAGGCATAAATTTGCACTGTTTTGAGTGCCTAAATGACGAAGAATTTCCTACGCTTGTTCTCCATTAAAAGAATGTAGTAGCCACTATCTACTGGGAACGGTGCGTTCCCGTTGCGCCTTTCATTTCAGCGATGTTGTGCCTGATGCCAGTCAATTGAAATGCCCACCATACACGTCGCAGTTATCTTGGCCGCACAAGCACTGCAACGTTTTAATATGTTTTAATACGCAATATCGGACATCGGACGCTGCCGAAAATTTGGCAAGTACTTTTTTGGTGCGCAGTTTACATCCCAGGAAAAAGACTGAAGTGATTCTTTAAAAGGTAAAAATGGAAACTAGACATCCCTTAGGGGACCATTTGGCCGTGAATTTACGGCATTTGTAATCATTGAGAAGTTATGACGGCCTATGGAGTCGCAAGACCTGGATTTTTAAAAAGAAATTTTGCGTTTTTTTGGAAAACGACACCTTATGGTAATATTTTCAAAATTCTGTTCCGAGAGTTTACATGGCAACATGGATTGACGTTATTGTGTGCAAATGTCGTAAAATTTGTTAGACGGGAAATCAGTGAAATTGTGCGTTATTTAATTTTACCAGACAAAAAACACATCTCGACTCCCTCTGAATTTCCCAAACCGTTGCTACGACGCTACTGCGCGGATCGCGCCCAAAATCTGCCAGGGCCAACGGGCAAGCCCCCAACATTTGGCTCACAATCGCAACGTTCTAAATTTCATCCAAATCGGTTTACTTTATCCGAACGCGTAAAGGCCGTTTTTGGCCCATAGAGAATTTGCAATATTCACGAGCCATCCTGTTATTCTGTCTCTCGTCACCTCGCTATTCGCCCGAAGTTCGGGTGAATTATTCACCGCGAACTTCGGGCGAATAGCGAGGTGACGAGAGACAGAAGAACAGGATGGCTGACGTGACGGAGCGACGGATGCTGTGCGTCCAGGATGCTGTGCTGCTGCCTTGGCGCCGCGCACCAGAAAACGTCCGTCTTGGATGAATTGAGCTGTAGACGGTTCGACTTCATCCGGTTGGCAACGTGGCGCTCGTGCGATCTGTCAGAGCTCGAGTGTCGTCTGGACAACAGAACTGAAGCTTAATTTTACCTTTTTCTATTTAAACATGTGCATTATTTTTAGTTGAGTGCATAAAACCACGTTAAATTACCAATCTTAGCAAGTTTTTACATTGCAAAGTGTCTAGACGAGACGGGCATACCGGTACAATGGATTTGCCCTTCCGCCCTGCAAACTGTAGCGTTTCGTACGTCTACGTCTTTCTTACTTGAATAGTCAGTGCCTCATTAAATATTTTAGGATGGATTTCAGTATTCTTTGTTTGAAAGCGTTAATAAAATAAGTTTTTGCTGTTTACAATTTTGTCGTTTCTGCTGTTTTAAGAATGAACGGAGAACCAGCATATGAAAGTATTTATAACACTTATGTTTATGCTTTTTTGTTACTGAAATCAGGTCGATGAATTGCAACGGACTGAAACAACTCTTTTGTGCCATAAGTTGTGTTGACGACTCTATGGCTTTAGTGCATCACTGTACCTTGTATGGCAGTGCTACGCATATAGCCAATACAACGTACAGAACCAACCCTGCATAAACATGGGAGATTTGGGTCCGCACTAGTTACAATCAACTATAGCTGCCGCCGTCGCTTCCGCTGCCGAGGCGTCAGGTCTTGGTGTATAAACACCTTGTCCGTCAATCGATAAATTTATTGAACAAAAGGACCGATCGGCCGCTTACATTGATATGCATGAAATACATGTAGGTCTAGAAATAGTTTAAAATACACATGTATATCAAATACAGAACACAATACTCTCTATACACAACACAACCAACTAAATAAAAATGCCTTACAATATGGCAGCAGTAACTCAGAGGCCATTAGATTTGAACCTGGGTCCTCTCACACCGAAGTCAGGCATGCTACCGCTAGATCACTGCGACACTGCCATAGCCTGTGACAAAATGCCTAGAAAATGTCATGATGGTCCAATGATGTTCTGTAATGCTAGTCTTTCTGTTGTATATTCACAGTGTTATGTCATAATTTTAGGTCGGCATGAAGGCCGTCGTGAGCGGAAGCGATCACGAAGTCGCAGTCGTGACCATCGGTCTCGGGATCGTGACCGTGACAGAAGACGTCGATCGAGGTCTCGTTCCAGAGACAAGAAGAGGTTGCTCTTGCTTGTGACTGGTTGACTTGGTTATATTTTTGGTATAATTTTTCACAGGGTGGCACATAGGAAGCATGGTTTTGGTAAGCTATATATAAACTTCTCTAGACAATTTGGATGTTGCATTTAATGTAAAAATTGAAAGAGTTGAAATCTTGTAATTTATTATGTTCAGTGGTCCATTGCATCAGGAGTAAATGCTAATCTAATTATCATTAATTATTACAGGCATGTGTAGGTAGTTAAGAGTTCAAACTGATCTTGGTACTGATACCGAACCATTACCGATCCACTGGAGACCGAATTGGGCTGATCTTTGTTTATGTGGATCGGGCATCGACTCTGCAGTAATCGGCAGCACGGCATGTCTTTTTTGGTGGTCCACTTGAATGGCGAATTGGCGATGCATGCACGGCGTGCATGGGCGGCGTATGTTCGTCCCATATACCCCGGCCAGCGCAACATTTGTGAGTTGTGAGTGGGGAGGGTGCTTGTATGGGGCACCTTGCTTGCAACGGTGGCTGGTCATCTTTGAATAACAAGCCTCACATGACATAACACAATATGTGCCACACACTGTTCTGCGTTAGAGTAGCGTTATCACTGACGCTGTCGTCCGTAATGTTCGTCGTTAATGGCAAACGTTGGCGGTATATTGACGACAACGTTTACTGTGGCATTTGCAATGTGCAGTGTTAGCAGTCGACAGCGTCAGTGAGAATGCTACAACATTTAGCCTAGTCTAAGCCTAGTCAGCCACGATAGAATATAGACCAATTTCGGCATTAAAATCCAAAATTTGACACGTGTCTTGCATCCGCATTCTGTGCAAACTGCACTAAGATTATTGCTGTCTCCACTTGGCAGACATTGAGGATGATGGCATTATTGTCCATACTGGTCCAATTCGTCCGACTTAGAATCTTAGGTGTGCATGTTGTGCGTTGGACGTGGATACAATGGGGGAACCAGGGAGGGATTAACGATAATGGTTGATGTGAGCGTCAGCCACAGCGCTACGTTTTAATTGCCGGTAATAGCTGCTGTGCGGTGGCGTGTCTTCTTGGGTGGTCCATCTGAAAGGCTCGTCACATCGTCGTAGATAGATAGATACATAGACAGTGCAGGCAACACCATTAAATAGAACTCTAGCATCTTTTCCCTAATCAGAATGCAGGCAGTAAAAATTTGCTCAAAGAAAATCCTCCCATTTCTTAAGGGATGAGGGATGCCAACTACAGGTTTATTTGTATAATGGCTGTAAACAGTTATGTGTATGTGCCCGATATTGCATAGCATATGCAGTGTAAAATTTATGTGTTTTATGTGACATAGAGGCACCTGCCCATGTGGCAGAGTGGTCAGCTCACTCAGCCGCCATGTGCAGTAGAGCATGATGCGCTCAGTGGTCGAGGTTCGTGCCTCAGCCCGGGCGCATCTGCCTACCAAAGAATTCTAATAATTCCTATGGACATGATGAACAGAGAGTTAATCCTGGGCAGGAAAAAGGGTTCGACGTTGTCCTGTATAAAAAACTGTGACCGTTGCTGATGCCTTGCAGCGTCAAGGTGTCAGCCACGCTGACGTGAGAGCCATAGCAGACAGTCCCCTGGCTAGGCACCGAAGAAATGTCAGTCAGGTGGCCAGGCACTGAAGAAGTGCTGGTCAGGGCTGGCAATGAATAAGTGCCAGTCCAGGCTTATCCAGACAGTAGGCCATGCCTAGAGGGGGTGCGCTTAAAAATACCTGACAAGCTGCTCACACCTACTGTTTTTTCCTCCACCCTACACAACATGCACATACACCACACACACATACCAATTCCCATCCTGTCCCTGGACTGGCACATTGGACCGATATAAAGGTCTCTGCGCAGGGGTCCAGAGTAGGCTGTGCCCGTTAAGAACGAATGAATGAACGAACGTGACATAGATGCACAAAAAATCTAAATGTGTGGGTTTTTGATTACTCTTTGGAAATACCTGAAATAATCATGTAGATGTCACCGATAGTTTGGTTGGCTTTTCCAGAGACGACAGAAGAGATGGTCGAAAGCCAAAGAAGCCGTACAAGTACTGGGATGTAGCGCCGGTGGGATATGAGCACATGACACCTGTCCAGTACAAGGCTTTGCAAGGTAGCTGTGATGACTTTTGCATATTTTACTGTGGAAATGTATGTAAAATGTTATATAGATATTCAAACAACTAATTGTTTTCCTTTTGTTGCAAATTTTTACGGCGTGATGCTATGCTGTCGTCGTGTCTGTCCATCTGACTGTCTGTCTGTCTATCCGTCTGTCACAGGCCGGCACTATGCCAAAAGGGCTGAATGCAGGTCACGCAAACATATGCCATACGATAACCCAGGGACTCTATAGAAGTTTTCTTATGCCAAAATATCAGAGAAATTCCGATGAGGTCATTCCAATGGGGGCGCCAAATAGAGGTGGGGTATGTTCAGATCGGCAATTTTCAACCAATATCTGGTTATATCTCAAAAACAGTGCAAGATAGGGACATAGTTACTATGGAATGGTGATCGGAACGTGTATGCGCTCTATCAAATGCTGCTATTTTTGGTGACCTTGAGTGACCCTAACTGCGCCAAACTACCCCATTTTCCATATTTTGTATTGTATCGCTTTATATATCTTCCGATCTTCGTAGTGGGTGGAGATAGAGAGTTCAATTATGGTAGATAGGTTGATTGTAGCAAGTGTTAGTGCACGGATGACAAATCATTCCCGAAAGGGGCGTGGTCAGGTCACGCGAACCATTAAAATTTTTCTGACCACCAACCATATCTCTGCAACAGCTGAAGCTATAATGGTCAAATTTTGTACACTGATAGGCTATGGCAAGTTCCAAAATAATGACAAATGACCCTTAAATGGGGTGTGGTCAGGTTCAGGTAAAGGTAAAGGCTTCCCATACTCTTTACCGAGCGTTGGGCCTGGAGCTGATCCCAGTGTACAGGCAGTCAGCCTGCAGGTGGCCACCCAGCAGTAGGCTGCAGTTACTTTACACCAGGCCTGCGGTTACCTCCCCAGCCTTGAAGCATCACCACCCCTAGGCTGGTACCAAGTTATGGTGACGGAGGCACATAGGTGTTAACAACTTGCCCAAGGTTGTTACGCAGCTTTGCCCTGAGCAGGAATTGAACCCACGACCGGTTGATCGCAAGTCCAACGCTCTGCCCGTTGCACCACCGCACCACCAGGGTGCAGGTAGAGTGTGTCAAATCCTAAAAGGGGCGTGGTCATGGTCACATGACTTGTTTTAAGTTTTGACGCCCGCAGTTATATATTAGGAATGGCTGAAGCGAGAGTCGCCAAATTTTGTATGCAGCTATAATATATCAAGTGCTAGCCTTCGGATGACAGACTACCCCTTAATGGGCGTGGTGCGGGTCATGTGACCCATTTTTTAAAATTTGGACTTTTCCCCAATTGTATCCTTGGAATTGGTAAAGCTAGGCACTTCAAATTTCGGGTTTGCATGATATATTAGTATTACCCCAGAAGGGATGAGTTTAGAGTCATATGAGGCCTCTTTAAGTTTTGAAAAATAAGTGATAATATCTTGGAAATGGTGCAAGATAGAGACATAGTTGCAATGGAAGTCTAATAGGAAATCGTACAGTGTGGCGTATAGAATAGCACCATTGCTGATTCCCTTGAATGACCTTGAAGGTAACTTTTGCTGATTGAAACCTTTCTAACTTCCGTACCTCATGAAACATAGCAGGAATTTATTAACATAGCGCGTCGCACGCAGTCATTCTGCGATAGCTGAGCTTCTTGTCGTGTTATCAGACTTGTGGTTGTAATATTGACTGTATCATTTAGTAATGGCACCGTGTCTGACTGTTATGTTTGTTTGCAGTTGCTAACCCTCTTGCACTTGGTCTGCCTCCAATGATGGCTGCTGACGGTATGTGGTGTGTTGCTTTATAATGTTGAATCGTATTGAATACGTAGCCTAATTATTTTGTTGCGATGTTACGATTATTGGGATATAAATTGCGATTTTTTATGAAAATCGAACGGAATCAATATCACGATTTTGTGGAGCAAGTGTGACTCGATGCCGATACTGTAGACGCACCGGTGATCGACGCAGGAGGTCATAGAATGGGTTTTAAAACCCCCCAGTCAGATGATGCCAAGTGTGGAGGAGTTTATGTCTTCATCTCTGAATATAGGGGTAAAAAAATCCTAATCAAATTGACATTGAATTTTTTACAAAATATCTAATCGATTCGAGAGGAAAACACCATGGTCGTCACATCACTATTATTTTGTATAAAAGTTTACCTTCCACTTTTATATTGTTCGATTGTACAACATACATGGGCATTTTGCATGTATATATGCATATTTTCAAAAATTACCGGTAGTTTACTTGTTTTGCACAGATGCTTATCCGCATTCTGTCTAAAACTATTTTAAAACCATGGGCATGTTTGACTTAGCTATTGCACCCATAAATAATGTTTACACCTCAATTTCTTTTTATGCTCTGTGGTTAGTCTCATTTCTCAGTGTAAATTGTAAATTTATACAGCCCAGTGCAAAGCTTGTAATACTGTGTTGATGATCGTTCCTGTTTCTACTGTTAATACCCTGTCAAATACTTCGAGTGTCTACAATGTCTCCTACCCTCAGCATGATGGGAAATGATTACCAGCCAAAGGGCTGTGAAGCTCTGTGGTTGGGATGTAAAGGCAGGTTGGTTTATTCCACTTGTGGATAAATGTGTGGGTGGCAGTTAAAACTGTGTGATTCCTTGTTAACACATGCCACATATGAGCACCTTAGAGATGAGCAGCTCATATAATAAAGTGCTGTACATATAAGGCTTACCGGTACTTGATTATTGTGAACAAACTTGCAAAGTAAAGCAAAGTAAACGTTGATTTGTATAGCACATTGTCGTAACCACCTCTAATGCGCTCAATAATGGCACATGTTAGAAGGATCACACAGTTTTACCTGCCATCCACATGTTTATCCATGAGTGGAATGAACCATCCTGCCTTTACTCTGTAAGCATTCACCAGATGGCGCCACCCGAGCTAGGTAAAGCACATCCAATTACAGCTCACTACTCATTTATCGACTTTAAAAAGATGAAAGGCTGAGTTGGCCTAGTTGGCTGACCTGTAACGGACGATTTACCCCCATTAGTGGTCACCCAACAGCTGCTGGTCGAGCATAGGACAGGGAAAGTTTGCCGGTCATAGATCGACGTTCTACCACTGTGCCACGCAACCAACTATAAGCTGCATGTGTCTTATACAAATAACCAAATGTGTGTCTGTGTGTGTTTCTTTGTTGCTTATGCGCGGCATTAGACACCCATGGTTTTGAGCAGATCTGCACGAAATTTAGCATGTGGCATTGTTATATCCTCTGGATGGTCACTGGGGGTTAGCAAGCGCCAATTGAGCCCACGGGCTTGCGCTTCGTGCGCCATCTTTATGCCACTGCACATCAGTGGCCAGTCATGGACATCTGACTAGCGGGGCACAAAACTAGCTTCGATGGGAAATTCAGAACTAGCGGGCCGCAAGTGCAACAGATTAAGCGCGAGGTGTTACCTAGAGAATGCGTGCTAGTGGGGCATATGTTGATGCTGTTTTCTGATATCCAGCTCAGCATCTTTATCATTGAATTGAATTTTTTACTTTAATATTAGAGTACATGGATTGTTTTAACTATTTGTGTTTTAGTGATAGCTGGAGGCGGAATTTCAAATGGTGAGAAATGATTGTAAAACTCATGTTCTTTGTATATCTTACTCTATGTTACTTTGTCATGGTATTGGTCAGAAATTGTCTTCTGTGTGTGTTTTTATGTACAGCTTGAATCAGTCAGTTCGTTCATCGAGCTAGTTACGAGTGACATTTGTGTGTGAATTTAAAACTATAGTGTTTACTGTGATAAATAAAGATAATGCTTTAGAGTTTCACTGTAGCAATGTCAGATTGATGCAACTGTGTGATATTAAGGGTCTGTGATAGGTCATTCTTTCATCGGGTGAATTCAGATGTTACTCCACTGTGTAATTATGAGAAATGTTTAGTTTAAGTTATCTGTATAACATGTCCTATACTCATTGCAGTTTACAACCTCTACATATTAAATATTATCACTTAATGGCCCAGCGAGGATTTTGTTGAGTTGGTCACAAATGTTTGCTACATTATGGTGGTACATATTGCCACCCAGTGTATCAGAGATTGTGTCAAGTGAGTGATAATTCAGTGGAGAGACCATTTTCAAAATAACACAGTATATTTTTACGGATTCCCTTCACTGCTTCGTTGCTGTTGGCTGAAAAGCCTCAAACTCTGATGGTTTGCTTTTTGGAGCATGGCATACTTCAAGTAACTCTGGAACATTGGGCAATTTGAAGAAAAACTAAAAGTATTAGTTGTAATGGTGGTGGTGGTGGTAATGGTGGTAGTAGTAAGTTTTACATTGCAAAGCCGTCTTGTGTTTGTACATCTAGCTACAATGGGCTTGCCTCCGCCAATGCAGACAGCTGGTATTGGAGTTCATCTGACGTCAACAAATATCCCATTCGCCGGCAGCACCATTAGTCGACAAGCACGCCGGCTGTACGTAGGCAACATTCCGTTTGGAGTCACAGAGGTATTGTTTGTGCACTTTGTTACCCCCGTACTTGCTGTATACTAAGCACCCCGCGTGGGGCCGGGGTACCCCCTTCCGCCTTTGCTGCTCCCTTGTCCATTCACTTCCTCATCTTTTGCTC
>Ga0209363_1001709_pt1 | contig 10836 bp, 8 predicted proteins | sample WorMetexBAHAMAS3_FD_187385 | JGI IMG/M metagenome (GOLD analysis project Ga0209363, IMG submission 187385) | Marine gutless worms symbiont microbial communities from Max Planck institute for Marine Microbiology, Germany - Inanidrilus exumae... | ecosystem: Host-associated > Annelida > Digestive... | reverse complement strand
GCAGTCATCAGTGAATATGCGTCCAAGTTTGGTTGAGATCTGTTCAGTGACCTCAGAGATTAGGCATCGAAAAAAGAAGAATGAAAGAAAGAAGAATAAAGAAAGAATCACAGCGGTAAAATATAAGCGATTTGGCATCACAATGCCATGCAGGCTAATTAGTAGTAGCTTGGTTGCTTAGCACTAAACGGCTGTATTGTTTGGAATGCCCACAATACAGTATTCAACTTGAAGTGCTCAGCTATATGTGCACAAGCTGTTTAATTCCTGCATTCGACCAGGCTTAGTGTCACGTGACTCAATAGTCGATGGTGATTGGCTGCCTATGACAGAGTGATGTCAGCATCATCTACCATGTTGGCAACACGCATCAGATGTTGCAGATTGGGGACGTCGCTTGTATGGAGTGTACAGGTCAGGGGAATGCCTTTGAATTGATTCCAACGGTAAAAATGGAAACTAGAAATCTCGTAGAAGGTTATTTTGGTAGTGAAAATCTGGCAATCTGTAATCACTGCGGAGTTATGGAGGCCTAAATTTGCTAGACGTTAAAATTTTCCAGAAACTTTTGCCCTTACGGAAAGGTTTTCAAAATTCTGTTCTGAAAGTTTTCATCGTGACACCAATCGACGTGTTTGTTCAAATTTCGTGAAATTTGACCAACTGGAAATCGTTTGTTGTTTACCTGACAAAAAGCAATCTTGCCTGGCTATTCAGCTGTTGTTACTGTACAGATCGCCCCCAAAATCTGCCAGGGCCAGCCCCCGACAATGTACCCAGAGAGCTCCAGATTTCACCGAAAACGATTCACTTTCGATGGAGTCATAGCCAAACACGTGAATACTGCCAAACGTGTCATAAAGTGAATCCAATATTTGGCTGAAGCCTAGATTCGATCCAAATAATTAGGTTATATTGTGCCTTGAGAATTATCATCTTATCACACAAATTCATATTTGCAACTAAACAGTTCATCGACATTAGTGCAAAAATGGTATTTATGCTGAGAACGACTGTAAGTCACACACTCTGGTAACATATATGAATGTAACCAGTCACATTAGTACATGCTAGATAAATGCAGGAACGAGTTTGACAAGCGTTGTGTTCATAAAACAGGAAACCAACAGCAGCTGCACTACGGCTACTGAAGACAACACACATGCATCTTTCACTTGGTGTAAATGAGCATACCAACTTAAGTCATATGTGCCTAAAACCTTAATACACATTTATAACCACAGCCAGATACATCCAACAATAACATCCAATGACACTCATAAAGAAACATCTATCAAAGGTGAAAAAATTTGGCAGAATCAAGCACCACTTCAAGAACAGATAGTATAATAAGACTCATAAGCAGCTATAATTACCGTTAATTTGGCCAGCTTCACCTTTCAGACCTTGCACAATGCCAGTATATGCCTCAAGACAGCTTTCCCGCAGGTCATTCAAGTATTCCACCATGTCATAGTCTGTCTGCAAATGCAAACAACACACATCCTAATTCGCTATAGTCACACCATTACTCAACTCAAATAATGTAGGCATTATCTAACAGACAACTCTTTAACTCCACATGTCTCTCACAGTTTATCAGCTCACACATGTGGTTCTGTATTGAGGTAAGTAAGTTATATTCACAAGTTACAGTTCAATGGGACAGCAAGCATTTAGCCACGCCAAATTCCATGAAACAACTTGTTCATTAAACACCACCACCACATCCACCACAGGATTCCTGAGCAATGGGGGTACATTGGCTCTCTTACTTAGGACAATACCATAACATGCGAAAATACCCAATATTTAATATTCAACAGCAAGTGAAACTATCAACATCTAATCCAATAATAGCATGCACCACTATGGGTGCATAGCGCTACACGAAGCCAGCATTTTCCAGAAAGGTCGATTCTGAACTGCATCTCTTGCCTCCAGCAGCTCCCTCCATGTCAAACGAGGTCAGGTCACTGTTGATGTTTTAAAGCCAGGTGGAGCACGGTCACCCTGGAGGTCTTCTCCAGAGCTCCGGTGGGGACTCAAACAGTATTTGGTTCACATCCGCCTCCCCATCCATATGTTCAAACAGTGAAAGACATCTCTTGATGACAGAGGAAAGGTTGTTCAGTCATGTGATGGATATCATCATCTCTGACGAAGTTGTGCCATCGAATGTTAAGAATGCACCGGAGGCACCACTGGTCCAGTGCATCAATTCACAACACGACAGCGTTATAACTGTCCAGCACTCCGACATATAGAGCATTATCGGTAATATATATGCATCATACAGACGACAATTGGTGCGAGTTGTAATGCGTGACCTCCAAAGATGATGGTCTACATCGCACTGAGATAACTACTATCTAATAATTTAATTATAAAACTTAAATCACACGCAAAGTACACCAGATTATCTTGTTACATATTATGTAAGTATGGCTCACCTTATCAACGCGTGCCTGAGAAGCCTGCTGCAGTGTGTTCAGTACAACATCCAGGTACTTCTTGAACTCTGGGCCGAGAGCCAGGGCAATGTCACCAAACACTGACAGGATCTGCGGCTTCACTGATCGATGAACTTGATCATTCTGATACAGCATCATCACTTACATCATTCAAGACAAACCACCAGCAACAGCAGCAGCACGTGACAGCAAACATACTATATTCACATGAAACAACAATAACTGAGGGCTTTCACAATCCGCATGCATCCTCTATGCCACAGGTAATTAGCAGCCAGAATCATTTTGTCTTAACTCCAACTCAACTGTTCAAAATTTAATAAACTCTTCTCTGGTCCACAGTCTACATATTGCTGAATAACACGAAAATCCATCCACAACTTCTTTATAGTTATCATGTTCATAAACAGACAGACCAATGCTGGTCAAAAGAGTACCTGCCACCATCAGCAGCAGAGGTAAGAACAACAACAACTGAAGAATCAGCACTCACAATAGTGCAAAAACCCATGCCAGCAGTGTTTATGGCGGTGCTTGTAAAAAGTAAACTACATCATCATTTACGTCAAAGGTATTAAGCGTAATGTAACGTACGACTGTTTTTAACTATAGCTTTCTTTATAGAAAATTCATGTTTAAGCAAGAGCAACTAAACGAAATAATAACTGTAAGCCATCAGATGGTCAAATTCGCATATTTTTTATATTTTAAAAATAAATTAACAAACTAAATACGCTACTTAACGAGCACGCCCACTAAAATCTTGAAGTAGGCATTCTATAAAATACAACCATCATGGGATGCACGTACGTAAGACAATTCTTACGAACTGATAGTGAATAGCAGGTACGAAAAATCGGAAGACGTGTGTACGACAGATATTTTTGCGTACATATGCATATAATAGTGAATAGCAGCTAAGGTGAGAGGTTCAAGGTTTTTACAGGTAGGATGATTTGCATTTGCACAGCCAACAGTGTCAGAGCACTGAAGCAAACCCAAAGCACCGACACCAATCAGGAAACATTAGTCACTGAACCTCGTCTGTCTTCCTGAACCAACAAATTGACGACACCAGCATCATACAGCAAATGGCATTGACATCATTATCACAAATTATGTACATAAACAGACAACAAAATTCCGTAATATTTTAAAAATTAACACCAACTCTAGCATTAGTAATTTACGTATGAAAAGACCTTCATCAAGGATGAAACCAACTGTATCTTATCCTGCTACAAATCTCTAAATCTGAAATTAATCCTTCTCTATAAATACTTCCTCATACAGTGCTGCTCATGTGACACCTTTTAATCATTGTCAACTTACTCTATTTATACATGTACATTAATTGAACATGCACACATACATACACCCAAGTTTTCGAGAAGCATGACCATCGTCTCGTCGCAATATGGCAAAACTTTTACACCAAGAGCACGACACAGATCACCCATCAACCCAACGGCAGCCGCACACACCTGCAACGTGCAGATGCAATAAAATTACACGACTATAAAATGTATTCTGACAACCCAGCATTAACTTGGTAGCCTTTGTCACCGCACACTTGAAGTAAGGTGTGGCCTTGTCCTCAAGAACCTAATCAGTAGTGAATTGCCCTGTCAGTTTTATCGCAACTGTGCAAGCCATTTGTGAGACATCGTGGTAACAATATCTGACCGGCCAAACAGACGAATGGACGTACTGGTACGGGACAACAGGACGGCCTAAAAACACACGGCCTTCGCCGACACTGTCGGATAAGAAGGCATAAAAACGCCCAACATAAACCTTAATCAGACCCAGAGGACTTCATGCAAACATTGTCTGTATGATACAAAAACGAAATTTGCCAAACTCAACATAGCGACTGAGTTAACATTCAGTCGCTGTGTTTCTTTCCAATTGTTGATATCATGTTCCATTGCAGAGATATGCTCGGTAAAAGTTCAAAAAAGGTCCAAAAAAGCGTTTCTTGCCCCCCCAGCTCATGAGGGGTAAATGCCACGGGAGATTAAACCAAATTTTTTGAATAGCAGTCATAAGCGAATGTGTCCAAGTTTGGTTGAGATCCGTTCAGTGACCAGAAATAAGGCATCAAAAGAGAACAGAAATAAATAAACAGCCACAGCGGTAAAATATAAGCCCTTTGGCATCGCGATGCCATTCGGGCTAATAACATCAGAAGTTTTAGGCTAAATAAAAATGCCAAAATGCAAAGGAACACTGAGCGAACGTGGAATATTGATGATTATTAGCAATGTACAGGAATGATACTGGTATGCTATAATAGCTAATTTTGATGTTAAAAAACAAGTAAAGTTACCAGTAACCATCAAGTAAGTTAAAGTAACTTACCAGCAAAACACAGTGCCAGTTATTTAACAATGCTGGTCATACCTGATACTCCTCAACATTCTTCAGTCCCGCAGCAAAGAATGGCTTGAATGCCTCCATGTACTTCAGGAAGTTTTCACTGAGTACTAATGCACACACACAAGGAACAATGGTAATAATACTAATGTAACAAAGTGTCGCCCTAAGGGGATATAACCATACTGGCCCGCCGTGCAGTGTTGGCCGCCCGACCACCCACGCACCCAGCTGTGCCAACCATCCACGCACCTGGTGGCCGCCCGGCCCACACGCCGGCAGCATTACAGATGACGACGACAGACAACGACTGACGTCAGCATACAAAACAACACTGGCCAATTAGGCGGGCCAGTAATAATGGCAACAAGTAACACAAAAGCTACATTATCAATGTGGAAGAATTTCAGACAAATTATCACTCTAATATCACAGCAGCTGACAGTAAGCTGCACGTTTGTTTGACAGTGAATTCAACATCTTAACATCTTACACATATCAGACTTACTTGTGCAATAACTGATAATAAATTCTATCAAGACATTAAAATTGCAATGTTTCTACAACGAGAACAACTACACTGTCGTCTAAAAACGGCCATTTATTTTGTGAATAACTCGAATGTCTGCTACAGAGATCGTGAAAAAGCTGGAAAAATGTCACCGTACTACTTTGTTAAATGTGAAGTATAGAACTTGGGGCAGGACGGTTGGCTGGCCACAAGACCGCGTAACAATGGGATGTCTCACGGTACAGAAGCTCGACTCTATCATGTCACTAGCGTTTACCCGGCCGAAGGCCAGCTGGCCCCATACCTCTCAGCGCCGAAGAAGTCTCGGCGCCTCTGTTCTCGCGACTTCGTCATTCACCCCTTAGAGCCTTGGTAGCGTTTGAGACAGTCCCGCATCGAAGGCTACAGGCCACACCCCCAGGCCAGTGCATGATTGGCTCGTGCGAAGCGTGCGCACAAGGCCATTGTGCAGTTCAGCGTTCGTGGCCCGTGCGGACTTTCTCAAAGTGGATCATTTTGCACCGTTTTCCCAATTTTTACACATTAGGAGGTTTTTTCCGTTCACGGAACTTCACGTATGCCTATGACCCCTATGAACCACGAAAAGTTTCATGGAAATCGGTCTGCACGTTTTTGAGAAATCCGGAACAGAGACAGACACACACAGACGTGGCAACTTTATGTATATAGACGAGTGCAATGTGCCAGTTCACTGTCTTCCTGGAAGAACAAATATCTCCAGCAATGCTACTGGCCAATTGTAGAGGCCTTACAGACTTGCTGAAATTGGGACACATGTACAGATGGGTGGCACTGATGTCATGCTCTTTGGTTGCCACTGGTGCATATACCAGATCATTTTGCAAGTTTTTAGCAGAGCCACAGTAAACAATTTTTCATCAGTGAAAAAGCAAACACAATTTCATGCTCTGAGAACCTGTCCAGTTGCAGCTGCAAATGCTCAAACTAACTGTCGAAAAATATAATGACCGTTTGAATTTTTCAAGGTAGAGTGGCTACACTGTACACGTAAGGTGGACAAATACGTAACCTTCTGATGTGGAATTTTCTCTAGATTCTGTACTAAAATTATGAAGTAATTTTATTTTTGACTAAATTGATCAAGAAATAAAGTGATTTTTTTATACAACAAAGAGACAGCAATCACATATAATGCATAGACACAGCACAAATAAGCCACAACTCACCTTCAATCAAAGTAGCCACGGCCAACAATGCATCCTCTTGGACACCACCGGCTTTGCCACTCGATGTGCTCAGCATCTGCAGCAGAGCTGACATGATGGCATCAGATATTTGAGGAGCATCTTCTGCTGATACCTTTCTCAGCACACTCTATTAAAACAACAAGATAGCATTACACAACGGCTCACAGATTCTCTCTGTAATGCTTTTAAGCTAACACTGAATGCACAAAATTACATACTGCTACAACCATTAGTTGATGACTTAGGTTTTTCTTTTATCAGGTCTAGGTAAAACTGAGATACGTAAGAAAAACCGTTAGGAGCCAGGAAACACGTTTTCTCTGTACCAGATGAAGTCATTGTCATTGCCCAATAAGAAGCTTCAATGCGATTAAGGGGAAAAAGTAAATATTCAGTAAGTAACTTCCTAAGAAAGTGGGGACATCAGCAAATGGCAAGAAACTTCCCAACTGTACACTGCAGAACACTAATGAGTAATTAGTAACAGCCAACCTCTTTAAAATAACACAGTGCAGTAAATAATTTCATAAAGTATGGTATGGAAAGGTCGAAAAGTGCATCGGTTACCATATACAAAACTGTAGTGCATCATAGTGTTATGATACTAAAAATGAACTCAGCAAGTACTGAGATAATCAACAGGGTCAAATTACAGTGAATTCAGAGGACACAAATATTCCTATTCACGTCCAGAAGGCCAGTCGTCAGTAGGGGCAACAGTTTTTGAGGTCGTGTGGCTTTAAAACTAGTTGTAACGAAATTAGTTCGCATAAAACTGGTAATTAATTTATGACAATCTGCACGTCCGCAGAAAAGCTATTGCGAGAATCAACCGGTATATGCTATAGGCGGGTATACCCGGTCGCTAAAAACACAGCTAACCTGCAGAGTGGCACAGAGCAGAGACTGAAGATCGTTAAGCTGAACACGATCAGAAGTTGACTGAATATGTCCCTGCAACAAGATTAATTCTACATCAGTATGTGTTAATTAAACATTTCTGACAAAGCTGCTTGCATCACATCCAGTGACAAATTTCTCCAAAGGGAGTTTACCTCTTCTTAATGGCAAAGATGGCAATGACAATTTCGACTACTTGGCTTCACAGCGTCAGCAAGAGACAGCCCACATTACCAAAGATAGACATTCACAAAAACAAATATAAATGGAGAATGCTTATGCTACAACTGTCACAGTTTCATGCTGCAGCTGCAATTAATAACTTCACTGTAACAAACTCTTAATATCCACATCTGTAAATATATTTATTCGGCTCGAAGCTAGGCTTCAGCTGAATATTGGATTCACTTTACAGCGCGTTTTGGCAGTTCACAAGTTCAGCTATAACTATGCCAAAAGTGAACCGATGTGGATTAAATCTGGAGAACTCTGAGTACACTGTCGGGGGCTGGCCATGGCAGACTTTGGGCACGATCCGCATAGCTGCGACAGCTGGAGAGCAAGGGGAATTTTTGTTTCTTTTTGTCAGGTAAGCAATGCACGATTTCACCACAAATTTCACGACATTTGACAAGATGGCAGATAACGCTGACATCACTCAGTCACAGGCAGCCAATCACCATCGACTATTGAGTCACCTGACATTAGGTCTCGTTGAATGCAGGCAGTAAACAGCTTGTACACAGATAGCTTTAAGCCGAATACTGTATTGTGGGCATTCCACACAATACAGCCATCTAGTTATATTATTACTTCATGTAGACCGTAACATAGTTGAGCAAACCCTCCACCATTGGGGCGAGAAAATGAAAGTAACAAATAATTAAAGCGATTAGTGTCTGAAGCACATTTTTGAAACTGACCTATCCATGGTCAGTTATTTAGTTGTGACAACTGGATACCTGCAACAGGATTGGGATCACGCTTAATTTAGTTCCATGATGGTTTGTTTTGTGCAGGTGTATATTTTAAAGACAATTAGTGATGTGACCATGTGCGATCAGCAGCCTGTCATCATTCAAGCTTCTAAGAAAGTGAAGCACTCTCAGTCTGGTGATTTGTCGCAGCTTTTTTGCACAACGCACTATGCACATAACACTGGTGAAAAATTAACACAACATGCATTTCACAAGATTCATAAGACTGCGGCAGTATGACAGCAACAGCAAAATCCACCGTCACGCCTGGATGATGTATGCGCAAACAATCCCATTGTGTACATTCCAGCTATACATGATCATCACAAAAAATGCTATAAAGCCTCCATGAACACATTGTACCTGAAACACAGTCAGGGTAGTGTAGACTCAGCGGATAGCAAAGGTTCAGCTGACTCTTTCGTGTACTTCTGGTAAAGCTCTGACAACGTAATTTGCTTCAGCTTCTGCATTTTCCCTCAGAAACGTTGGCATTTTTCTGCGGGAAAGATAAGTGATTTAAGAGAGGGGTAGTCACTTAGTGGTACGGGATGCACGCTATCACACATCCTGTTGTTGAACTATATGAGAACTTGTGTGCGTATTCATCACAGACCTACAGACAGCAGTGAAGATCGCACTGGAAATGAAGCCCATCGTAGAGTAAGTCATAAAGCTTGCAAGCATGTGTTAAAGTATGTGGAGAAGTATGTCATCATTGGAGGCAGCGTCGTCCGCATGAATATGCTGCGAGACCGCTATTTTGACTATATCCGGGAGAATGCACCACAGTTCTACAATCAGTGATTCCGAAATGAGAAAGTAAACGATCGATTAATATCACGATTTGGTGAGCAGTTGACGTTCTTGAAAACTGCCAGTCACAATGAGTTTGTTTTACTGTGTAGATATAAAAGTAGGCGCTGCAGATGAAATGGCATTACAGTCAGCAACTTCCGAGGTAAAAATGTTTTATGCTACAGTTGAATCTCGATATATTGAACTCGGTTATTTCGAGGTCTCGCTTATATCGAACAGATGTCAGCGTCCCGGCAACTGACAGTGATTAACCCGGCAACACCTGGCGTAACCATACGGTAACGGCGAATGTTACTTATTTTTTTCAGTTTTGAGTTTCTTATCAGTATCCAGTTTTATTCACAGTTGTGAACAGTTTGTCCCTCTTCCTGTTTACATCAAATGTGTTGTCAAAATTTGATGTAGATTAACTTATACAGAGTTAGTCGGCGGACGTTCGGTAGAATGCCACGCGGACCACTCGGTCGTAGGTAAGACATATACATTTTTATGTAATGATGAGTTTAAAATAGAAAATACTAATGTAGCATTACTGCTGAATGGACGCACGCCACAACGCGTGTTCCTTGTATAAAATCCACATTGCGTCTACGTCGTATTATGTTGATTTTTTTTGTTACCATATGGTAACACTAGGCCTTAGGTGCATAACACGGGATTGGGTCAGTACTCGGGTTCCTGATATGGGTTGAGTTTTATGGCTAGGTGTAGGGCAAGGAGTAAGGGGTGGTTAGAGTTAGGCCTATTTAGGGTTATGGTTTTAGGGTTAGGGTTGTTTAGGTGACATTGTTTTGGGTTACAGTATAGGGACCGGAGTACTGAACCAGTACCGTGTAACTGTATTACTATTGGTAATGAAACATGATATTGAAATTTTGTTTTTTAGGACTTTTTCAGTCCAAGAAGTTGTTGCCATGCTTGATGACTCTGGCAAAGGCATCAATCAAATTTTCATTGAACCACCAGAGGCCGCCATCCTTACGGATGAAGATTCAGCAGATGAGGACAATGGAGGTTTAATAGACAATCTTTCTGGCCGTCAGCTACGAGCTGGTGCACAGGTCGTGTTTGCTGACAGAAGTCGGGATGATGTCACTGATGAACAGTCATCTTGAACAGTCAAGTGATAATGATGATTGGTGTGAAAAGGATGATAAAGAGGCTGACATGGAACATTCTGTTGAAAATGCAAGCAGGTCACAGCCTGCACGAAAACGTAGACCTGTCAGAAATGTTACAGCAAAAGGATCCACGAAGCATCCAAAAACTGGCCCAGCAGTCTGGACTCAGGATGATTTTACCACTTCACAGTTGGCTTTCCCGGGGGGCCGATTATTCTGGAATTAGATCCTTGTCACCAGTTGAGCTGTTTGAGATATTCTTCACAGACGATGTCTGGCAGATGATGATCAGTGAGTGCACACGTTATGCTCTTTTCCTCAACTGTGCAGATCCAAGAGTAACTGTTGAAGAAATGAAAATGTTCATTTCTGTACTCATTGTCAGTGGATATAATGTTCTTCCTGGCAAGCGTTTCTACTGGGAAT
>Ga0209363_1001708_pt1 | contig 10837 bp, 9 predicted proteins | sample WorMetexBAHAMAS3_FD_187385 | JGI IMG/M metagenome (GOLD analysis project Ga0209363, IMG submission 187385) | Marine gutless worms symbiont microbial communities from Max Planck institute for Marine Microbiology, Germany - Inanidrilus exumae... | ecosystem: Host-associated > Annelida > Digestive... | reverse complement strand
TGACAGTGTCACTTAAATAAGTACATTTTTAATAATAATAATAATAATAATAATGATAATTTGTGTACACTTTACTGTTATCAGAAATTACACAGGGCTTGGTGTGGGTGCGCTTCTCGATAGAGCACATAATGCTTTTTGTGCCTTTGCAACCCGACGGCATTGTCTACGGCATTATCGGGCTGTCCATCTGCCGTGTTTGTTTGAGCAGTGTCGATGAAACTTACATGCAATATTCACTAGCACCTACCGATGACCTGATTAGATTCTGGAGATCAAAGGTCAAGGTTACAACAGGCTGTTTGAGTTGGTGAAGGCATCCACATAGACACTTGGTCATTGAAATCCATCTTCTAGTAGTTTTAATTAACTTTTTGAATTTCATAGGTTAGTCAGTGGTCCACAAATTTTTTAAGAAAAGCTATGGAAATTTATGGATCGGTATTTTTTTACATGGCAGATGCCTTTGTGGCATCCGATGAACAGTGGCAAAACACTGAATACAGCCGTGACTGACTGTGAGTAATTTGAAGCAGTGCAAAAGGCCATGTTGTTAGATTCATATTTATTAGCATGGTAGCCTGAAGGCTAAAAATCACAGAACAGTTGTGCTGCTTTATTATGCTCACTGCATCTAGTAATAAGCGTAATGTAACAGTCTGGCTTCCCTCCGTCTGTCTGTCCGGTCTTTTTTCTAACCTTAATAGAGCACACATCCCATAGTCCTTATGACTCACCATGGGGCAGCATGCGATGCGGCCATCATACATTTCAGCCCGACAATAAGGAGGACTGACATATTTTGTTACAAAAAAACTGTTAATGCATGGCAGATATTGTGACTGTGACCTGCAGGAGCAAGGCAAGTGTTTGAGAGGTGGATGGAATGGGAGCCAGAAGAACAGGCGTGGCATTCCTATATCAACTTCGAACTGCGATATAAGGAGCTTAATCGGGCTCGGGTTATTTATGAGAGATATATCCTTTCTGTGAGCATTTTGAGCATGCTGTGTGCATGCATTTGCTGTGGAACATTTGCTGCATCTCTGTGATAATTTCCAGTTACATTGTCAATGTTGTTGATATTTCTGATTCCAGTATGTGAAAATCAACATAGTTTATCACTGGCCAGCCTACACATAGTGTAGGGGGGCCAGACTAGTAACGGTCACTGGCGTCTGTCGTCGTCGACTGTCGTCGTCTGTAACACTCGCATATGCAGTGTAACTCACCAGGGGCAGCACCGGCGGGCCAGTAATGTTACGTTTCATTAGGGCGACACCTTGTTATAGTGAGGTCTGGTTGCATCAATTGTACTTAAAGTGTCACTTAGCCTAATGGTCACTTAACTGTAATAGCAGTTAAATCTCCACTTAAGTAAGAATCATCACATGAGCAAATATAAACACTACTTAATATTAAACTGAAATTTAAGGAAGGATTAAATGTTACAGCAATTCCTATTGGCTGACAAGAGTCAGATGATGTTACATTTGCGATGTTGCTGCTGCCTCTGTCCAGCAGGCTCTTAAAGGCATATTTTATTGTGATGGGACTTATGCTAAGGGGAACCTCGCCATGTTTGTAGATGATATATTCTACTTGTCTTTACGTAATTAATAATTCATTGAGTTGGCAGTGAATCTTCGCTGATGAAGAAACGAACGAGTTTGCACTTAGATGAGAATGATAAGAAGTTATGATAAGTGGTTAACTGGCAGTGATGCAACACTTTTATGCTATAGTGAGCCCTTAAACAGAGATTTTATTAGCATTTAAATTTCAGTGCAACCGACCCTGAGTGTTTTGTTTCTTATACTATGGTGTAGACGTCCTTGACAGTGTTGCACTTGTCATTGTGCATCCTGAAGTGAAGAACTGGCTGAAGTACGCGCGGTTTGAGGAGAAAAATCAGTTCATTAGCAGTGCAAGACAGATCTATGAACGCGCAGTCGAGTATTTCGGTGACGAGTACATTGATGAAGGACTGTTGATTGCATTTGCAAAGTTTGAAGAGGGACAGCGAGAGGTCAGGATCACTCTTCTGGTTATTTTGTTGTTAGTTGAAATATTCTTTACTTTTGTACTTCTTTTGTGCATATGACATCTTTATACTTTGATGTTCATATTAAAATGGCAGAAACAATGCATTAGATTTAAGTTCTGACAATAAGAATTCCTTATCATGTTCATGATTTGATCTGAACTGGATGCAGTGCTTGATCATGTTTTGTGGAACTCTTTTTCTACTTGATTACGAAATTGTCCATGTGTGTTTTTACCACATTATGCTTATGTATAGTGTGGTATATGCCTGGTGTATTGCTGTCTGTCACAATCCGGTGTTCTGTCAAAACAGCTGAATTGATTGAGTTTATTTTCAGCACAAAGGCTACTCTCAGCATCTACAATGTATTATAATGGAATTTGGGTTTCTTCAAAAATATCCGGTTCCAAACTCTGAATTTATCAAATTTTTGTGCTTTTCTGCCACGAAACATCAACTGTTGCAAGTGTTGCCAGCTTAATTCAACCATCGCATGTTAATTATAGAGTGCCAACCTATGTTTACAACACAGTGTCATGTGATATGTCTGCAACAGCTGAGGCTTGTTTATATCTGTGCTGTGTGCATGCTTAATGTTTGTAATTAATACTATAAAGTACTGTAGGATTTTGCAGCGACCAATAAACGATATTTCACTGTTTTTATTAGGCCACTTTGCATACATTGCATAAGATGTATGCTGTTGCTATTGACAGGGTAGTGTGGTCAGTCTGTCTGTCTGATGTGTGTCTGTTGGTCACGTTTATGAGCCCTGCAAACCGGCTGAACTGATCAAGATGTCATTTGGGGGGGGGGCTGACTTGTGGGCCCAAGGAACCATGTATTTGATGGGAGTCTAGATTTCAAGGGAAGGGGCAGTTTTGGGGGTCGTCTGCCCCACTGAAAAGCACTAGGAGTCTTTGCTGCAGTAGATGCAAAAACAGCTGAACCGGTTGAAATGCCGTTTAGGGGCTGACTCATATGGCCCAAGGAACCATGTGTTAGATGGGAATCAAGATGAGATGAATCCATTTGTCACTATGAGGGGTGTCGTGGTGGTGATTCGGCATTTTGTAAAAATTCTTTGACCACTTGGTTGATTTTACTTGTAGCACGAGAGAGCGAGAGTCATCTACAAGTATGCATTAGACCACTTGCCGAAGGACAAATGTGAGCAAGTTTACAAGCAGTATACAATTCATGAGAAGAAGTTTGGGGACCGCACGGCAATTGAAGATGTGATAGTTTCAAAGAGGAAGTTTAAGTATGAAGAGGTAACCATTGAAATTTTATGTGGTTTCACGTAGTCTATTTATGACTGATATTAATATTAACTGTATAATTAATTAACGATCTCTGCCGCATAGAAATTCAAGATAAAGCCGTCGGAATATTCAAATGTGTCTTGGTGTGCAGAGATCCAGGGTGTTACACTATTCATCTGTATGCAGATATTTCTGGCTTGTCCTTCCATTCATCAGCATTACAGACATCATCTTATAACATGAGCATGCTATGCATATGCATTATGCATGCATGTGTCACTCTAATAGTATATTGAGTGTTGGTTGTAGACAGTTACCTGTTTAGGTGACTACTGACTTGTTGCCGTTAGTATGCGAGATATATTAAGTGGTGCTGTGAAGATTCTGGTTTCTTAATGAACGATTGATTTTTAAAAATCACCGATTTGATCAGTCATGCGAAAGCCTACAGTCGAGGCGGGTGACAGTCATGAGTGGTTATTTGGGGCGGACAACTGCTTCTAATCACTTTGTTTACATAATCTGCTACTGGCGGCGGCATTGCGTTGCTTGTGCATTTGAGGTGGGCAACTGAATGGATGGTCATTATCTATCTTACGATCATCGCCCGCCTGGCCTGCCCTGTTTTGGCTATGTTCGAGTTTTGTCTATCTGCCAAAAAATCCAGGGGCATTCATTACATGCACGATTGCTGCTGCCTTTCCCCCCACCATATGGCTGAGTAAGACATGCGTGGTCACTGCCAAGCTACACCAGTGTTGGAGTCTGATAGCACTGTGATGAGGCAGTGCTACAGTGGTTCTTTCTTGGCAGCATGCAGGCGTTAGTTTCTACGGTCGGCGCGACGTCGGCGTGGGCGGCCGTGAGTGACTTGTCTCCCAGCCGTATATCAGATTACTGTATTAGTCTGTCGGCTGTCAGCTATCAGTGGGGTGTCATTGTTGCCAGTTCCTGATGAAAATTGCAGGTTTGATTATGCAAAATTGCGATTGCGATTTGATTTTAGAACAAAAATCGCAATTTCGATTTTCATCTTAAAAATCGTTACAGCACTAGTATTAAGGCAGTTGTTAGTTCAGAACGTGAACGTTTGTGTACATATGTGATAGTTTTCATGTGTTGTGGTATTGTTTGATGTTGACAGGAAGTCAAGCAGAATCCATTCAACTATGATTCGTGGTTTGACTACCTGCGGCTTGTTGAGAACGATGGTAATGCAGATGACATTCGTGAGGTTTATGAGAGGGCCATTGCAAATATTCCTCCATCACAGGTTGCTGTAATGTTATTTTCTGTTGAAACTAAGCTTTGACAAGCCATGGTTCATCTGGTTAAGTTACTCAAGAAGTCTACAGCATTGGGCAGTTTGTTGACAGTGTCCTGTTGTGCATTGATTGTATGGTCAAAAACACCATCTTCGTGCTGGCAGTTTGTTGACAGTGTCCTGTTGTGCATTGATTGTATGGTCAAAAACACCATCTTCGTGCTGGCAGTGTTGGTTTCTGCCAGCAAAAAAACAATTTTTGCCAGACACGAGGTTTAAACCAGTTTAAACCCAAAGATACCATTTAAATGGCACCTTCTGTGTCATGATAACAGGATCTTCTCTGTGTCTTATAAGATAAATACTGTAACACTTGTGCATTCTCACTCACATGCTATTATTAAAAATGTGCATCAACTCAAAAACTATCTGTAAAGCCACATCAAGATTACGAAAATTGACGTCGTTTAACGTAAGTCAAAACACAAAGGTATGAACGTTATTAGGACTACTTAATGTGTGGCTGCATTAATCCAGACTGAATACTTAACATATGGTATCCCTTTTGAATGAGTTTGCCTGTTACGTTGCTACAATCTGCAGAAACCAGTTTCTACCAGGATGGTTTAAACCGTGACTTAAACTGCTGATGGCAGAAACTTTCCATCCCTGCACCTTGGACATTCACTTGTCGTCCACGAATCGTATTCTCCCTCCCCACCAACCTTAGCTCAATCAGTCAATCAATCAAGAGCCATATGGATGATGTCACATGCAGCATTACAGCTGTTTCTACCAACTGCGGCAGTTGTGGTCAACTCAACAGCAGGCAGCGCGATGCACAAGGCAATGAAACAGATTGTCTGTTGCAAGATACGTAGCTCAGGTCAGATTGCTGCATCAAGCAGTCGTGCAAGCTACCGCACACAGTTTGTTTTGAATTTTTGTGTATGTTTTGATTATTGTGTAATCCATGATACAAATACAAATGGTGACATAAGCACTAAAAGTATTTGATGAAATTAGAGTGTAAGAAGAGAACAACAGGACATTATTTGTGCCCATCTATTGAAAGCTGCATATATCACTGAATTATGTGTACATATGGTGAAACTAGTGATGCATGTTGCATTTCTTTTTCTCTTAAATGATTAGTAAATGTAGCAGAGATGCATGTTTCTGCTATAGGAGAAACGACACTGGAGACGTTACATATACCTGTGGATAAACTATGCCGTCTATGAGGAGCTGGAAGCTCAAGACACTGACCGTGCTCGCCAAGTTTATCAAGCCTGCCTTGAAGTCATACCACACAAACGGTTTACGTTCGCCAAACTGTGGCTGTTGTTCGCTCATTTTGAAGTCCGACAGAAAAATCTTTCAGTTGCCAGAAAGATTCTGGTTAGTGTATGTGTATTATGCACAATAATTAAGACTTCTTGTGCCATCTCTAGTTCGTTGATGATTTAGTGTAAAAAAGACAGTGTTGCATTCTATCTTGTGATATTTTCTGGTGCTCTTTCAACATCAGTATTGTGTGCTTTACAGTTTAATTTTTACTGTGCGACACTATGATAGTGTGGTATTTGCTATCGTTATGTGTCCATCTGTCTGTCTATCTGCCACAAGCTGACACTGTACCAAAATGGCTAAATGCTTTATCATGCAAAATTTGCTGTATGATAGCCCAGGGACTCTACTTTTTTGATGCCGCGATGTTGGCAAAATTCCAATGGCTAGCCCCCAGTGGGGTCGCCAAATAGAGGTGGGGTAGGTTACAGTTGGAGATTTTTGGCCATTATCTCACTGTGTCTCAGAAATGGTGTAAGATACTATGGAACACCAATCAGAACTCGTATATCATACTGACCATTGCCATGTGTGTACAGCACAGTGGGCATGAAGCAGTGTGTCGTGCAGGTCTGTCAGCGGCAGCGGAGACTTAATAAATCCGGTCTCAAATGTTCGTATGTCCGTCAGTCCGTTCGTATGGGTGTTGACGTCCGTCCACAAAAAGTTTCTTTGATTTCAATGAAATTTTGCATGTGGGTAGAGGATGATGAGTGATGCACGAAGATGAAATGTCAGTTGTGAAGAGTCGACCGTCAGTCTCGTACGGGGCTAATTTATTTATTTCGTGTCTGCAGAATTCACTGAAATGTTCTAACGGCATGTGTTTGTTGTTTAAACAAAATCAGTGATGAGTTGTAGAACTTATAGTTGCTTGAATTAGATACTGAGCCAGTCTCCTGATTTTTATTTTATATTCATTGTGCAATTAAATGCTGTAAATGCCGACTGATGTGTTGACTGAGGATGATGCAGGAAGTCATCATTTCATTGTCATCCGAAAATTGTGAGACCTCTCTTGGAGGTTACACAGCACATAGGGACTAGCACGGCTGCCTGTGGTGATATTTATATTCGAATATTATTATTTCTAATTGTTAAGACTTTGTTTGATTACATTGTGTCTTCTAGGGCACAGCAATTGGCAAATGCCCGAAAGACAAACTGTTTCGTGGTTACATTGAACTTGAACTGCAGCTACGAGAGTTTGACAGATGTCGCAAACTGTACGAGAAGTTTCTGGAATTCTCCCCAGAGAACTGCACGACATGGATGAAGGTAGCGATTTGTGTTATTTGTTCTGTGGAATTTTGTGTGTGACTGTTATTTGTTAGATATTAGCTGAACTGCAGTTACACCTTCATCCTTACTAAAAGAACTGTATTATATCAAGAACTTGTTTCCCTTCTGTTCTTTGATGCTGTTTTGGTTTGGTGATGGGAAGGGAATCTGGTCTGTAAAAGCCTGCTCAAGACACCCAACTTTGCTTTATGCATGACTGTATGCAGTATGACCCGATCCAAGGTCAAGGTCACGAGCCCTTGAAAGTTGGAAATTCGACCATTTATAATGGGGGCTGGCAAATGACCACGGATTCTTAAATTAGGGCACAATACCTAAAGCTTGTCGGGGCCAGATTTCAGATTCTTGTCCTAGTTTTTGTGTCACGCGACTTTGAAGTTGGCAGTAAGTAGGAGTCGACCGTCAGTCTCGTATGGGGCTAATTTTTATTTCATTGCCATGACTGCAGTCTGTGAAGTAGTTTACAAAATGACTTTATATCAAAACATGCTGACCTATGTAGATATTTCTTTGTTAATTCACTATTTCTAACCTTTACATGCTAGTTTGCTGTGTTTAGTCTTTATTGCTGCAGGCCAGCATTATTTGTTTTTTTAGTTTGCTGAAATGGAAGCAATCCTTGGTGACACGGATCGTGCTCGAGCCATTCTAGAGCTGGCCATTGGTCAGCCTCGACTGGAGATGCCGGAGGTGTTGTGGAAGGCATATATTGACTTTGAACTGGAGCAGGAAGAGTTTGGAAAGACGAGGAATCTGTACCAACGTCTGCTGCAGCGAACAAAACATGTGAAGGTGGCAGTTGAACTTGACTTGACAGTTACATTAATGATGAAAATTATATCTATAGACAGCTTACCCAGTTAAATGCATTTGAAATGAGGGAAACATTGGGTGTAAATATTGTGATTAAATGCATTTCAAATAGTGAAATTACAACCACTTTTCAAGTATGCTTGATGTCATGGCATGGGAGTATTGTGTCTGTGAATTAAATTATATTAATATTGGTTATTTTATTCATGCTCATTTTTAATGACATTCCACTATATCGGTATAAAGGTAAAGTTGATCAAGCCCTAAGCAGAGCATTGATGGGGAGCTCGTCTCCGTGACTAGCATGGTTCTTACAGGTTTTTGAAAGTCTTTGAAAGTCCTTGAATTTTTTTCTTTCATTTTTCAGCCTGGAAAGTCCTTGAAAACAGGTCATGTTTAGCATAGTTCAGTTGTGTATTTGTCTAGACCTGCTGCATAAGCCGGAGATTGCTGTGTTTGCCTTCAAGCATAATGCGGCCACAACATGATAGCTATTTCACTAATATAGAATACATGGTGGTTGTAGAAATACAAACCATTGTATTTAATGGATTTATTCTAATATTGCCGAGTCGTTTATTGTTTGCTGTGTGCTAACTACATGTCATACATTGTTGTAGTAGGCTAATGTTAATCGTTGCAGGTGTGGCTGAGCTTTGCACAGTTTGAGCTGTCGGTGAACGATGAGAACAGTCTGCAGCAGACACGCAGCGTCTACAGGCAGGCAAACAGTGCACTGAAGGACTGCGACGAGAAAGAGGAACGTCTGATGCTTCTCGAGGCTTGGAAAGAGTTTGAGGTGAGCATAGCTGGCAGCTGACATTGCATGAGTATACTGCATGTGAATTGTGTGTATCAATATTGTTACATTTGAGATTCAATACTCTGCAGTCAACAGCATAGTTATTGGTAACTCTCAAGCCGTTAGAACAACTAAAATGCATCTTTGCGGTTTTGTTGTGTATCATTTAGGGCCTGTTTTCCCACCACAAATTAATCTTCCATTGACGTTAACAGGAAATTAACTCCCATTAACTAATGGGGGTTAATCTCTTGTTAACATTAATGGGAGATTAATTTGCGGTGGAAAAACCGGCACTTTGTGTCAAAAATAGACTTGTTTGTTAGCATTCATGAATTTTAACTTTTTGAACCAGCAACTGCACGTTTGCTGGCAGTGACAACTATGTGTGAATCCGTTGTATACCCATTAAATTGTTGCATGTTTTTCACAAATGCATCTTGTCATAGATGGGATCTAAGCAAGCAAGTAAGGAGACATGTGGTTTGCTGGCGCTTTGTGGTTGTTCTTTTAGTTTTTGAAACTTTTTGTGACAAGAGCATCTGGCCTTTAAAATCTTCTGAAGCAGTTATGATACACTGGTTTCCATTTATATAGGGAGACCTTTCAGGATCTCTCCTAGCATCTGGTGATTGCAGTACCGGTAAATTGGCATTTTAACAAAGAAGCGGTGGTGGTAGTAGTAGAGCCATTGGTGGTTGAGTTATATTTCATTTGGATCGCCGTGACCATTTGTGTCATTGTTAGTGCAAAGTTGGCTAGGACGGTAGTGTCACTGTTAAGTGATCTCATCCATTAGCTTCTTTCCAGAGATTTACAGCGTGGCTATAATTGTCTCAATGCAACTGGTCTGTCCAGTTGGTGTGTGGGTGACAGGTTTGGCACTTCCAGGTCGTATCAGATGATCGGCTGAGAGAGAAGGCGACTTCACGCAAAATGGACTGATGCACCGGATTGTTGTATGGAAGCCTTGCAGTGTGTCCATACATGGCGTTCTAGTCGTTTATGACATTGCATGGAGTTAATAAGTATTGTGAAGACAGTATGACGATACTACTTTGCATTACTGCATGCGGTGAAGTTGTCTATTGCATGTTTATGGTGACTAGTATGAGCATGGAGATGATCACTCACTTGCTGCCGTCGTGAAAATGATGCCAAACAAAGTCAAACGTCGTCGCAAGATTCAAACCGAGTCTGGGGTAAGCAGGCAATTAATTGTGTTTTTGCAACCACTAGAATCTTACGATGCTAATATTTAGCGTGATGATTACTAATATCGCTGCTACTATCACAATAGAGGTTCATTTTGTTCTTTGGGTACTGGAGGGTAGTCTTTACCGACAGATTGTTGTGGTTGTGGATTGGTTGGTGTTAGATACATATCGTTTCTAGGTCGAATCCTCGACAGAGTCGACCTAATAAAGCCGGTCTCAAATGTCCGTCTGTACGTCTATGCAAACGTATGTGTGTACGTCCATCCATCCACAAAAAAGTTACTTCAATTTCAGTTACAGTTGGCATGTAGGTAGAGGTCTACGAGTGATGCACGACTGTATGTAGTATGACCCGATCCAAGGTCAAGGTCACGAGCCCTTCAAAGTTGGAAATTTGGCCGTTTTCAACGCTATCTCCTCCGCCATTTACAATGGGAGCTGGCAGCTGACTACGGATTCTTAAACTAGGGCACAATATGTAAATTTCGTCAGGCCGTATTTTTGATATTCGGCCTAGTTTTTGTGTCACGTGACTTTGAAGTTGGCACTAATGTCAGGTGCGAAGTGTCGACCGTCAGTCCCCATATGGGGCTAATTTTTAGGTCGACTTCCAAACTTTGGAAGTCGACCTAATACTATGGGTGGCAAATTTCCGTCCGTCCGTACTTCCGTCCGTCCGCAAAAAGTTTCTTCGATTTTGATGAAATTTGGTATACAGGTAGTACTCGATGAGAGATGAAAAAAGGTAATGACCATGCCTGGATCCAAGGTCAAGGT